>FXBF010000214.1_pt1 | contig 18656 bp, 16 predicted proteins | sample 5335321 | NCBI WGS metagenome assembly FXBF01 (sample SAMEA103928391, study PRJEB20085) | sediment metagenome | isolation source: sediment
CCCGGAAGTGGATCATCCGCGCTGGAGCCAGGCCCGCGAGCGCCGCATTGGCGGCGGTCTGTTTGCATCAAAGCAACCGACGCTGATGTTCAACGGCTATGGCGAACATGTGGCTCACCTTTATGAGGGCTTGGACCTTCGCCGTAATTTCTGAGGCCCTGAAGGTCCAGCCTCACTATCTGTGAACACCATCAGCCAAATTCGTTTTGTCTGGAAGCCGCTGGTCTTTGTCCTATGCCTCATCCCTGCGACACTGGTGGTCACCGACGCCTTCGAAATAACAGGACGTCTTGGCGCTAACCCGATTGAGGAAATCCAGGATCGATTCGGCTACTGGGGTCTCCGTTTCGTGCTGATTACGCTCTCTGTTGCACCGCTCCGGCAAATTACGGGAAGAAACTGGATCATCCGTTTTCGTCGCATGCTAGGACTGTTTGCGTTCTTTTACATCCTGATGCATTTCCTGACCTGGCTCATACTCGACCAGAGCCTGCTCCTGTCCGCCATAAAGGAAGATATTTTCGAGAGGCCTTTCATCACGATCGGCTTCACAGCCTTTCTCCTTCTCATATCGATGGCTTCGACCTCGACGAACGCGACGCGAAGGCGTCTCGGCAAACTCTGGCAGAAGATCCACTACGGGATCTACGTCGTCGGCATTCTGGGCGTCTGGCACTACTGGTGGCAGGTAAAGCTCGATGTATCAGATCCACTGATCTATGCGGCCATTCTTGTTGTATTATTGGGCTACCGCATAAGGGTGCGTTATAAGAAAAACCGTCAGGTGCGAGCAACGGAACCACCGGCCTGACCAGGCTGTCGGCCATGGGTGTCTCGCTGGCGATCGTTGGGGGGTGTGCCGGTCAGGACACGATGCTCAGTAATAACGACCGGCCACCCGATTGCCGGGCAGGCGAGATGCTCGTGTGTCGCGAAAAAACGGCTACGAAGATTAAAGCTTCGCTTTGGGCTGATAGTGGGTTTTGCACTTGCGAGTCTGGGATCTGGATTAACCGACAATAAGGATCGATTGAAGTGCTGAACGCCGATCGATTTCCGGCGGCCGTCCTCTTGTACCTGTTGGCGCTAACCGCTTGCAGCCAGAAAGCTCCCGATCCTAACGATCCCGATATCCTGCTGATCAACGGCAAAATCATCATCATGGACGATCATGGCTCCATTATCGAAGCGGTATCGATACGCGATGACAAGATAGCCGCGCTTGGCAGGACGGCGAAAATCAAACGATTCGCAGGCCCGGAGACACAGATCGTCGACCTCGATGGCCAGGCGGTCACGCCGGGATTAATCGACGTCCACAACCACTTCGCCTGGGGTGCCGCTGACGAGGTCTTTACTCTGAAGCCGTCCTATCCCAATGTTACAGGCATCGAAGACGAAGCGATCCCGGAAATCGTCAGGCGTATGCTGGCTCGCCTGGATGAGTTCGATACGTTGGAAATTGATGCGCGTGATGAGCTTGAAGCCTGGTCAGTCGGACATCCTCTAGAAGCAATGTGGAAAGCGCAACGACAACACATTCTTGAGCAAATCGAACAAGTTCGTAAAGAGTACGCCAAGCTGAAAAACCGGGCTGACCATTGAGCACCGAAACAATTATCTTTATTGGCGTCGGCGTTTACTTGCTGATGATGATCGGTATCGGTGCTTATGCGTCGAAGAAAGCCGGATCCGCCACCAATTTCATCGTTGCCGGGCGCAGAATGCCACTCTGGATCTGCGCTGCCACTATCATGGCAACCTGGTTTGGCGGTGGAACAATGATGGGCGGCGCCGGTGCATCGTATCAAGGCGGACTGCTTGCCGTTATCGCCGATCCTTTTGGTGGCGCGCTTGCGCTTTTCCTCGTGGGCTTTTTCTTTGTCCGTCTGTTCCGACGACTGCGCCTGCTAACGTTCATCGACTTTTTTCAAAATCGATATGGCACGACGGCTGCCACTATCGCGGCGCTAGGATCGATCTCCTCGAGCATCGGGTGGACTGGAGCACTGCTGGTCGCGTTCGGTTATGTTTTTCAATCATTGACCGGCGTGCCGATCGAATACGGCATATTGGGCGGGGCCATCGTCGTCTTTATTTATACGGTAGCCGGCGGCATGTGGGCAGTCGCAATAACAGACTTTGTACAGATGGTACTCATCGCCATTGGACTGATTTTGCTGCTCGTCGTCGTACTCATCGATGTGGGCGGTTGGGGAAACATCGGACCACATCTGCCTGAAGACACTTTTCGCATGATCCCCGCAGAAAATACTACCAAGGTCTGGCTCAACTATTTCCGTGCCTGGCTGATTTTTGGCCTGGCCGATGTGACCGCACAATCCCTGTTGCAGCGTGCCTTCTCGGCCAAGAACGAACAAGTCGCTCAGAACTCATTTTATCTGGCAGGATTCGGATACCTGTCATTCGGCATGATTCCGGTGATGCTGGGAATCATTGCAAGCGTCACGATGCCTGGCCTTACGGACCCGGAAACTGTTATCCCGGATCTGGCCATCGCACACTTACACCCTGTAGCCATCGCAATATTCGTTGGCGCGCTCTTGGCCGCGATCATGAGTAGCGCAGATAGTACTTTACTTGCGGCGGCCAGCATCTTCAGCACTAACATTTTGCCTTTGTTTAAGCGGCAGGCCTCGGATCGTTTGAGGCTCCTTGCGACACGCATAGCTATACCGGTATTCGGAAGCATTGCCGTCTACGTCGCCCTTGAAGTACAGGTTGTCTATGACCTGATTCAAGACGCCAATTCAGTGATGCTCGTAAGTGTGACGGTGCCGTTCGTCATTGGCGTCTGGTGGCAACGCGCAAACAGAACCGGTGCACTGGTCTCCATGGCAACGGGGTTTCTAACCTGGTTCCTCGCGATCCTTTACGCGCCCGACTTTCCCGGTGATTTACTGGGACTATTGGTCGGATTGATAACGATGCTCATCGTCACCCCGCTCACACAAAGAACAGATCCGCCTAAGCCGACTTTAAACAGCGACGGTCAAGAAATCGAACTTAAGGATCGCCTGGGTACGCTGCCCTTATTCCGCCGGGCTATTTAGGTGCCGGTGTACAGGTTCTTAAGTTTTGTTGCCTTGCGGGCTATTTAGGTGCCGGGGCTATTTAGGTGCCGGTGTACAGGTTCTTAAGTTTTGTTGCCTTGGGGGGAACGGGTGCCGGTTATCGGTTTCTTCTGTTTTCGTGAAAACCGAAGAAACCGACAACCGGCACCAAAAAAAAGCCCGGCGGCTGCCGGGCTTCCATTTTTCGCTTAGACGAAATGATCTACATCATGCCGCCCATACCACCCATGCCGCCCATGTCGGGCATGGCGGGAGCGGCTTCATCCTTCGGTGCCTCGGCAACCATTGCTTCGGTTGTCAGGAGCAGTCCGGACACAGACGCGGCATTCTGCAATGCATATCGCGTAACCTTGGTGGGGTCGAGTATACCCATTTCGATCATGTCACCGTATTCGTTCGTCGCCGCATTGTAGCCGTAGTTGCCTTTACCTTCTGCAACCGCATTCAGAACGACGCTGGGATCACCACCGGCGTTCTTGACGATCTGACGCAGCGGCTCTTCGACCGCACGGCCCAGAATCTTGATGCCGACTGACTGGTCATCGTTGTCGCCCTTGATTTTCATTGCGGCCACAGCGCGAATAAAGGCAACGCCACCGCCGGCCACTACGCCTTCTTCCACAGCGGCACGGGTTGCGTGCAGCGCGTCCTCAACGAGTGCTTTCTTCGATTTCATCTCGACTTCAGTCGCAGCGCCAACCTTGATGACGGCAACACCGCCGGAGAGCTTGGCGACGCGCTCCTGCAGTTTTTCCTTGTCATAATCAGAGCTCGACTCTTCGATCTCAGCGTTGATCTGATCGACACGGCCCTTGATGTCCTCGGAACGACCTGCGCCGTCGATGAGCGTCGTGTTTTCCTTGGTAATCTGAATTTTCTTGGCTTCACCAAGATCGTCCAGTGTTGTCTTCTCGAGCGACAAACCAACTTCCTCGGAAATCACGCTACCGCCGGTCAGGATCGCAATGTCTTGCAGCATGGCCTTGCGGCGATCGCCGAAACCAGGCGCTTTGACAGCCGCAACTTTCACGATGCCGCGAATGTTGTTGACCACGAGGGTCGCCAGGGCTTCGCCTTCGACGTCTTCCGCGACGATCAGGAGCGGGCGGCCAGATTTTGCAACGCTCTCAAGTAACGGCAGAAGATCGCGTATGTTCGAGACCTTCTTGTCATGCAGGAGCACCAGCGGATCTTCGAGGTCTACTGACTGACTTTGCTGGTTGTTAATGAAGTAAGGAGAAAGGTAACCGCGATCGAACTGCATACCTTCGACGACATCCAGCTCATTAGCCAGTCCTGATCCTTCCTCAACCGTGATGACGCCTTCCTTTCCGACCTTCTGCATCGCCTCGGAAATAACTTCGCCGATCTCAGTGTCTGAGTTCGCAGAAATGCTACCGACCTGAGCAATTGCCTTCTCGTCTTCGCAGGGGATCGACAGCTTCTCGAGCTGTTCAACGATTGCAATCGTTGCTTTGTCGATACCGCGTTTCAGATCCATCGGGTTCATGCCGGCAGCAACAGACTTCAGACCTTCACGCAGTACGGCCTGAGCCACTACCGTTGCGGTCGTCGTTCCGTCACCTGCGACGTCAGAGGTCTGGGAAGCAACTTCCTTCAGCATCTGCGCGCCCATGTTCTCAAAATTGTTATCCAGCTCGATCTCTTTGGCGACAGACACACCGTCTTTCGTGACAGTGGGAGCGCCAAAGCTCTTGTCGAGCACTACGTTGCGACCTTTGGGACCGAGGGTCACCTTCACCGCATTCGCCAGGATGTTCACACCTGCAAACATCTGCTGGCGCGCGTCGTCGCTGAAACGAACTTCTTTAGCAGCCATTTAAATATCCTCTTAGCATTAATTCAGATGAGCTTTGATCGGTGAATCCGACGCTTAGCCTTCAATTACGGCCATGATGTCGTCTTCTTTCATTACCAGAAGCTCTTCGCCGTCGACCTTGACTTCGGTGCCTGAGTACTTGCCGAACAGCACCTTGTCGCCGGCCTTGATGTCCAGTGCACGAACTTCTCCGGATTCCAGGATCTTGCCATTGCCGACGGCAATGATTTCACCCTTGATTGGCTTTTCGGCCGCGGCGTCTGGAATGACGATACCACCAGGGGAAGTGCGCTCTTCTTCCATGCGCTTTACGATGACTCGATCATGAAGCGGACGAATTTTCATGGTTTAGACCTCCTATAAATTGTTGATTATTAACCGACTTTACGGCTTTCCAGGCCAGAGACTGTTAGCACTCTGCCTCGGGGAGTGCTAATGATAGTGCCGGCCCGACAAAATTCAAGAGCCGCAAGGGGTTTATGGGCAAATATCGAACTGGTTCAATGACAGCGACCCCATAGGCCGGTATCCTGCGAGTCCGAATTTCAGAGCCCGGTTCACATAATCGGTAACAAACCTGGCCTTATTGAGGTCATTATATTAGTACGACGCCCGTTAAGAGACCCGTTCACTTGAGCACAAAGACCACCCGATTCCTGACACTGCTAGTCGGCCTCCTGTTGCTGTGGCCCACAGCGTCTGTCTTTGCCCTGGGCGATAAGGACATCCTGAGGCCGGAGGCTGCCTATCGATACGCCGTGACCGACACGGGCGATGCGCTGGAGATCGATTGGGCAGTCGAGGATGGCTACTACCTCTATCGTCAAAAAATGTCCTATGAGAGCAATACGCCCGCCATCGTATTTGGTGAGGCCGAGATGCCGCAGGGCGAAAGCCATGAGGACGACTTCTTCGGTGTCCAGGAAATCTATCGCGGCCGGTTTTTCGTCCGTGTGCCATATACCGTCCAGGGCGAGCGGCCGGAATCGATGGAGCTGATTCTGAAGTCGCAGGGCTGCGCAGACCTGGGTATTTGCTATCCACCACAAACCTGGACCGAGCCGGTCAGGCTGTCGGGAGCAAATCCGGTTACCGACAAGCAGCCTGCCAAACTAACGTTCGGTAGTTCGTTCGGCAATTCACTGGGCGATTTCCTGCCGGTGGACGACGCATTCAAGCCGATGCTCATTCCGCTGGACGGCAATACCGTCGAGGTATCGATTCAGGTTGCCCCCGGTTATTACCTTTATAAGGACAAAATCTCGGCGAGCGTCCAGTCGGACCGCGTACGACTCGGCAAATTGAACTTGCCTGTCGGTGAAATGAAAAACGATGAGTATTTCGGCGACGTGGAGGTGTATCACAACGACGTGTTCGCAAAGCTGCCGTTGGCACGGGCGACGCCGGAGGCTATGGACCTCGATATCGACCTGAATTATCAGGGTTGCGCGGACGGCGGCATCTGCTACCCGCCAGTGACCCGCACGATGAAGATTACGCTGCCGACAGCGACTGCTGTATCGGCGCTTGCTGCAATCAGCGATCGCGCACCGCCGGTTTCCCAGCAATCGAAGCTTGAACGGGTGATCACAGGCTCGAGCATATGGGTCACAGTGGGTGTGTTCTTCGCTGCCGGTCTTGGGCTTGCGTTTACGCCATGCGTCCTGCCGATGATACCCATACTGTCGGGCATTATTGCCGGTGAGGGTGAAAACGTAACTTCGACAAGGGGCTTCATGCTCGCCCTCACTTACGTGATGGGCATGGCGCTTGTTTATACGGCAGCCGGTGTTGCCGCAGCAGCAGCCGGACTGCAATTACAGGCGACATTCAATCAGCCTTGGGTGCTTACGCTGTTCTCAGTTCTGTTCGTCATCCTTGCACTCGGCATGTTCGGGGTGATTGAGCTGCAGATGCCGTCCGCCATCCAGAGCCGCCTCGCAAGTATCAGCGGCAATCAGAAGAGTGGTACCGCAGTCGGTGCCTTCATAATCGGTGCGTTATCTGCCCTGATAGTTACTGCTTGCGTTGCCCCGGCGCTGATCGCTGCACTGACCGTCATGGCTAAATCCGGGGACATGGTACGAGGCGGTACTGCCTTGTTTGCGATGAGCCTCGGTATGGGCGCACCGTTGCTTCTCGTCGGCGCTGCGCAAGGCCGGTTGTTACCACAGGCCGGACCATGGATGGTCGCGGTCAGGAATGCCTTCGGCTTCATGCTGCTGGGACTCGCCATCTGGATGCTGTCTCGTGTCCTTCCCGGCACTGTCACTCTGGCGCTCTGGGGCGTATTGATATTTATGGCGGGCATTTATCTTGGCGGGCTGACCACGCTAACGCCCGAATCTGGCGGCACACAAAAAATCGGCAAAGGATTTGGCGTTCTGGCAATTATGTATGGCGCCGTATTGTTGTTCGGCTCTCTCGCGGGCGGGGATAATATGCTCAGGCCTCTGGCTGGAACCAGTATAGGCGGTCAGCGCACCGTCCAGGAAGAACACGGGCTCGAGTTTCAACGGATCAAGACGGTCGGCGACCTGGATCACGCATTGGCGGATGCGTCCAGTCAGGGCAAGACTGCGATGCTCGATTTTTATGCCGACTGGTGTGTGTCCTGCATCGAGATGGAGAAATACACGTTTGCCGATACGACGGTACAGAAAGCGCTTTCCAACACGGTACTGCTGCAGGCAGATGTCACCGCAAACGACGATGAGGACCAGGCGCTTCTGGAACGTTTTGGTGTCTTCGGGCCACCGACGATTATTTTCTTCGGCAAAGACGGTCTGCAACGTAATGGTTATGAAGTGGTCGGATATATGAAGGCGAAAGAATTCGCCGTACACGTACACCTCGCATTTGGCACTACGGATACATTGAGAGCACAGACACAAGAATGAACAAAACCTTCATGGTGGTCATTACTCTGATCGCAACCGCTGCTCTCGGATACTTCATTTACAGCGAGCTTGAAGAAGACGCGCCACCGATAGCGTCCCAGGTGATTGTGTCTGCGGCGGCGAGCAGCACTATTGTCAATTTCTCGTTGCCCGACCTCGACGGCAACGTCCGTCAGATATCGGACTGGGGCGGTAAAGCGCGCCTGGTCAACTTCTGGGCAACCTGGTGTGCGCCGTGTCGCCGTGAGATCCCGCTATTGAAAAAAACGCAGGCTGAACATGCGGAAAACAATCTGCAGGTGATCGGCATTGCAGTGGACTTCGTCGAGCAGGTAGCGGCATATGCAGAGGAAGCAGACTTCAACTACCCGATTCTCGTCGGCCAGGAAGAGGCGATGGCCGCAGCAGAGTCGACGGGGATCGACTTCATAGGCCTGCCGTTCACGATGATCGTTGCGCCAGACGGGCGACTCATGAAGACCCACATCGGCGAGATCGTCGAAGATGACATGGAGCTCATCGTCGAGGTTATCGAGCAGATGCAAAGCGGCGAGATAGACCTGGCTGCGGCCAAATCTGCATTGAAAGCCCTCTAGATCACCACGAAAAAGCACCAATGCGGCAGTTTGCCGCATATATCTTATCGTGAAATTTGCGCTATCTGCGTTGAAAACGGTTAGAATTGCTGCCATCTTCGGCTAACTTGCCCGAACGTTTGAGCAATTGTTGCGTAAGATCGATTAAGGATTTGTACGTCTGAGGGATTTTCTGAGTGAGTGGAATAACCATGTGTATTGCCGAACGCGCCGCTCGCGCCCATCCATGGCCTCCGCGGCATTTGGACGTCCTGTCCGGCAGAAAATCCCTCAGACGAACAAAGACTAAGCGAGAGCGCAGCACAGTGCTGAAATATTCGGGCTGACAAGATTAGGAAAAATGGCAAGCCTTTTGCTCATAAACGGACCGAACCTGAACCTGTTGGGTAGTCGCGAGCCGGGGGTCTATGGCGAGACCAACCTGGCCGACGTCGAGAGCCACTTGACGAGCCTTGCTTCCGAACAGGGCCATGACTTGCAGTGCTTTCAAAGTAATGCGGAGCACAAGATTGTCGATCGCATCCAACAGGCCGCCAAGGACAAAACGGAATTCATCCTGCTGAATCCTGGCGCGTTTACGCATACGAGCATTTCGATCCGCGATGCGCTTTTGGCCGTCAGCATTCCATTCATTGAAATTCACCTGAGCAATGTGTTTGCCCGCGAGGATTTTCGACACAACAGTTATTTCAGCGACATTGCCGCAGGCTGTCTCTTCGGCCTTGGCGCTTACGGTTATGAACTTGCGCTCAGAGCTGCCACCCGCCAGCTTGAGGACGTTGGGGAAAAATAATGGATATTCGAAAAGTAAAAAAACTCATCGAGCTGTTGGACGAGTCCGGCCTCGCGGAGATCGAGATCACCGAAGGCGATGATTCCGTTCGCATCAGCCGTAATCCGTCGAGCGTTGCGGCACCTGCCCCCATCTATGCCCCACCAGTTCAGGCAGCCGCGCCGCCGCCATCGTCTGCAGCTCCGGCTCCTGCGGCAGCGGCTCCCGCGGCAGCGGACGCAGCGGACGACTCAGAGGGGTTTGAAGTAACCGCGCCGATGGTCGGATCCTTTTATTCGGCGGCTTCGCCCGGCGCTGCGCCCTTTGTCCAGGTCGGCGACCAAGTCAATGAAGGTGACACGCTTTGTATCATCGAAGCGATGAAGATGATGAACCAGATCGAGGCCGAAGTCTCAGGCATCATCAAGTCGATCCGCGTACAAAACGGCGATCCCGTCGAATACGGACAGATACTGTTCGTCATCGATCAGCGACATCCAGAATAATCGGCCGACATCGTTATGCTGGAAAAGGTCGTAATAGCTAATCGCGGCGAAATCGCCCTGCGCATCCTGCGCGCCTGCCGCGAGATGAATATCAAAACCGTCGCTGTTCATTCGACGGCAGACAATAATCTTAAACATGTGTTGCTTGCCGACGAAACCGTGTGTATCGGGCCGCCCGCGTCGGTCGACAGTTATCTCAACATGCCCGCGATCATCAGCGCCGCCGAAGTGACCGACGCAGTAGCCGTACATCCTGGCTATGGATTTCTCGCGGAAAATGCGGACTTTGCCGAACGCGTCGAGTCGAGCGGCTTCGTGTTTATCGGGCCACTGGCTGACGCGATCAGAGTCATGGGCGACAAGGTGTCGGCTATCCAGTCAATGAAGTCGGCCGGCGTGCCCTGCGTGCCGGGATCCGACGGACCGGTTGGCGAAGATTCGGATGAGAATCTCCGCATCGCGCGCGAGATCGGCTATCCCATCATTATCAAAGCGTCAGGCGGTGGTGGTGGCCGGGGCATGCGGGTTGTGCATTCCGAGGCATCGCTAACCAGCGCAATTAGCGTTACGCAAGCAGAGGCTCGCGCCGCATTCGGTAATGACGTCGTATATATGGAGAAATTTCTGGAACACCCGAGACACGTCGAAGTCCAGGTGCTGGCAGACAATCACGGCAACGCCGTACATCTCGGAGAGCGGGACTGTTCCATGCAACGTCGGCATCAAAAGGTCATCGAAGAGGCGCCGGCGCCGGGAATTACCGCAGAGCAACGTGCACATATCGGCGAGCGTTGCGTCCGCGCCTGTCAGGAAATCGGTTACCGAAGCGCGGGCACATTCGAGTTTCTGTATCAGGACGGGGAGTTTTTTTTCATAGAAATGAATACACGGCTGCAGGTCGAGCACCCTGTGACCGAAATGGTTACCGGAATCGACATTGTCAAGGAACAGCTGCGGATTGCCGACGGTGAGGAATTGAGTATCACCCAGGATGACATTCGGATGCGCGGACACGCAATCGAGTGCCGTATCAACGCCGAGGATCCAAAAACATTCATGCCGTCACCCGGGCTCGTTACGCTTTGGCATGCGCCGGGCGGGCCCGGTATCCGAGTTGAGAGCCACGTTTATAGTGGATACAGGGTGCCGCCGTTCTACGACTCGATGATTGGCAAGGTCATTGCTCACGGTAATGACCGTCCGACCGCTATCGCCCGCATGAAAAATGCCTTGACAGAGATTGTGATTGAGGGAATCAGGACAAACGTGCCGCTGCATCAGGAAATTTTTCAGCATGCGGCTTTTCAGGCGGGCGGTACGGACATTCATTACCTGGAAAAACGACTTGGGCTTTGATGGCATTGATGACATCGCAGGACAGTGATCGAATGGGGTGGCGCCAATTCGTAATGGACCTTGAGTCTTTGGACCCTGATCGCGTTGAGGAAGTACTTACGCGACACGGCGCGCAGGCCATTTCGTTCAGTGATGCCGGCGATCATCCCGTACTGATACGCGGAGCCGACGAAACACCATTGTGGCCCGATTCACAGATCACAGGGCTGTTCTCGACCGACACCGATTTACATTCTCTCGAAGAGGACATCTTGAGTTCCCTGCGTATAGAATCTCTGCCCGAACATCGCGTAGAGGAACTTGCAGACCGCCCCTGGGAACGCGAATGGTTGAAAGACTTCAAGCCGATGTGTTTCGGTGACCGGCTTTGGGTGTCGCCCGAAGCATTTGAGGTTGACGCGGAAGATGCAGCAATAGTGCGCCTCGATCCCGGACTGGCATTTGGCACCGGCACGCACCCGTCGACGGCGCTTTGCCTGCGCTGGCTCGACGGGCTCGATTTGGCGGGCCTGCGCGTGCTCGACTATGGCTGCGGCTCGGGCATTCTTGCGATCGCCGCCTTGAGCTTAGGGGCGAAATCCGCAGTTGCACTCGATAGTGACAGCCAAGCCGTTACGGCGACCCGGGAAAATGCACAAAAAAACGGTGTTGAGGATGGCCTGTTTGTGACACAGGACCTGGCGGAAGTCACCAGGGCGTTTGATATTGTGGTCGCAAATATTCTGGCTGAACCCCTGGTGCAACATGCCGGAGACATCAGTGACAGAGTCGCCCCAGACGGCTCGCTCGCGCTTTCCGGTATTCTGGCCGAACAAACTGAGAGCGTCATCGAGGCCTATTGCGACCGCGTCAGCTTCGAGTTACCGGAGATGGACCAGACCACAGACCAAACCTGGATTCGCCTGGTGGGTAAGAGGATATGAGTGACCGGCATGTTTACGCAATGCCCTGATTGTCAAACGACATTTCGTGTAAGCACCGAAGTGCTGCAACAAGCTGAGGGGCGAGTGCGCTGTGGCGGGTGCGGCAATGCGTTCGACGCACTCGAGTATATGTCCAAAGACGAGAGCAGTCAGGCGGCCCCGGAAGGTCGGGCGTCAAAAGAATCTACGTCGGACCAAAACAAGCAACTCCTTGAGACTCTCGACAAACTCGCCGGCCCGGAAGTCGAACTGGAGGACACGGGCGTCGAGTGGCGCGTACTCGAAAAGCCCGACGATGGAAAGACGGATTCCGACGCGACCGGCTCCCTGCGATTTGTCGTTGAGGGTGATTCAGAGGAAGCAGATTCCGAAGCAGTGGCCGTGCATGGCAGGCAAGGTGATCTGCCGCAACCGGTTCCGGACGCGCAGGAATCCTTGGACCTCCCGGAAACGGAGCAGCCACAGGCAAACCCCGGCGAACGTCGATACGACGACAACACAATCCTTCCCGCCGACTTCGGCGATGAAGATGACCTGGATGAATTGCCGTTTCTGCAAGCCGAGACGCCGAAACGGCGCGCCAGCGATCGTGAAGCGATCGAGGATACACCTGAATTTGACGCCGCGCAGGTCGACCTGGCCTTGGGCGAACCCGATGAGTGGGTAGACCTGCTTGACGAAATGGGTGATGAAGATGCGGACGCTGATGTGGCTGCGGAAGCTTCTGTGGACGATGATACTTCATCGGCAGATGATGCAGCTCCCAAAGCGGTTGAAGGTGAACCAGCCGCCGATGAACCGCCGGGCGAGGACATGCCCAGTGACATCGATACGCAGTTTCTGCTACAGGCCGAGGAAATGGGTCTGGACACCGGAAGCCATCAAATCGTCAAAGATGAAGAAGACGAAGCTGGCGACATTTCGAATGCGCCTGTCGATGCGATGAGCGATGAGGTCGATGACGACGTCGCCGCCGAGGCCGAAGATGCTGAAGCGGAAGAGCCGGATGAGACAGATATAGAGGACGTAAGCGCTGACGAGGATGAGGAGGATGAAGAGGCAGACATTGAGGAAGAGCTGAGCCTCGAAGAAGATGCAGAAGAAGACGACGTAGAAGATCTTGAATCTACGGGAGAGTTTAAAGCGAAAATCGCCATTGCCGAGAAAGCCCTTGCGGGCGAAGACGAAGACCAAAGCGACATAACTGACGAGGAAATTGAAGAACTCGCGGAACTCGACATAGAGGAAGAGATGGCCGCTTCGGACAAGGAGGACGAAGCTGCGGCGACCGAAGATTCCGAGGACGCAATTGCTTCAGCCATTCGGAGCGGGAAGGACTTTACCAAGCTCTTCGACGAAGACTCACCAATGGTCGAGACCATCATCATGGAAGGCGAGATGATCGGCGACTCAATAAATAAAGAGCGTCGAATGACCGCCCAGGCATCCGGCACATTCGAAAACCCGGGTCCGCTGGAGGACACCTACTCGCTGAACAGGGGCAAGGTCCGCGGCGGCAGACGAGCCAGCGATCCGGCAGGTTACACCGTAATTGCCAGCGTCATCGTTTTAGGTTTGCTTCTGCTTGGCCAAATCATGCATCAATCCCGTCAGTCGCTCGCGAAATACGGTGCGTTCAACCGTACGATCGGTTCGATCTATCGGGTACTGGGCAAACCGGTGACACCAGAATGGGACATCCGAGGCTGGCGCTTCGAGGCAACCAACGGCAATGTTGACGAAGACGAAGACTTGCTGACGATATATTCGCGCATTGCCAATAAGTCGAGCCAGGCGCTGCCCTACCCCCTTGTACATATTTCCCTGACAGATCGCTGGGAGGATGTTATCGGCAGTCGCGTGTTGGAGCCAAACGAATATCTGGCAGGAGACCTGGATCCGCGACGACCGGTTCCTTCGGGCGAGAACTTTACAGCCGTAATTACGATAGAATCGCCTTCCGTCGAGGCCACAGGGTTCAGGCTAACTGCCTGTTATCGAATAGCGCCAGGCCGCGTGCGATGTGCTGATGAACACTTCAAAGACTGACGATACGGATCTTGCCGATATCGCCCGTCAGGACGGGCTCTTTGCACCTGTTGGCACCCGTAATCGTCGGTCAGGACGGGCTCCTGGGATACGTCGAGCAGCGCCTGTTGGAGGCCGTCCTGACGGGCGAACATTCAGGCTTGCACCGTTATCCCATTCTTGCCGGAGCATTCCATTTGACTAAGGCCTCCATAAGAATCGGACCATATCAACTCCCCAGCCCGTTTCTGCTGGCGCCGATGGCGGGCATTAGTGATGCGCCATTCCGCCGCGTGTGCCGCTATTTTGGTGCCGGCATGACGACATCCGAGATGACGACCGCCGATATCAGCCTCTGGAATACAAGCAAATCAAAGCGCCGCCTCAATATCGATAGCGATGTGGAGCCAAGAGTTGTTCAGATCGCCGGTTCGGAGCCTGGACAGATGGCGCTTGCGGCAAAACTATGTGTGGAACGTGGTGCGCAAATCATTGATATCAATATGGGTTGTCCGGCCAAAAACGTCTGCAGGCGACAAGCGGGATCGGCACTGCTGCAGGATGAAGCCCTTGTCGCCCAAATCCTTGATGCAGTCGTCGCCGCTGTCGAGGTTCCCGTCACGCTCAAAATTCGTACCGGCTGGGATCGCGATCACAAGAACGGAATTGCCGTAGCCAGGCTTGCCGAGAAATGCGGCATTCGGGCGCTAGCCGTTCACGGGCGAACCCGCGCATGTCGATTCAAGGGCGAGGCCGAATACGAAACAATTGCGCAAATCAAAAATGCGGTAAACATACCGGTAATTGCCAACGGCGACATTTGCACAGTGGAGAAGTCGCTTGAAGTTTATCGTCTAAGCTCCGCTGACGCCTTGATGATTGGTCGCGGCGCGCAAGGCCGTCCCTGGATCTTTCGTGAATTGAATTACTTTTATGAAACGGGCAAAGCAGCTCCGCCGTTAGCAAAAACAGAATTGCGTGATACTATGCTCAGCCACCTTGACGACATGCACCAGTTCTACGGGGACACAACTGGCGTCAGGGTGGCTCGCAAGCACCTAGCCTGGTATTGCACCAGTCTGGAAAAATCAGAAGAGTTTCGCAGTCAGGTGGTGCGTGTCGATAGTGCTTCCGAGCAGATTCGCCTTACGCGGGAATACTTCAGCCGTAGCGCAGAGAGGATTTCCAAGGCCGCATAGCGAACTCCACTCCGTAGCCGACAACGACACGAATCGAACAATCGAGTCAGCTCTTTTTAAGGAAACAACGAAAAGTGGCCAACAATAACCCTCAGTCAAATAGACCAATTTCGGCCTCAAAGAACAGCAAGCCGCTACGCAAACATACAGAAGAAGCAATCAACAAATATTTCGCAAGCCTAAACGGTGACCGGCCTGGAGATCTTTATGATCTTGTCCTGGGGGAGGTCGAAGAGCCGTTGTTCAAGGCCGTTATGGATTACACGCACGGCAATCAGAGCCAGGCAGCCGGGATTCTCGGCATTAATCGGGGCACGCTGCGCAAGAAGCTCAAAATTTATTCTCTTCTCCAGTAAAGGCCATTCATGTTGACAGTACGTCGCGCGCTTATCAGCGTTTCTGATAAGCGTGACCTCATTCTATTTGCCTCCGGACTTGCCGAGATGGGCGTCGAAATTCTCTCGACGGGTGGCACCTGCCGGCAATTACAAGATGCCGGTATCGAGGCGATTGAGGTATCTGCCAAAACCGGTTTTCCAGAAATCATGGACGGCCGCGTCAAAACATTGCACCCGGTTATCCACGGTGGGCTTTTGGGCCGGCGCGGCACCGACGAAGCAGTGATGTCGGAGCACGGTATCGAGCCAATCGATCTTTTGGCGGTCAACCTTTATCCGTTCGAACAGACCATCGCCGATCCTGATGCGACGTTGGAAAACGCCATTGAAAACATCGACATCGGCGGGCCGGCAATGATTCGTGCGGCCTCAAAGAATCACGATGGTGTCGCCGTCGTCGTTGATCCGGGCGATTATGACGAGGTGCTGGAGACGCTCAGGAACAACGAAATGTCTACAGAGTACCGCCGACGACTCGCAGCCAAGGCCTATGCGCATACGGCAAGCTATGACACGGCGATAACGAAGTATTTGTCGCAATCATTGGGCGACGATCCATTGGGCAACCGGTTTCTTCATGCCGGCAGTCTCGTTGAGAAACTGCGTTACGGTGAGAATCCACATCAGGACGCCGCTTTCTATCTAGACCAGGTCCAAGACCAAGGTGCTCTTGCTACGGCGAAACAGCTTCAGGGAAAAGCACTCTCGTATAACAATATTGCCGACAGCGACGCGGCGCTGGACTGCGTCAAACAATTCCAGGAACCGGCCTGCGTCATCGTCAAGCATGCAAATCCCTGTGGTGTCGCGATCGCAGACGACATTCTTGAAGCTTATCAACGGGCATTCACAACCGATCCAACATCGGCTTTTGGCGGCATTATCGCGTTTAACCGACCGCTGGATGCCGCAACCGCAAAAGCAATCATCGACAAACAGTTTGTGGAGGTCATTGTCGCTCCCAGCATCGACAAAGGAGCACTTGCCATTACGGCTGAAAAGCAGAACGTGCGTGTTCTGGAGACCGGCAAGTGGTCCGTTGATGCCAAATCCGGCCTGGACTACAAAAAGGTATCCGGGGGGTTATTGGTGCAAATCAGCGACAATGGTGTCGTATCCGAAAGCGATCTAAAGGTCGTCACGGATAAATCGCCCGATGCGACACAAATAGCCGATCTTATGTTCGCCTGGCAGGTCGCAAAGTTCGTAAAATCGAACGCCATCGTATTTTGCAAAAACGGCATGACCATTGGCGTCGGCGCGGGTCAGATGAGCCGTGTCTACAGCACGAAGATCGCTGCAATCAAGGCGGCTGACGAAGGGCTAACGGTAGAGGGTTCGGTATTGGCCTCGGATGCATTCTTTCCTTTTCGCGACGGCATCGATGCGGCCGCAGAGCACGGCATAGCGGCGATCATTCAACCCGGCGGCTCGATGCGCGACGATGAAGTCATTGCCGCGGCAAACGAACACGGTGTCGCTATGGTATTTACCGGCATGCGGCATTTCAGACACTAGAGAGAATTCATGAAAGTATTGGTTGTTGGTAGTGGTGGTCGTGAACATGCCCTGGCTTGGAAATGCGCCCAATCGAAAAACGTCGCTGAAGTGCTCGTTGCGCCCGGCAATGCCGGCACTGCACTGGAACCAAAACTGCGAAACGCTGCAGTCGGCGCCGAGGATATCGACGGCCTCCTGGACCTGGCCAAAACCGAGTCAGTCGGACTGACAATTATCGGGCCGGAAGTGCCCCTCGTCGCCGGTGTCGTCGACCGCTTCAAGGAACGGGGACTCCCCTGCTTCGGGCCGACGGCAGAGGCTGCTCAGCTCGAAGGATCCAAGGCATTCACCAAGGAATTTCTCAAACGCCATTACATTCCGACGGCGGCCTATCAGAGTTTCACCGAACTCGAGCCCGCACTCGAATACATTCGCGAACAGGGTGCGCCCATCGTCGTCAAAGCCGATGGACTGGCAGCAGGCAAAGGCGTGATCGTCGCGACAACCGTTGAAGAAGCGGAAAAAGCTGCTACCGATATGCTCAGCGCCGGTACTTTCGGCGACGCGGGCAATCTAATCGTTGTCGAAGAATTTCTACAGGGCGAGGAAGCGAGCTTCATCGTCATAACCGACGGCACGACCATCCTGCCGCTTGCCACCTCGCAGGACCACAAGGCCAGAGACGAAGGCGATACCGGACCGAACACGGGCGGCATGGGTGCCTATTCGCCGGCGCCTGTCGTAACGTCGGAGCTCGAAAAACGCATCATGGACGAGGTCATGCAACCGACACTCGATGGATTGGCTGCCGACGGAATCGACTATCTCGGTTTTCTCTATGCCGGCCTGATGATTGACACAGATGGCACACCGAAAGTGCTCGAGTTCAACTGCCGATTCGGCGACCCTGAGACGCAACCGATCATGGCCAGATTAAACACCGGCCTTGTCGAACTCTGTCTGGCCGCTATCGACGGCAGGCTTTCAAATATGTCGATTGATTGGGACCCCAGGGCCGCGCTCGGCGTTGTCATGGCAGCCGGAGGCTATCCCGCAAACTACCGCAAAGGCGACAGGATTAACGGCTTACCGGACGTGGTTGGTATTGAAGGAAAAATCTTTCACGCGGGCACCGCAATCGATGGTGATGACGTCGTGACGAGTGGTGGTCGTGTTCTTTGTGTAGTTGGCCTCGGCAAAACTGTCAGCGCGGCCAGAGACGCAGCCTATGCCCAGGTAGAACACATCCAATGGAACGACTACTTCTTTCGTCGTGATATCGGACATCGCGCCATCGCTCGGGAAGAATAATTTACGAATGGCGGGATTTAGCAAACACTGTCAGATTACGAACTGCCTGCTGCGAATCACTCGAACAGGCCGCTTCGATGCCAGATGTCCTTCCATGGATGTGCTGTATATTAATCCTGTAGAGATGCTATTTTTCAGGCGCTTACAAATGTCCAGACAAGTTATATCGCACTTTTGCCTGTAAGAAACACCGCAATTTCGCGGCGTAACTAATAGTTAGGCGGCTTCATGA
>FXBF010000215.1_pt1 | contig 18616 bp, 14 predicted proteins | sample 5335321 | NCBI WGS metagenome assembly FXBF01 (sample SAMEA103928391, study PRJEB20085) | sediment metagenome | isolation source: sediment
TGCAGAGCCGGCTCAGAGATATGTGGTAAGTCTGATCCGCGATTTAGCTAGCCGAATTCGGGAAGTCATATGCGGAACGAGACACTAGTGCCAGCCGCCGATAATAGCGCCCATGATGGCAAGAAGTGCTACGTTGTAACCTGCGTTGATCATGAACAGGCGCAGCGGACGTTGTTCAAATAAATAGGTAACACCGTAAGCAGTCGCGAGAAAGCCGAAACCAACGATCAGGCCCGTGTGCACACCACCCAGCCAGGTGCTATCAGGCCCCAGAAATATTGCCAACGTCATCGCAGCGATAAGCTGTAATACAAATGCGCCACCAAATATCCTTGGCATGTTGGCGTTATTCGCGTCTTCCTCCGTCAGACCAACATCTTGCATCCACGCACCGCCAAAAAGGCCCCTTGCATACCAGGCACCACCAAGAATAAATGCGGTGACAGTTGCAGCAATGATCGCCAGCCAGTTGAAATCCGCAACGATGTGACTGAGGTCCATGATGTCTCCTTTGTTGGTCTTATTCTGGGATCGGACAGTTTATCAGAGGCGCCGCTCGACATTTGACGCGATGCGGCAAATCGCCGGGCGTTGATTTGCCTTGTATATCGTACAATGTCACAGAAAAACCACAAACGGGACGGTCGTCGGCTTTAACGTGAACTTAATCACAAAGCGACAGGCCTAAATCATATATACGTGGGGCGAAATTCTGCCATTGAGAGAGGTGAGCAGAAACAATGTCTTCGATAGCAGCAAGCGATCGTGTCGTTCGAGTTCACAACCTCCGCGATTATTTTCGTGAATCGATCGATACGGCAATGGATAATCAAGGTGTCGATGTCGATCCCCATGCTGCACACTACGTCGTAAATTTGCTCACTCTGTTTGCACGTTCCGAGGATCTTTACGAAGATCACGGCGAAGCGTACGGCCTCAAGCCTCTGGCACTGATGATGGCAGATGCGGCAGAAGCGTCTAGCGCCGCGGAGCGTACCTTCTCCCTGCAGCGCATCGGTGACGTTGCTCTTTTTGTCGCCGGGTTTTTTGCGGACAGCCTCGCGCACAAACTCGTCGACCTCGACTACTACATCTGCATGGGTGGGACCGCCTACGGCTCGCTGTCAGACGAAATTCGCGGTACGGCCCGAGGCCGGGCGCTTGCGGATGTCTATCGCGAACTGGCCCGAAAATTCCAGGCCGTCGTCGATGTACTCAATGAAGTACGAGATAGTGCCCGTGGGTCGTCCGATGTAGATCTGCTTCGCACTTACGAAATCTGGCTGCGCACAGGCAGCAGGCGCGCAGCTTCTTTGCTCAGGCAAAACGGAGTCGTTCCGATGCCGAATGCCGTCAGTCGAAGCAGCCACTAGCGCGCATATGCTTTCCGATCTGCAGAAACATCTGTCCAATATCTATCAGGTCGAGCCGGGCTATGACGTAAGCGACTTTCTCGTCACCGACCCAACGCTTGCGCGAATGCTGGGTGGCGATGCACTCATTCCGAATACTGACGAGTCAGTTCTGCTTGCAGATGATGACGATGGCATGGCACTAAGTGTGTATCTCGACAGCCAGATGCTCGGCCGTCTCGACCAGGATAATCCGATGCAGACACTGAAAGCCTCCTGTCTGAATGACCTGTGGACTGTCCTCGAAGGCATAAGCCATTTCAATTACCTGGTTTGGAGCGCCGGTCGAGACCGGTCGGTAACCCTTCTCGAGCTGGAGATGCAGGCGGAAGTCGACAAGTTCATCAGCACCTGGTTGATGGCGCAGGATCAGGATGAATGTGAGTTTGCCAATCGCCTGCACGGCTGGCTGTTCGACAAGGTTCGATTCAGGCCCGAGCTGAGCGAAGATGAGCTTGCAAGATACAAGACTGCCAATGACTATGCGGCACGGTTTTGTCACGGGTTGGTGCAAAGACTGCGCCATGATTGCAACAGGACTTTACACGAACTACGGCGCTTCTATCGACTGAAGCAGTCCGACAAGATAAGCCATATCCATTCGCAGGCTTACGCTGGTCACTAGCCAGCATATTTCACCAAAGATTGCGGCCCTGGCCGGTTCTCGATCGACTGAGCTTGGCCTTAACTCAACCCATAGCTATGGCTATGGGTTTACTCCGGGCATCCCGCTCTCCGCCCTTCGCGGCAGCGGCTCCGCCGCTGTTCAAAATCGCTCCCGGCGATTTTGTCGCTCCAGGCCTGTGCTCAGCCGTCCGAGCCCGCACCCAATATACGCAATCTATGGTGAAGTATGCAGGCGCAAAAAAAATGGCGGTGGCAATAGCCACCGCCAAGCAACGAAACAAACCGCATAAGGGAATTTAGTTTGTCACGTCTTCCTCTATGGAGGAGGAAATCCTGATCTCGCGAATACCGCCTGAGCGGTGTACTGAGGTATGCTCGCCATGTAGTTCACTGCCGTCCAGGAACATTATTTCGCCGGCATGACCCGCTGATATCAAGACGGATCTAATCGCCTCTTTCGTAGAGTCATCGAGCGCCTTGCCACTGATGATCGTTACGTCATCTTGATTGGCATTGCCCTTAATTTCGATTTGCTTAATGACTCGTACGTCAATGTCTGTTTCCTCCCCGACATCGTCCGCCATGCGTATGGCATGATCTTCATGCATACCGGGTATTTCAATTTTCTTACCGTCAACGTCGAAAACAAAGCCATCTGCCGTTCGAGTAACGAGCACCATCTTTCCGGAACTGTCAACGACGGACCGCGACTCACCTTCCTGCAGGTCGTCAAGTTCAAAGCCCATGTCGTCGCCGTCCAGGCGAATTACTGTCGGTGTCCCTCCACCGTTGTCGACCGCGATCTCGATTTTCATCTTGAGATCCTCACCGGCCAGGGCAGCCGCTGAAATCAGCAGAGATGCGATCATGATTGAGCTCAGTCTCATTGTGTTCTATCCCCGGTATTTTTCTTGTTTGTACAAATCTATGATGCCGATCGGCCTGGATTGGTTGCAAATATTTTGGAATAAGGAGTGACTTGCAACGCAACACCGGTTTCATCTGAAACCAATACCGCGTCCCGCAAGTTACCTGTGAGGCGGAGTACTAGCCACCTAGGCCAGAAACATCGCGTAGGCTGGGTTGTTGCTTTCCTCCCAGTGAGCGTAGCCGAGTTTCGAAAGATGAGACTCGAGCTCTTGTGCCTCCTCGGGCGGTACCTGAATGCCGGCAAGTATGCGTCCGTGGTCGGAGCCATGATTGCGGTAGTGAAACAGGCTTATATTCCAGTCCGTGCCGACAGCCTGCAAGAAATCCAGCAGGGCTCCGGGCCGCTCGGGAAACTCGAAGCGGAACAGCCTTTCATTTTCGATACCGGTCCCAGTACCGCCGACCATATGCCGCACATGCAGTTTCGCGAGTTCGTTGTCGCTCAGATCTTCGAGCGGATAGCCAAGGCCATGGAGCTTGTTGATGAGTTCCTGGCGTTCGACATGCCCATGGCGCAGTTCGACGCCGACGAAAATGTGTGCCTTGCTTGAATCGCTGTAGCGATAGTTGAACTCGGTAATACTCCGACGGCCGAGCGCATTGCAGAATGCCCTGAAACTTCCCTTCTCCTCGGGAATCTCGACGGCCAGAAGCATCTCGCGCTGTTCGCCGACGGCAGCGCGTTCTGCAATGTGGCGCAGGCGATCGAAATTCACGTTTGCACCGCAATTGATGACGACGAACGTTTCATCCGCGGTTTCGTTGTCGCCCAGATACTTTTTTGCACCGGCTACGGCCAGCGCACCGGCTGGCTCGACGATCGAACGCGTGTCCTCGAATATGTCCCTGATCGCTGCACAAATCTGATCGGTATCGACCGTCACAATGTCGTCCACCAATTCCTGACAAAGCCGAAACGTCTCTTCGCCCACCCTGCGCACCGCGACACCGTCAGCGAAAATGCCGACATGATCCAGCACAATGGGTTTTCCTGCGGCAAGTGAGTCGCGCATCGCGGCGGAATCCTCCGGTTCGACACCGATTATTCGAATGTCGGGATTTACGCCTTTAATGTAGGCCGCTATCCCGGAGATCAAACCGCCGCCGCCAATTGGTACGAACACGGCACTGATCGTTTCGTCAGTCTGTTCGAGTATCTCCATGCCGATCGTACCTTGCCCGGCGATGACATCGGGGTCATCGAAAGGATGAATGAACGTCAACTCCTGTTCCTTTTCGAGCTCCCGTGCATGGGTATAGGCGTCGTCGTACGTATCGCCATGCAATACCACTTCGCCACCGAGTGTTTTGACTGCTTCGACTTTGATACTCGGTGTCGTAACGGGCATTACGACAACGGCCCTTATCCCTTTTCGTTGGGCCGCAAGGGCTACACCCTGGGCGTGGTTGCCTGCCGAGCTGCAAATAATCCCGGCTTCGAGAGTGTCCTGAGGCAAGGTTGTCAGCTTGTTATAAGCACCGCGTAACTTGAAAGAAAATATCGACTGCAAGTCTTCGCGTTTCAGAAGGATTCGGTTGCCAAGGCGCAAAGACAGATTGCGTGCAAGATCCAGGGGAGTCTTGCTTGCCACGTCATACACAGCGGCACTCCGGATCAGCTCCACGTAGTCGGCTGCCACCATTGGCTCCGTATTTTTCGGCATCGGTTTCATCGAATCTCGAAGGTTATCGCATACTGACGGACTTCGGCGAAAATTTTCTTCACACGGTTTTCCGTATCAGTATATATCCGTAGAAACCGAATAGTTCGCCTTGAAATTGCGCTGGCATCGATTGCCTTGTTCGTGATTCGATGCGTTCGAACGCCTCCGATAGGAATGCGAACAATGGAAGGTTCGAATGTTGAAGGATCAAAGCCGGGGATGACGCTGTTCAGAAGCCGTTGCGTATCGGCGGCGCGACGTGGACTGCTTGGTCAGGCCTGCATAGTCGCCCCTCCGACAACGACCGTCACGCTTTTCATCGCGTTGCTTTCCCTCATCCTGCTCGGGGTGGCCGTTTACGCCGTCGAAGTGCCACAGCGCACGCGGGCGATCGGCGTACTCATGCCGGCCGGAGGTCTTCTCAAGGTCATCGCGACGGACACAGGGCAAATCACGGAGCTGGCCGTTAAAGAAGGAGCGACGGTCACTGAGGGGCAGTTGCTGCTGCGAATCACGAGCGATCGCAATGCGCCGGGCAGATCACCCGTATCCGAGTCCCGGATACGTTCACTTGAAGCGGAGCTTGAACTCCTGGAGCACGCCCGTGCCCAGGAGCGGGACATGAAATCAAGCCGCGCCTCTGCGTTGGAAAAGCAAATGGCATTCACACGAAGCCGTCTGGTCAAGGCCGGAGTCGAAGTTGACTTACAGTCCAGGCATATCCACTTGCTGGAGCAGCGGTTTGAGACCATGAATGTCCTGGTCGCCAACGGAAGCCTGGCAAAGGATATGCTTGCACAGGAAAGATCTCGAATTCTGCAGGCAAAGGCGAATAACGTCGGCCTCGAGCGCGAAATGTTGCGAATCCGTCAGGAGCTTAGCGACCAGGAGACGACGCGGATCGAAATTCTCGAAACCACGGAGCTCGACCAATTGCATCACGACATGGAACGCGAACGTCTCTTACGGCAGATCGGCAGAGCGGAAATCGAAGCAGGCCGCGTCGTATTGGCTCCGGCCACAGGAGTTATTGCACGCCTGAGCACGAAAGCCGGGTCCAGCTGTCGCCCCGGACAGACATTGATGACGCTCTACAAAGCGCAGAGTCCACTCGAGGCGTGGCTTTATCTGCCGAGTGACAAAGCCGGGCAACTAAGAGCGGGTCAGCAGGTACAGCTTCGCCTGGACGCCTATCCCCATGAAATGTTCGGCACCCTTACTGCGGTCGTTTCGGAGGTGTCAACAATCGCCCTGTTGGCATCGGACCTGACAGTTCCCCTGCCCATAAAAGGCCCGGTCTTTGAAGTCAGGGCATCGATTGCCAACGACAGCATTGAAGCACTCGGCTCATCCTGGCCACTTGCGCCGGGGACCTCGTTTCAGGCAGACGTAATAAGACGGCGCTACCGCCTGTACCAGTGGCTGCTTCACTCAGTCTGGGGTGAAGACGAGAGCGCCTACGCAATTGCCGGCCCGTGACTTCTTCCTGGGGCTGCGCCGCAGCCGGCCGGTACCGCTAATCCTCCAACAAGAGCGATCAGAATGCGGACTAGCCGCAGTTGCGATGGTCGCTTGCTACTACGGTCATGAAGTCGGCCTGCATTCGCTTCGCAGTCAGGCATCGTTGTCGTCGCGCGGTACAAACTTGAAGGACCTTGTCGAAGTCGCTCGAGACTTGCGACTGATCGCCAGGCCGCTGCGCCTCGAGCTGCACGAATTCCACCATTTGCGTCTGCCGGCCATACTGCACTGGCGCATGAACCACTTCGTATTGCTCGTCAAATTGAAGCGCGGCAAAGTAGTCGTTCACGATCCGGCATGTGGCAGGCGCGTTGTTAAAATTGCGGAGCTCGACCGCGCCTTCTCCGGTGTCGCAGTCGAATTGACCCCGGCGCGGGATTTCGGCCGCAACAAAAAGGAGTCCAGGATCACCTTTGTTGATTTCGTCGGATCGTTTCAATACCTGGCCCGCTATCTCTGCATGATGCTCGTGTTGTTAATGACAACGCAGATCCTGGCGCTAGCTCCACCGATCGCAACACAATTGCTGATCGACGAAGTCATTCTCGGACAGGACAGGGTCTGGCTTTATCGTGCGTTGCTCGGCCTGGCAATCGTGATGATTGTCGGCATCCTGCTTGAATCATCACGAAAGTGGATCAGCCTCTATGCAGGCACAAAGTTGGCGGTGGATAGCTCGCTGAGCGTCCTGAATCATCTTCTTAGTTTGCCAGCATCCTTTTTGCATGGGCGACACCTGGGCGACCTGATGTCCAAGATTGAGTCGTTGACGCCGATTCGCACTGCACTGACAGAAACGGGCATCAACGGGATCGTTCAGCTCTTTGTCCTGCTCGCCACGTTGACAATAATGTTCTTGTACAGCACCTGGCTTACCCTCGTATCGCTCGGTGGCCTTGTATTGTCCGCGTTGCTGACTTTTGCTGTCTTGCCGGCAAGTCGGCGGTTGACGGAGGAGGTATTGGTACACACAGCAAGACAGAACAGCTCACTGCTCGAGACACTCAGCGCCTATGACTCGGTCCAGGCCATGGATCTCGCTGCCCTGCGACTGAGTCTGTGGCAAAAACATTTCTTTGCGGCCACGAATGCTGGTGTCAGACAGGCGAAATTGTCGATTGTCAGCGGCGCAGGAACCGGACTCATCGGCGCGGTGGAGCAGGTACTGTTTCTCGGAGTAGGCATTTCCGGCATCGTCGAAAAGCAGATCACGCTCGGGGTCCTATTCGCCTTTTTATCCCTCCGAGGCCGGTTCGGAGCAGCCGTGCTAAATCTCGCGAGTGTTGCACAAAGCTTTTTCATGCTCCGCGTACACACGGATCGAATTACAGACATCCTGCTGGCAGAGCCGGAGCCACCGCCGCGGACTCACGCCATACGGGCCTGCGTCGCGGGCTCGGTCGAGGCCCAAAAATTGAGTTTCAGGTTTCCGGGCGGTCCGTGGGTGATCCGGGACTTTTGCTGTGCAATCGCCAGAGGAGAGGCAGTAGCTATCGCCGGACCGTCGGGGGCGGGTAAGACCACATTGCTCCGGCTCCTGTCCACACAATTGGCTGCGACGAGGGGCCGGATTCTGGTCGACGGCAAGGATCTTCCACTCTGGAACCCCCGCTGCCTTCGCCAGCAATTCGGAATCGTGTTGCAGAACGACAGGCTGTTTCAGGGTTCGATATGCGAAAACATTGCGGGATTCGATCCGGAGCCTGATGTAGAGCGCGTACAGAGGGCTGCGATCAGCGCAGAAATTTGGGCGGACATTCAGACGATGCCGATGACGCTGCACACATTGCTCGGGGATGCGGGGAGCAGCCTGTCCGGCGGGCAGCAACAACGAATACTCCTCGCACGGGCGCTCTACAGAAATCCGCGAATTTTGTTCCTCGACGAGGCAACGAGCCACCTGGATATCGATACGGAGCGACGCGTCCTCGACAAACTGACCAATTCAGGAATGACCATCATCAGCGTCGCACATAGACCGGACGTGCTGGCCCGCGCCGACCGAATAATCCAAATCGAATAAAAAGGAAATCGCCTGTCAGGACGGGGTCCTACTACGCATCTATTGGCACTCGTAGGAGCCCGTCCTGACGGGCGATCCATGGAACAGAGGCGCATTGCCTCCCGGATTAATCCAACGTCGCGGCGGTAGGCTCGAGAATATTGCCGTCAGCGTCGAGATGAATGATCTCACCGAGCTCGAGCTCGCGAATCTTTGGTTCGATGATCTCGCGATCACCGACCACGACCCAGACGAGATTATCCGGTTTAATAACGTTTTCGGCAGCTTCTGCAATCTGTTCGAGAGAAAGGCTTCTGACGTTGTCCGCGTAGGTATCCCAGTAATCGTCGGGTAGGTCGTAAGCGACAATTTCCCCGATGTCTCGCAATACCGCGTTAGCGGTTTCCCATCTGCCGGGCAGGCTCAGCGTATTGTTTTGTTTTACCTTGCTGAGTTCCTCGTCCGTCGCCGGATTGTCACCGAGAAACTCCACCAGTTCGCGTTTGATCTCGGCAATTGATTCCATGGTCTTGTCAGTCTGTACCGGTGCGTAGGCAATGTACGGACGTTGCCCTTCAGTAGAAACGACAACCGATCTTGCACCGTAGGCCCAATGTTTGTCTTCGCGCAGATTCATGTTTATGCGAGACGTGAAGCTGCCACCGATAATTTCGTTCATCGCCTCGACAGCAATCGCGTTGCCTTCCCTGGCAGGCGGAGCGACATTTGCAGCAAAGATAATTGACTGCTCGGCACCGGGCCGGTCGATCACATAGATGCGCTCTTCGTCAGGGAGATCGACATTGCCGATATTCTTCGTCGGTACGCTGCCCGATTTCCAGCGCCTGAATAGTTTTTCGAGCTTGGGTTTGATCTCGTCCATCGTGGTATCGCCGACGACGATCATCGTTGCGTTATTGGGCTTGAACCACGTTCGGTGGTAATCGACGAGCGAGTTTCTCGTTATACGTTGAACTGACTCTTCAGTGCCGGAGCCTGTCAGCGGCAGACTGTAAGCATGATTCTTGCCATACATCAGCGCTGGTACAACCCGCAGTGCGATACCCATGGGCTGCGTTTTTTCCTGTTTGATCTGTGCCAACCGAGCCTTGCGCAAGCGATCGAGTTCCTTTTGCGGAAACGCCGGGTTCAGGACCACGTCGGCGAACAAATCGAGTGACGGGTCGAGATTTTCCTTGAGTGCGCTTATCGATACGCCTGATGCGTCGATACCGGAATTTGCACCGAGGTACGCGCCCAGCCTCGCCAGTTCGTCGCTGATTTCGAGGGCGGAACGAGTTTTGGTACCCTCATCGAGCATCGCCATTGCCAGACTCGATGTGCCTGGCTCGCCGAATTGATCCGAGGCAAATCCTGCGTCGAATCGTAAGAGCAGATTAACGACCGGTACTGCTGTACGGTTCGCGACAATCAGCTCGAGCCCGTTGCTCAAGCTTCCGCGCTCAAAGTCCGAAAACTTCACTTCCGGAAATGTATTTGTCTCCGGCAGCGCGGAGCGATCGGCACCTTCTGCCGCGGCCTGCAACTCCGGAAACGGCTGCACATCGAGTTGGTATGAGCCTGCGCTCAACCAGTGATTGGCTGCAGCCTTGATCGTCTCGGTGGTGGCCGCATCGAACCATTCCAGCTTGGTCTGAAAGAATCCCGGATCACCGGCGTACACAGCGTTTCGCGCCAGTACGGATGACTTACCGCCAAAACCCCCAATGCGTTCTACGCCGCGTACGAAACCCGACTTGAACTGGGCTTTGACCCGGGCTAGTTCATCCTTGGTCGGGCCTTCCGCAAGAAATCGTTGCATTTCCTCGTCTATTGCTTGCCTGACCGCCTCGATGTCGCCGTCCGGCTGTACTGTGGCCCGCAACTCGTAATAGCCGCCGATCTCTCCACTAAATAGACTTCCACGCACACTGGTCGCTGTCTGATCTTTGTAAACGAGCCTCTCATACAGCCGCGAATTCTTGCCGGTCGTCAACACAGCGTCAGCAAGCTCCAACAAGACTGCATCTTTCGAGACAAAATTCGGACCACCCCACACCTTGTATACGCGCGCCTGTGGAACACGGTCCTGCATCGTCTCGCGCTTATTGTGCTCGAGCTTGACGATCCACTCGCGCGGCTTTGTAATCGGCGGCCCGGGCGGAATGTCGCCAAAGTACTTCTCGACTTTTTCGAGCGCTTCGCGAGGGGTCACATCGCCGGCAATGACGAGGACGGCATTGTTGGGACCATAGTAGGTCTTAAACCACTCGTGCACATCTTCGAGGCTGGCGGCATTGAGGTCGTCCATTGACCCAATGGTATTCCAGGAGTACGGATGGCCGACCGGGAAAATACCCTTGAGAATCCGGTAGTCCACTTTGCCATAAGGTTGATTGTCGCCCTGGCGCTTCTCGTTTTGCACGACGCCGCGTTGCTCATCGAGTCTCTCCTGCGTTATGACGCCTAGCAGATGGCCCATGCGGTCGGACTCCATCCATAACGCCAGATCGAGAGCGGTTTTCGGCACATTTTGAAAATAATTTGTACGATCGAACCATGTTGTGCCATTGATGCCCGTAGCGCCGACGAGCTCGAAGGGCTTGAAATACTCGTCGTCGTAATTCTCGCTGCCGTTGAACATCAGATGCTCGAACAAGTGAGCAAAGCCGGTCTTGCCGGTTTTCTCATTCTTCGATCCGACGTGATACCAGAGATTCACCGCAACAATCGGTGCTTTGTGATCTTCATGAACAATCAGGCGCAGCCCGTTGTCGAGGGTGAATTCGGTGTAATCGATATCAATATCGCTGGCGTCTGCCACATTGAACGTGACGAACGTCAAAGCGATGGCGGCGTACATTGACCGCTTGATTATTGAACCAGTCATTTGAGGACCTTCTGGACGCTATCGGGAGGATGCGGAAGTTTAACAGGAGCTTCCGAAAACTAAAGACTGCTCAGATAAGACAAGGTTCCATATCGATTGCAGAATGCGTGGCATTCCAGCCGACACCCTTTCATAATGCCGCCCATGAAAAACATAACGAAAAGGCGGATTCTCTATCCAGCCATGGAACCCAATCATACTGGCTATCTGAAAGTCAGCGGTGGTCACGAGCTCTACTATGAGGAGTCGGGTAATCCGCACGGCAAGCCTGCCGTATTTCTGCACGGCGGCCCCGGCGGCGGATGTACGGAAAAGATGCGGCGATTCTTCAATCCCGATGTATACCGGGTCGTGCTATTCGACCAACGAGGCTGTGGCAAGAGCCGGCCTCACGCCAGCCTGGAGGAAAATACCACCTGGGATCTCGTGAACGACATAGAGATCCTGCGGGTGGCCTTGCAGATCGACCGCTGGCAGGTATTCGGCGGCTCCTGGGGCAGCACACTGGCGCTGGCCTATTCACAGACCCATCCCGAACGCGTCACGGAACTCGTCCTTCGAGGCATATTCATGCTGCGCAAAAAGGAGATCCAGTGGTTCTATCAAAAGGGCGCGAGCGAGCTTTTTCCGGATCTCTGGCAACACTATCTCGAACCAATACCGAAGCGAGAGCGGGACGATCTGGTCGGCGCGTATTACAAGCGCTTAACGAGCGACGATTCCGATGTCAGGCTGCAGGCTGCCAAAACATGGTCAATGTGGGAAGCGTCCACCAGCTTCCTGATGCCGAATGATAAGATCACAGCCACTTTCGGAGCGGATGACCTCGCATTGTCTCTGGCGCGAATCGAGTGCCACTACTTCGTTAACGGCGGTTTCATGGAAGAAAATCAACTTATCAGGAATGTCGACAGGATACGGAACATTCCGGCAGTGATCATCCAGGGCCGCTACGATATTGTTTGTCCAAGTATTTCTGCCTGGGAGCTGGCGCAAGTCTGGCCTGAGGCCGATTTTCGAATCGTCCCCGATGCCGGGCATGCTGCGTTCGAGCCGGGAAACATTCACGAACTCGTCATGGCCACCGACACATTCGCCTAGAGAGTCTCTTGGAAAAACTACTCATTACCAATGCTCGTCTGATCAACGAAGGCGAGATTCGCGATTCTGATGTTCTCGTTGCTGGGGAGCGCATCGAGAAGATCGACACGAAAATCACAGCGGATGCAAACGTCCAGGTACTCGATGCGAATGGCAAGTACCTTATACCGGGAATGATCGATGATCAGGTCCATTTCCGTGAACCAGGATTGACCAACAAAGGCGACCTGGCAACCGAGTCGGCCGCTGCGGTCGCTGGCGGCATCACCAGTTTCATGGACATGCCGAACGTCAATCCGCAGACGACGACGCGAGCGGCGCTTGCGGATAAATACAAGCTGGCCGAACGTCGATGCAGTGCGAACTATGCATTTTACCTCGGTGCGACGAATCGCAACATCGACGAAATTCGGGGGCTGAAAGTCAACGAGGCCTGCGGTATCAAGGCATTCATGGGTGCATCGACGGGAGACATGTTGCTCGACGATGCCGAAGCGCTGGAATTGCTATTCCAGGATGCGCCGATACTCGTCGTAACGCATTGCGAGCATTCGCCGACAATCTGGAACAACGAAGCGCAAGCAAAAACAAAGTACGGCGAACGAGTGCCGATGTCAGAGCATCCCGGCATTCGTTCCGCCAACGCCTGCCTCGTGTCATCCAGTCTCGCGGTGGATCTTGCCCGCCGTCACGACACGCGGCTACATGTGCTGCACCTGACGACGGCGATCGAAATGCGCCTGTTTTCCAAAGCACCCCGGAGCGAAAAACGAATCACGGCGGAAGTCTGTGTGCATCACCTTTGGTTCGATGAAAGCCGGTACGAAGACTTAGGCGCAAGAATAAAGTGCAACCCAGCCATAAAAACTGCCGAGGACCGGGAAGCGCTGGTCGAAGCATTGAATAAGGGCCGCATCGATATTATTGCGACCGACCATGCACCACACCTTGCCGGAGAAAAGCAGCGAACGTATTTCAAAGTACCGGCAGGACTGCCGCTCGTGCAACATGCTTTGCTAACGTTATTCGATCTGGCGAAGGACAAGCAAATTACTCTCGAACTGCTGGTCGACAGGACCAGTCACGCGGTTGCCGACATTTATGGCGTCATTGATCGCGGCTATATACGTGAAGGCTACTTTGCCGACCTCGTTCTGGTCGACGGAAAGACTCCTTATACTGTTGATTCCTCGAACCTGCTAGCCAAGTGTCACTGGTCACCGTTCGAGGGGGTAACGTTCAATTCGAGTATCGATACGACCATCGTTAACGGACACATCATTTATCAAAACGGCGAATTGAGCGGCGACATCGTCGGGCAACGACTGCAGTTCAATCGAGGCCGATAATGATATCGTCCAAATCCTGGGCCATACCGCTTTCTAAGGTAACCGCCGTACCTATTTCTAAGGTAACCGCCGTTGGACCCCGTCCTGACGCGAGAATCCCGGGCAAATGTCGCCCGTCAGGACGGCCTCCAACTGGTGCTAAACCACCAGTTATCGTTAAATCTCGAAGTACCGCGTAAGCTTAAGAAATCGTGCTGAAAACGGTTTACTTTCCGGGCTATCCAGCTATGCTAGCGCCAATCAGAGGCAGCAACATCACGGCTTTGTGATTGGAATAAATAAATCGCGTCAATCAAATGAAGCCAACAGATACTTCCAGGCCAGACTACTTTCATAAAGTCGTCGATTGCCAGTGGGCATGTCCCGCTCATACCGACGTTCCTTCGTACATACGCCTTATCGCCCAAGGTGAATTCAGCGATGCCTATATGCTCAACCGGGAATCGAACGTGTTTCCGGGCATCCTCGGGCGCGTCTGCGATCGCCCCTGCGAACCTGCCTGCCGGCGTGGCCGGGTCGAAGACAAGCCGGTCGCAATTTGCAGATTGAAACGAGTTGCGGCCGATCATCGTGACGATATAAGCGACCGGCTACCGAAAGCGCCTGACAGGAGAAACGGAAAAAAGATCGCCTTGATCGGCGCAGGATGTGCATCACTAACGGTTGCCAATGATCTGCTGCCGCTCGGATACGACATAACGATTTTCGAGGCACTCGATACGACCGGTGGACTGATGCGTACCAACATCCCCCAGTTTCGTCTGCCGACCAAGGTGCTTGATGAAGAGATCAACTACATCGTCGATATGGGAGCGGATCTCCTGTTCAACCACCGTATTGAAAGCATGAGGGACCTGCTCGATAACGGCGGATTCGATGCGGTATTCGTCGGCACAGGTGCACCCAGAGGTAAGGAACTTGAGCTACCCGGCCGTTATGACTCTGAGAACATTTATATCGGCATCGACTGGCTCGAATCAGTTGCTTTTGAACATGTCGACTCAATCGGTGAGAAAGTACTGATCATCGGTGTCGGCAATACGGCCATGGACTGCTGCCGTACGTCTCTGCGCCTCGGTGCGAAAGACGTCAAGGTAATGGCAAGAAAACCACGGGGGTTCTTCAAAGCGTCGGATTGGGAACTCGAAGATGCGGAAGAAGAGCAGGTCGAAATCCTGGTTAATCATTCGCCGAAGGAGTTTGTCGTCTTAGACGGCAAAATCGTCGGGATGAAGTTCGATCTGATGGAATACAAGATCGATGACGATGGCAATATCGACCGGGGTACATCAATCAAAGAAATCATGATTCCCTGCGACGACGTCATTCTCGCGATCGGTCAGGACAATGCGTTTCCATGGATCGAAAGAGACATCGGCATCGAGTTCAATGATTGGGATTGCCCGATCGTCGACGAGGCTACAATGATGTGTTCGCGGGAGGGTGTATTCTTCGGCGGCGATTCCGCTTTCGGCCCGAAGAACATTATCTGGGCCGTCGCGCATGGGCACGAGGCGGCAATTTCGATGCACAAGTACGTGCATCAGGAAGACATCAACGAAAGATTGCCGAGCGGTATGAATCTGACCAGCCAGAAGATGGGGATGCACGAATGGAGTTTCTCCAACTACTATGATACGGCCGAGAGACGGCTGATGCCGCATGTCGATTTGAAAGAGCGTTTCAAGAAACTCGATATAGAAGTCGAGCTCGGATTTACGCTCGAGCAAACGATCGAGGAAGTGGAGCGCTGTCTGAACTGTGACATTCAGACCGTTTTCACCGCCAATCTTTGTATCGAGTGCGATGCCTGTATCGATGTTTGCCCGGTAAATTGCCTGACGATGACGGCGAATGGCGAAGAAGGGGACCTGAGGTCCAGGCTTTCGGCGCCGGCCGACAATCGCGAGCAGGATCTGTACGTGTCCGAAGACCTGCCTCAGACTGGCCGGGTGATGGTCAAAGACGAGGATCTTTGTGTACATTGCAGCTTGTGTGCCGAACGTTGTCCTACCGGGGCCTGGGACATGCAGAAGTCGAGCATTCTGATCCCCTACGCCAGCGACGAGGCGGCACCCCTGGGGGCCAGACGAGTCAAAATGTCTGCTGGTTAACGGTTATTGAGCAATAAAAAGAGTAAGAAAAAACCAGTTCGAAGCTGTCTATAGTCAAAGAGTAAGACGTGAGATAAGGCCTGAGGAACAGCGTTCGTGTCCATAATCAACGATGTTGTCATAAAGATTGCTACGGTTAACGGCACCGGGTCAACAAGCGCCAACGGTTTGTTGATGAAATCCATTTTCAGGATGGGTGTGCCGGTCGTGAGCAAAAACTACTTCCCGTCAAATATCCAGGGACTACCGACCTGGTATGAGGTTCGTGTGACCAAGGACGGCTTCCAGTCGCGGTCAAATCGAGTGGACATCATGGTTGCGATGAACGCGCAGACATACACGAAGGACATGAACGAAGTTGCTTCGGGAGGCTGGCTGATCTATGACTCGACGTGGCCACGCAGCCGTTTGCTCAACAGGGAAGACATTACTGTTCTCGGAATTCCGCTTTCGAAGATGTGCAACGAACACTTTGACGGCGTCCGCGCGCGGATCCTGATGAAAAACATCGCATATGTCGGCGTGCTTGCCGCGTTGCTCGACATTGATCTCGATGTCATTATGCAACTCGTCGAAGAAACATTCGCGTCCAAGAAACACCTCGTCGCATCAAACCTCGAGGCGATTCGTCTCGGCTACGATTACGCAAAAGAAAAGTTTTCCTGTCCGCTGCCGTTCACAGTGGAACCGATGGATAAGACGAAGGATCATATTATCATCGATGGAAATACTGCCGCGGGACTGGGTTGCGTTTATGCTGGTGCAACTGTCGGAGCGTGGTATCCGATTACGCCTTCGACCTCGCTGATGGATGCGTATAAATCTTTTTGCAAGCAATTCCGAATGGATGCTGAAACGGGTGGCAAGAAGTTCTGCATTGTTCAGGCAGAGGATGAGTTGGCAGCCATAGGCGTCGTTCTCGGTGCCACCTGGAACGGAGCACGGGCGTTTACGCCAACCAGCGGACCCGGCATATCCCTGATGAATGAGTTCATCGGCTTCGCCTACTTCGCGGAAGTCCCGGCGGTAATCTTCGATGTTCAGCGCACCGGACCGTCAACCGGCATGCCGACGCGTACGCAACAGTGCGATTTTCTAATATGTGCCTATGCATCCCACGGCGATACCAAGCATGTGCTGTTATTCCCGGCGAATCCGGAAGAATGTTTCTATATGGCAGTTTCGGCGTTCGATCTCGCCGACAGCTTACAAACGCCAGTGATGGTGCTGTCCGATCTCGATATCGGAATGAATGACTGGATGTGCCCGGACTTGAAGTGGGATGAGGGTTATCAGCCGGATAAAGGCAAGGTATTAACGGCAGAAGACCTTGAGCCGATGGAGAATTTCCAGCGCTACATGGATACGGATGGTGATGGTATTCCCTATCGGACCCTGCCGGGCGAGCATCCGAAAGGTTCGTACTTCACCCGTGGGTCGGGGCATAACAAGTACGGGATGTATACGGAGGACTCCGCAGAGTATCAGGAGGTGCTCGACAGGCTTCTCGTGAAGTGGGAAACGGCCCGTAGCATGGTGCCGGCTCCCGAGATCGAGTACTCGAAATTCAATAACACGGCGATCCTGTCGGTCGGCAGTTGTGACGGCGCAGTCAAAGAAGCGTTGCTCAGGCTGAAGGAGAAAAACATCGGCTTGAACTATTGTCGTGTCAAGGCGTTTCCGTTCAACGACGATGTCAAGGATTTTATCGACAAGCATGGACAAATCTACGTGATCGAACAAAATCGGGACGCGCAGCTTCGTTCTCTGCTAATTCTCGATGCGGAGGCGGATCCGGAGAAACTAGTTCCGGTGCTGCATTACGATGGCATGCCCATCAATGCTGAATTCGTGATCGACAAAATACAGGAAGAAGTTGCAAAAGGCCGCGCAGCCTGAGCTAATGAGATAGGGGCATGAGTAATATGAGCAAACCGCAAGTCACTCATCCTAAGCTACCGAAGAACAAGCTCGGTCTGACGGCGCGGCAGTACGAAGGTACCGTTTCGACGCTCTGCGCGGGTTGTGGTCACGATTCCATTACAGCGGCAATCATTCAGGCCGTGTTCGAGCTCGACCTCGAACCGCACAAACTCGCGAAAATGAGTGGCATAGGTTGTTCGTCGAAAACGCCGGCCTATTTCCTGAGCCAGTCGCACGGATTCAATGCGGTACACGGCCGCATGCCGTCTGTCACGACCGGCGCGAATGCCGCAAACTGTGACTTGACCTATATCGGCATATCAGGCGATGGAGATTCATTGTCCATCGGCATGGGGCAGTTTGCACATGTCATCCGCCGCAATCTCGACATGTGCTACATCATCGAAAACAACGGCGTCTATGGGTTGACCAAAGGCCAGTACTCGGCATCCGCCGACGTCGGCAGCATTGTGAAGAAGGCAGCAGCCAACAGGCAAATGCCGATCGATCCCGTCAGCACTGCAATCGGGCTCGGCGCAACCTACATCGCACGAAGTTTTTCGGGTGACAAACAACAGCTCGTGCCCCTAATCAAGGGCGCGCTGGCTCACAGGGGCTTTTCGTTGCTCGACGTCATCAGTCCGTGCGTAACATTTAACGACCACGAAGGCTCGACGAAGAGCTATGCACACACTCGGCAGTTTTATCATCACGTGATCGATGTTGACTTTGTCCCGCCCGCAGAGGAAATCAAGGCGGCATACGACGAAGGCTCTGCCATGCCGGTCGAATTGCACGATGGCAGCAAAATCGTGTTCCGAAAAGTAGACAAGGATTACGATCCGACCAGTCGTGCCGCGGCATTTTCGTATCTCCGCGACAGCGTAAATGCTGGCGAGATAATCACCGGGCTCCTGTATATCGACGAGGAAACCGGCGATATGCACGACCTTTCGGGCAGCGTCGATACACCGCTTTCAAAAATTCCCTACGAAGAACTGAATCCTGGCAAGGAAACGCTTCAAAAATTGATGAGTCGCTATCGGTAGGAGCCCGCCCTGACCGCCAGGTAAGAGCCCGTCC
>FXBF010000216.1_pt1 | contig 18604 bp, 12 predicted proteins | sample 5335321 | NCBI WGS metagenome assembly FXBF01 (sample SAMEA103928391, study PRJEB20085) | sediment metagenome | isolation source: sediment
CGCCCGAGCAGTGGAAGGCTCTCTTCGCCGGCTACCAGGTCGCTTTCCGACGCTCATCTGCTTTCAAGAGCGATCATCGGGCGCTGGCTGCCTGGCTGCGGGCGGGGGTGCTGCAAGCTCAAAGCATCAGGTGCGAGCCCTACGACCGCGCCCTGTTCCTGGACCGCCTGGCCGAGGGCCGACACCTGACGGTGGAGCCGCCCGAGATCTTTCAGCCCCAGTTGACCGATCTCTGCGCGGGCGCCGGCGTAGCGGTCGCATTCATACCGGAGCTGCCAGGATCGAGGGCCAGCGGCGCGACGCAGTGGCTGAGCCCATCCAAGGCTCTGATCCAGTTGAGCCTGCGGTACAGGACCGACGACCAGCTGTGGTTCACCTTCTTCCGCGAGGCGGCCCACATTCTCTTTCACGCGAAGCGATCCATTTTCCTGGAAGGCGACCGTCACGAGGGTGACGATGAGGAGCAGGCCGACCGCTGGGCCGCGGACTTTCTGATTCCAGCGGACGACTATGCCGAGCTGAGCGAGTGGAAGACGCACAGCAAGCGAGCCCTGGTCAACTTCGCGGACGGCCTCCGAATCGCACCCGGCATAGTAGTCGGTCGGCTGCAGCACGACGGGCTGCTGCCGCACAGTCATTGCAACGAGCTGAAGCGACGGCTGGCGTGGGCCGGCGACGCCTGACGCTTCCGCGGTTAACGAAACCAGGCTGGCCCAGCGCGGTCTTCAACCTGATCTTGGGAGGCTATTGCCGCCGCAGTTGTCTTCTTCTTAGGTGGCTCCGAATTGCCTGAGTTGAAGAGAATCGGCATTTCCCGGGATAAGTTTGAGAGGTGGTATAAGCACTGGGTTGGCGCCCACAAGTACGAAACAACGACTCAGAAAGAACGCCAGGCGCTGAAGTGCCTCATCGACGGACTAGCACGCCGCGGCGACTGAGCCGTACGGCAACGGACTGAGTGTCCGTTAGTTCAATTCGAGACACTGTATCCGCCACGAGCACCTTATTGCGCCTCCGTATGTAAACTCAATTACAGACTGTCCACCTACTTGTTGCAAAGGGGATTGCGGGGAGCTATGATTGTCGACACTGGAAAAGGTTTAGGACCTTGCTCAGCTAGCCCCACTGCAAAGGTCGCTTAGCCGTGCTACCGTTAGTAAGCTGCTCCTTCGTCTTACCGGCTCGCAGTCGAATCCAATCGGAGAATATGTCCGTCGTCTTTCTTGCACCCTTCGGAGCTGAGCTCGGAATCATTCATCCCCAGAACGACGACTAGACGCGCAATGCCGAGAAGACTGTGGGGACCGCAATGAGCGAATTCGAGCGCGTCAAACAGGCGTTCGGCGATCGCTATGCCGTCGAGCGGGAGCTGGGCTCCGGCGGCATGGCCACCGTTTATCTCGCGGAGGACCCGAAGCACCACCGACAGGTTGCGATAAAGGTCTTGCTGCCGTCTCTGGTTCAAACGATCGGCGTTGAGCGGTTCCTACGCGAGATCGAGGTGATCGCCAGGCTGCAGCACCCGCATGTCCTCACGCTTATCGACTCGGGCGAGATCGATGGTTTGCCGTACTATGTGATGCCCTACGTGGAGGGGCAGAGCCTTCGCGCTCGGATCGAAGCGCAGGGACGTTTTAGCGTCGAGGAAGCGGTCCGGATCACCCGTGAGATCGCGGACGGTCTCCACTATGCGCATGAGCAGGGCGTGGTCCACCGAGACATCAAGCCTGCCAACATCCTCATGAGTGGTGACCATCCCGTCATCTCGGACTTCGGCATCGCGATGGCGCTGGAACACGCGACGGTGGGGCGGATCACCGAGACCGGTATCTCACTCGGCAGTCCGGTTTACATGAGTCCGGAACAGGCAGCCGGCGAGCGAGATTTGGATAGCCGCTCGGACATCTACAGCCTGGCCTGCGTCACGTATGAGATGCTCGCGGGCGCTCCTCCAATCGGCGACGAATCCCTGCAGGCCATTGTGACCAAGAAGCTGATGGGCACATTGACGCCGCTGCGCGAGGTGCGTGAGGGGGTGCCCAGGGAGATCGAGACCGCCGTATTCAAGGCACTCGCGACCAAGCTGGAAGAGCGGTTCGCGAATGCCAAGGCGTTTTCGGATGCGCTCGAGGCTGGCCTCGGGCCGGCCAGCCTTGCGCGGCCCGCGATGGCACGGCGTCGCAAGATGGGCTTAGCCGCTGTTGTGATCATTGTTATTGCCGGCCTGTCCATCGGTTTCTTCGTAAACAGGGCACGGAACCAGCGGATCCTATTGGCCGCGCAGCAGCTCGCGGAGGTCGAACTCCTGGCCAGTACCGGACAATGGGCAGGGGCCTTTGCCTTGGCCCAGCAGCTCGAGCCGGCCATCCCGAGCGATACCACACTGGAGCGGTTGAAGCCGAGCTTCACCGACTTCGTTCCAATCCGCACCAACCCACCGGGGGCGAGAGTGTATCGACAGATGTACGACGCCCCGACCGACGAGTGGCAGTTCGTCGGGACCACGCCGATCGACAGTCTGCCTCTTCCCAAATTCGGCAGCAAGCTGGCGATGCGCCTCAGAATTGAGGCCGCGGGGTACCGGACGGTGGATCTGTTGCCGAATGTGTTCGCGAGCTGGGCGGAGTGGAGAAATCAGTTCCCCCTGGACACAGTGAGACTCGACAAGGAATCGGAGATCCCGGCGGGGATGGTTCGCATTCCCGGCTTCTCGATTCCTGATCCGGTTCACGAAGACGGTGACTCGGTCCACTTCAAAGACTACTTCATGGACCGGTACGAGGTGACGAACCGCGAGTACAAAGCCTTCGTGGACGCGGGCGGCTATCGCAACCGGGAGCACTGGACCGAGCCCTTTATCAGGGATGGACGTGAGATCAGGTGGGAGGAAGCCGTCCGGGAATTCACGGATCGGACGGGGCGTCCGGGGCCGAGCACGTGGCGACTGGGAACGTATCCCGACGGTCAGGGCGACCATCCCGTGGGCGGCGTGAGCTTCTATGAGGCCGCCGCGTACGCACGCTTCGTGGGCAAGGAACTCCCGAATTCGTGGCACTGGTGGTTTGCGGCCCTTCGGTTCTCTCGGGAGACCAGTTGGTTCGTAATCCCCAACAGCAACCTCGGGGGGCCGGGACCGTGGAGGGTGGGTAGTCAGCTGAGCATGAACGCTTTCGGGCTCTACGACGCCGCTGGCAACGTTCGGGAGTGGAGCATCAATCCGATGCAAGGCGGGCGGCTCACGCGCGGTGCGGCGTGGCCCGACCCGGGGTTCGAGGTGGGGTGGCGCATTCCCAAACCAAGTTTCGATCGCTCTGAGACGAACGGCATCCGTCTCATGCAGCACTTCGAGGACGACACCACGTACGCGCACGTCACGATAGAGGTCGAGCTGACTGAGAGCCGCGACTATCGCGATGCCGTGCCGGTAGCAGAGGCCGAATACCGAATCTACCGCCGGCTCTACGACTACGAGCCGTCGCCGCTCAATGCGGTCGTGGACACGACCGGATCCAGCGAGCACTACGATTGGGAAAAGGTCACGTTCGACGCGGCGTACGGGGGCGAGCGAGCCGGCGCATACCTCTTCCTGCCGAAAGAGGGTAGACCGCCCTTCCAGTCGGTCATCTACTGGCCGGGATCCGGCGCAATGACAGAGAAGGCAGTCGACCACTTCTGGATCCGTGCCTGGACCGGATTCGTGCCGCGGAGTGGCAGAGTCCTCGTCCTCCCGTTGTATAAAGGATCGTTTGAGCGGGACGACGAGGCGTTCAGCATAACAAATAGTATCGGAGACCGGCATACCAGCGCCTATCGAGACCTTGCGATCCAGTGGATCAAGGATCTCGGCCGGACCATCGATTACCTCGAGACACGGGAAGACTTCGACAGCGAACGGATCGGTTTTTACGGTTTCAGCTGGGGCGGACAAATCGCGCCTATCGCGCTGGCCGTCGAGTCGAGGATCAAGGCAGCCGCGCTCGATGTGGGCGGCCTGTGGGTGTACGGAGAGGACCCACTACCGGAAGTCGACCCGCTCAACTTCCTGCCGCGCGTCACGACCCCGGTCATCATGCTGAACGGAGAACACGACGTGGTGTTCCCGCTCGAGACCGGCCAGAAACCCTTCTTCCGGCTGCTCGGAACACCTCGGGAGCACAAGGAGCACTATGTATTCCCCACCGGTCATCTCGTGCCGCGAGAAGAGATGATCTCGCGCGTCTTGGACTGGTACGATCGGTATCTGGGAGTGCCGGGGCAGTAGGGGGCTAGGGTTGGGTCGCTTTTAGATCTTCACGTCGCATAGTGGAAACTGCTGTTGGTGTTTCTTCGCCAAGTGTGCACAGATGTGTGCCAACTTAGGCCGATAATTACCGGTATTGAGGTGAGGTAGGTGCAGAAAGATCTCGGTCAGTTTGGTGCGGGTGCTGGATTTTCCAGTAAATGGTGCCAGCCGTGGGCCGCATCATAATCAGTGTGTCGAGGTTAACCTCCGTAACGACACCGGCGTCGTCACCGCGCTCCCGAATCGCCCTGCTCTCCTTGTAGGAACTCCTGAGGTCTGCGGATCCGATGAGTTGCGAGGATTCCCGCGTTCCAATGGCTGGCAGTCGGAGTTCCTCACTCGGTGGGTGTGCGTAGTAAGGATTGCAGTGACGACTAAGTCCATTCCGCTTCGGCTGTGTTGTGAGTTTAGTTGTGAGTTTTACGCTACTTCGAGTGTCAAATCGAGCTCCGAGTTACGATACCGATGCCCAGAACACCGCGTGAATGCTACGTGCTGTCGTAACTGACCTGGTTCCTGTTCTGAATGGGGTTCAGGAGGTCGCGGGTTCGAGTCCCGCCGTCCCGACTCCTTCAAATCTATATCCCACTTGGGGTCAACGTGCCTGTCTCACAGGTGCAACATCGATCAAGGGGTCTAACGGTTGCGCGACAACTCGCGCTCGAGCTGCTGACTACGTTGCCCGATCACAGCAGCGATCAAACTGTAGATCCCAGCTTCCCCGTACCCATTTGTGCACTCCTCAATCGTCCCCGATACAGAGCTGCGCACTCGGGCCATGACTTGGAGAAGCCACTGGCGCACCTCGCTCCAGGGCAGTGCAACGGCCGTCGCAAGACGCTTCCAGTCACTCGCCTGCACGCTCCGTATGTCGTCGGCGGCTCCGATCTTCATAGCAAGGTTACGCTCTAGCTCTGGGTATACCTCTGTGCTCACGAGGTCGTAGTGAGGCGTGAGCCTGAGTCCGTCTTCTCTGTAGAGGAGCGCCAGATTCTTCGCGTGCGCATCCTCATTCCCGATCAAATAATTGAACCCAACCCAGCGTACTAGCCGTTCCAGGTCCTCGGCAGGGAGCGCCGAATGACGACGGATCACCGCGGCACATTTCTTCAGGCTAGGGCCGCCGTCGAACTCATATTTCCTGTCGGGTTCAATGCTCAGGATCTGGCAGAAGTCTTCCTGGTGGAGCTTCCTCCGCGCTGGGCCGCCTTGTAACCGGGACGGAAGGCGGTCGAACCGCTCAGCGCAGAACACGCGCACATTGACAGCCGGGAGGCTGGTGGTCGCAACCTCAAGCCCGATGGCGCTGGCCAGCGCCATGCAGAACAGCTCGTTCTCCAATAGGTTCGCAAAAGTCGGTGTGGCCTGCTTGAGAATGTGGCTGGTGACCGCCCCTTTGAGGGGGAGATACCAGCTCTCGTCTTCTCGCTTGAGCAAGGCGATCTTTTGCTGGACACCAGGTAGAGACAACCGGCCGCGTGTGACCGCGTTGGCGAGTGCGATCCGGTCACCTGAGCTGAATAGTTCAGTTATCTCCTCAAGCGTCAGGCGACGATAGTTAGGGACATCTGGGGGGCCGGCATCAGACGGCCAGATTGAGACAGCGCCGGGGCATTCGCCTCCGATTGCCCCCAGGAGCGCAATACTGTTTTCAGGCGTTGTCCCGGCGGCGGCGGCCACGAGTCGACGATAGGCTTGCTCCGGAAGCAGGTTTCGGAAGAACGGTCCCGCCTTCGAGTCGGGAAAGTGGTCCGCTTGCTTTGGCAATGCCAAAGACAGCGCAGGGAGGGCGTCGTTGTCCAGAGCGTCCGGCGTGTAGCTGAACCGAATCCCCCGTCCCCGCGACGTCAGTAACCCGATGGGGGAGTCGTATAAGTAAACCTCAAACAAAGGGTCCTCCGGATCCGAGTGATTCTGTGCCGGGAAGCCCCCGCGGTTTGACCTCCATACGCAGTCCGAGGAGTTCGAGGATGCGTAAGACGGCGAGTATTCCCACATTGCGGCGCTTGCCGCGTTCGAGTTCAATGAGGAGCCGACGGCTCACGCCCGCCAGTTTGGCCGCCTGGGTCGCTGTCAGTCCGACCGTCTCCCGCCGCTCGCGGATCAGCCTGCCTAGATCGGAGGTAGTGTGGATGACCATGAGTATGCCCCAACTATGTGTTACATAAAGGGTACTTCTACCGAAAATCGAGGCTATTGTTCCCTATATGTAACACTCATAACCTATTTCATCAAGGGGACTTATGTGTCAATGAAGGAATCATACAGGTATTCTGTCTGGCGATGCGGCGCCGGGCCGTGGCTCCGGGGATGATAGCCAGCCGGGTGCTGTGGTCAGCGACCCCGTCAGCCGCTGCGTTGGTCGTAGGCAGTGCGGGATCGGCGTATAGACAGGTTGTCGACGCCTGCTTCTAGCGTTCGGGCTCGAAGATGCGGTCCAGATCGATCGTGCCGGCGTCTATTCCACCGATCCTCACCGGCAGGCTGCCTTCGTAGGTCTCTGGTTCGACCTCGCTCCAGAAATCCCACACCTCGACGGTTTCCTCGTTCGGATCGACGATCCAGTACTGCGCCACGCCCTGCCGCTGGTAGAGCTTCAGCTTGACCGAACGGTCGCGGTCGGACGTCGATGGTGACAGGATCTCGACCACGAGATCGGGCGCGCCGCGAATCCCTTCATCGACGAGTTTCTCCGCCGAGGCGCGGGACACGAAGATGATGTCGGGCTGAACGCCCTCCTCGGTCGCCGGGAACTCGACCCCGATCGGTGCGTCATAGACCCAGCCTATGCCGGTTTCTTGCAGCAATTCACGAAGCGCGGCCTCGAGGTTACTACTGACCCACTGGTGGTGGCGCGACGGAGCGGCGGTCACGTACAACTCCCCGTCGATCGCTTCGTAGCGCTTGCCGTCCTCGGGCATGAGCTGTGCGTCTGCCCACGTGATCCGTGCTGTTGCCATACGCCCCACATTATACCTCCTACCCAAGTATTGGGCGAGCGGATGATTCAAGCGGATCTTGGCAACCCACCGTCAACGGATCGGCAACGCCGGGCTATCTCGCACCCAGTCGCGACGGTCTGTACTTTGTCCCTGAACCTGATTCACTTTTCGAGCCGGGGCCGTCGCCTTCGGCCAAGGAGTGCATCCGCCATGTTCCGCTACAGGCCTTGCGCCATCCTGATTGCTGGACTGCTCCCCTTCACGGCATGCCAGCCGCGCGACGCGGAGGAGGCGAGAGGGGGGTCGGTCGCCACCGGTGAGCGCCCGAACGTCATCGTGATCGTGGTCGATGACCTGCGCTGGGACGAGCTGGGAATCGCAGGCCATCCTTATCTCGAGACGCCGAACATCGACCGTCTGGCACGCGAAGGCGCCTGGCTGACGAATGCGTTTCACGCCGTTCCGCTTTGCTCGCCGAACCGCGCCAGCATCCTGACGGGCCAGTACCCATCGCGTCACGGCATCATCGACAACGTGGCGCGGAATCGAATGAGCCATCGGCTCGAGACCTTCCCCCAGGCGTTGCAGCGCGCAGGATACGAGACCGGCTTCCTCGGTAAGTGGCACATGGGCAACGATCCCACGCCGAGGCCGGGCTTCGACTATTGGTCGGCGATACCGGGACAGGGACGCTCCATCGATCCCGAGCTATACGAAGACGGGCGGATCCACACCGTCGAGGGATACATCACCGATGTCCTGACCGACCGTGCGGTGAAATTCATCGAAAGGGAACGGGACCGCGAGCAGCCATTCTTCCTGTATATAGGACACAAGGCGATCCACCCCGACGCGGTGCAGCTCGATGACGGCTCCGTCGACCCCTCCGGTGAACGTGGATACGTCCCGGCGCCGCGGCACCTTGGACGTTACGAGGAGATGGTGTTCCCGCGCCGGCCGAACGTGGCCTCGTCACCGGAAGAGCTAACCGACAAGCCAGCGCTCCGGAGGGCATTGGAGCGCAAGTACTCGGACGAGATGATCGAGATGTTCGGTTCTATTCTCGATCTGGGAACGAGTGAGGAGACCATCCGGCGCCGTGCCGAGATGCTACTCGCCGTTGACGAGAGCATGGGACGGATCGTGGACGCCCTCGACGCGAAGGGCATCCTGGACGAGACGTTCATCATCTTCACGAGCGACAACGGCTACTTCTACGGCGAGCACTCACTGTCGGTGGAGCGGCGGATGCCGTACGAAGAGTCGATCCGCACACCCTTCATCATACGCTATCCCGCCCTGGTGAACGCCGGCTCGCAGATCGACGAACTGGTCGTCTCCGTCGATATCGCGCCGACGGTTCTGGACGTCGCCGGTGCGCCCATCGGTGACCACATCCAGGGCCGCTCGCTGGTGCCGTTGCTTCGAGGTACCGCTGAAGACTGGCGTCAGTCGGTCTTCATCGAGTTCTATACGTACGAGAATCCATTCCCGTGGCTTCTCGACATGGACTACCGCGCCATCCGAACGAGTCGCTACAAGTACATCCACTGGATGCAGTACCCTGATGAGAACGAGCTCTACGACCTCGAGCAGGATCCTTACGAAATGCGGAACTTGATCGACGATCCGCGGATCGCGGGCGTCGTCAGCGATCTGCGCGCAGACATGAGGGCAGCGGTACTCGACGTGATGGGACTGGCGAAATAGGCTGACTACTGCTCGCCGGCCAGCTCCGGCCAGACCTAATGCAGCGTCCTCGCAGTTTCGCAGCGCTAATCCTCAACGGACGGCTGCTTTCGCAGCGCCTTCACGCTCTTGCGCCGCCGTTTGCTCGCCAGTCGCCTCTCCTTAGCCGCTCTAGACGGCGCCGTCTTCACCCGGCGCTTGCGAACCCTTACCGCCTCTCTCACCAGCTCCTGCAGTCGCGCCGCCGCCAGCTCCTTGTTGCGGCGCTGGGTCCGTTCCCTGTAGGCGACCACGCGCAGTATCCCCTCCTTGCTGATGCGGCTGGCCAGGCGGCGTAGGATCCGCCTCCGCTCCTCCTCGCTCACGGCCGCGCTCGTCAGTACGTTCCAGCGCGCCTCGACGCGGGTGGCCCGCCGGTTGACGTTCTGACCGCCGGGGCCAGGTGCGCGGGAGGCGCGAAACTCGATCTCCTCGATGGGGATTCCGGTAAAGTCGCTCATGGTCGCTCTTGAAAGCTGGTCAACTTTGAGGGCCGGCGCACCCCCGCGGTATCCCGACCGCGCGGTACCTGCATCCGCTGGCCAGTTTTCCGCGATGGGAGTCGGCCGTATAATGCTGAGGTGCCAACTCACCAGAACCCCAACCCAACGATACTCGAGCAAGCAAAGGGAGCTTGCGCGACATGACGAAGGCAAGCCGCCTGGCCTCCGCGGTCGCCTGCTTGACGCTGCTGAGCGGCCCGTCACGCGTAGCCGCCCAGGGCGTCCCCAGGTTCGAGATCGCCCGCAGCCCCATCCAGCTCGACGGCCCGGCGCGGCCCGGCATCTACCTGGGCGGCGTCGGTCGCGAGGCCGCGTTCTTCGGCTACGAGACGGGCGACTTCGAGGCGTGGGCCTGGCCGCTGAAGCTGTTCCACGAGTTTGAGCTCGCCTTCAAGATCCCGGACTACACCGAGCCGATCCCGGGCAGCAGCATCGCGCGGCGAGTGATCGTGCGGCCGGAGCTCATGACCGTCGTCTACTCGCACGCCACCTTCACCGTGCGCCAGCACTTCCTGGTCCCGCTGGGCGAGCCGGGGATGATCATCCTGCTCGACGTGGACGCGGTGAAGCCGCTGGAGATCGTCGCCTCCTTCAAGGCCGACCTCGACCTGATGTGGCCAGCGGGGATCGGTGGCCAGTACGCCATCTGGCGCGCGGACCAGCAGCGATTCCTGCTCTCCGAGAGCCGGCGCGAGTACAACGCCTACGTCGGCTCGCCGTTGGCGACTGAGGGATCGACGCACCCGGCGCACGCGGCGCCCGACGCACCGTCGGTGTTCCGCATCGCGGTGGACACCGCGCTCACGCGCTCCGAGTTCATCCCCATCGTCATCGCCGGCGGCATCATGCCACGCGATTCGCTGAGCGCCGTCTACGCGCGGCTCCTCGAGGGCGCGCGGGACTACTACGAGCAGCGTGTCCAGCACGCCCGCGAGATCCGCGAGAAGCTGGCATCGGTTCACACGCCCGACCCGGAGCTCGACCTCGCCCTCGAGTGGGCGAAGGTGAACCTGGACGAGTCGCTCGCCTGCAACCCCGACCTCGGTTGCGGGCTGGTCGCCGGCTACGGGCCCTCCGGCCGCGGCCGCCGCCCCGGCTTCGGCTGGTTCTTCGGCGGCGACGCCTCCATCAACATCCTCGGCATCGTGCCTTTCGGCGGCTTCGAGCTGGCCCGCGCCGGCCTCGACTTCCAGCGCCGCAACCGGCGCGACGACGGCAAGATGCCCCACGAGGTCACCCAGTCGGCGAAACGCACGCGGGAGGACTGGTACAGCGACTTCCCCTACGCCTACTACCATGCCGACACCACACCCTACTGGGTGGTGGCGCTGTGGCAGTACTGGCTGCAGTCGGGCGACTCCGCGTTCGTCCGCAGGTCGTGGGCGGCCGTCCGCGAAGCCTACCGCTGGGGGCTCGCCAACGACAGCGACGGCGACATGATCGTCGACAACACCGCCGCCGGCCTGGGTGCGGTGGAGGTGGGCGGGCTGGGCGAAGGACTGCACCAGGACATCTACCTGGCGGCTATCTGGGTGGAGAGCCTGCGGGCCACCGCCGACATGGCCGCCGCCATCGGTGACGTCGGGCTCGCGGCCGACGCGGCCGACAACTTCGAGCGCGCCAAGAGCAATCTGGAGAGCGAGTATTATATAGAGGACAAGCAGCTCTACGCGTTCGGCGTCCTGGAGGGCGGCAAGACGAACCCTGCGGTCACCGTCTGGCCGGCGACGGCGATGTCGTTCAACCTGCTCGAGCGCGAGCGCGCGGCTGAGAACCTCGACGCGCTCGCCTCGCACCGCCTGTCCACCGAATGGGGCTCGCGGATGCTCTCCAGCGATAACCCGCTCTACGATCCCCTGCAGTACAACATGGGCACGGTTTGGGGGTTCGTGACCGGGTTCGCAGGCTGGGCGCTCTACAACTACGGCCGTCCGCACGGCGGATTCGCGGCCCTCTGGGCGAACGCGCAGTCGACGTTCTATGACGCGCTCGGCCGCAACCCCGAGCTCCAGTCCGGCGCCTTCCGCCGCACCCTCGACACCACGGTGCCGCACCAGTTCTTCGCCACCAGCATGATCCCGACCCCGCTGTTCCGCGGTCTGCTGGGGCTCTCGGCGGACGCGCCGCGCAACGCGGTGACGTTCGCGCCGAACTTGCCGGCCGACTGGGACTCGCTGTCGGTGCGCCAGTACCCGGTCGGGTCGAGCCGCCTGGACATCGAGATCCACCGCGACCCCCGCGCATCAGGCGTGGCCCAGGGCGAGCCCGTCACGGCATCGCTTCTGACCGCGATGTTCCGCCGCTCCGGTGAGGGCGGCCCGCTGCAGATGCAGTACGCTCCACACTTGCCGCCGGGCTCGCGCCTGTTGGAGGTCCGCGTGAACGGCGACCCATCCGACCTGCTGACCTCGCAGCTCGATGGCGTTCAGGTCACAGTGCCGGTGACGATCGACGACGAGGCCAGCGTCGTGATCTTGTACAAGGCGGGCATCGGCGTGGTCCCGCCGCGACCCGATCCGCCGGAGGGCGCGGAGGTCTCGGCGCTGCGGATCATCCGCTACCGCTACGACGAGAGCCGCCGCGAGTACGTGCTTCGGGTCGAGGGGCTGGGCGGCAAGCAGTACGAGATAGAGCTGATCAGCCCCCGCGGCGTTCCACAGAAGGTCCAGGGAGCGATGCTGGCAGAGATCGCGCCGGGCCGATTCGAGCTGACGTTCGCCATCGAAGGCGCAGCAGATCGCTACAGCGAAAAAAAGATACGCTTCAAGAACCCGTAAGGAGTTCCATGTCACGTCCCGAAAGAGAGCGACCCGACTTCGACCATTACTTCATGGGCCTGGCGATGGCCGTGCGCACCCGAGCCAATTGCCTGGGCAGCCGCGTCGGCGCCGTCATCGTCAAAGGCCACCTGGTGCTGGCCACCGGGTACAACGGGACACCGTCCAAGATGAAGAACTGCCTGGACGGCGGGTGCGAGCGGTGTGCGAATCCCGACAAGTTCGAGTCCGGCCAGGGCTACGACCTCTGCATCTGCGTTCACGCCGAACAGAACGCGCTACTGGCGGCGGCGCGTTTCGGAATCTCAGTCGAGGGAGGCACCATCTACTCGACGATGCGCCCCTGCTTCGGCTGCACCAAGGAGTTGCTACAGGCAGGGGTGGAGAGAGTGGTCTACATCCACGACTGGCAGCACCCGGACCCTCAGTTCCAGCACGAATACAATCGCATTCAGGCCCGCTTTCCGGGCGGCATCAATCAGGTGGACATGCCCGATCCAGACGCTGACTGGGCGCTGCCGAAGAAGAAGGACCCGGCATAGTCGGTAAAAGAGCACCTGAATGGGGTTAAGGAGGTCGCGGGGTCGAATCCGGCCGTTATAATAGGTTCCGCGAGCCTGCACCACGGGACACCACAGCGACTGCCTCCTCCAGACACGATATAAACACCGATCCACCGTGTGCGAATCGCCGGGCGACTCACGCAGCGCGGGCCGGTCCCGTGTCGCCCCGACGCCACACGGCAGCTCTCCGCTCGGATCCCTCTAAGCGGTAACTCCATCTGCCCCATTTCGTTCGAAAGTCCGAGGCGTAGAGGCATCTAAATTGCATATCTGATTTGGCGTCGGCTTTCCCCCGACACAAACGAAGGCTTCCCCTGCCGTTGACGATCTCCCCGGTGGCTCGAGCGATGCATTGCCCTCGAGTCACCGGGTTGTCGTCACCCTATCACGTAGACCTTTGGAGACATGATGTCGATTCGGCCCGCCAGACGAATTCGATTGCTTTCGTATTTGAGGCCAGCCCTGGCCCTCGCGGCGACCCTGCCACTCGCCTGCGCATCCCCCGAGGCCGGCTGCGACCCCGGCACCAGCCCGGGATGTGAGTCCGCGACCGTAACCAGGATTACTTCTGACGGCGCCGACCCCTCGCTCACCGGTCAGGTCGTGAGAGTCGAGTTCGAGGTGACGGCGGCGCGGGGGAATCCGAGTGGGACGGTGGAGGTGACCAGCGACGCCGGGGGAGTTGAACGCTGCTCGGCCTCGGTCGCCGTCGGGTCTTGCGACATCAGGCTCCTGTCTGCGGGCTCTCAAACGCTCCGGGCCGCCTACCTGGGTGGAGGGGGCTTGACCGGAAGTTCCGATACAGAGCCGCATCTCGTCGACCGGGCGCGCACGTCTACGACCGTAGTCTCGCATAGCCCGGACCCGTCGGCGCTTGGGCAGGAGATCGAAGTCAGCTTCTCGGTGGCGGCTGAGCAACCGGGCAGCGGTGCGCCGAGCGGGCGGGTCGCGGTCAGCGACGGCGCGAGCATCTGTACGGCGAAGGTGAGGCTGGGGCGCTGCTCGTTGACCCTCTCCACGGCGGGGGTCAAGACGCTCACGGCGACCTACGAGGGGGACGTGAACTTCGAGGGGAGCGGAGGCTTCGCCTTTCACGAAGTTTCCGCCGCGATACCTACCGTTACCCTCGCCGACGGTCCGGATCCATCGGTTGTGGGGCAGCCGGTCCGCGTCGAGTTCGAGGTGTCTTCCGAGAGCGGCACGCCGACCGGAACCGTAACGGTAGCCGTCGATGACGAAAGCGGAGCCAGTTGCACGGCCTCGCTCGAGCAGGGTAGCTGCGAGCTCGTGCTCGCCAGCGCCGGCGCGAAGACGCTGACGGCCACGTACTCCGGTGACGATAGCTTCGCCCAGGGCCAGGCGACAACATCGCATCAAGTGAATCGGGCTAGCACCACGACGCTTATCGAGTCGGACGATCCGGATCCCTCGGTCATCGACCAGGAGATCGAAGTGCGCTACTCGGTGATCGTGGAATCTCCAGGCGCAGGGACGCCCACCGGGAACGTCACGGTCGGAGACGGGACGGACAGTTGTTCGGCAAGCGTTGCCGCGGGGTCCTGCAAATTGACGCTCACACGAACCGGCGCGAGAACGCTGACCGCCACCTACGGAGGCGACGCCGACTTCGAGGAGAGCTCGGACAGCGAGAACCACCGGGTGGTGGGCGCACCGACGACGGTGACGCTGTCCGACACCCCCGATCCCTCGGTCGTCGGACAGCCGGTCGTCGTCGAGTTCAGCGTCACGTCGGCGGCCGGCCAGCCGACCGGGACCGTCAGGGTGACGGTGAACGACGGGAGCGACAGCTCGTGCGCTGCTTCGGTGGCGACTGGCCAATGCGAGATCACCCTTACGAGGGCCGGAGACTTCCGGCTCGCCGCCGAGTACGAGGGCGACGGCAGCTTCGACGGCAGCTCGTCCAGTACCTCGCATCGGGTAATCCGGGCGCAAACGACCACGGCGATCACGCGCGACGCCCCGGATCCTTCGGTCGTCGGGCAATCAGTCGACGTGGACTTCTCGGTAGCCGTGAAGTCGCCGGGTAAAGGCTCGCCCTCAGGGAGCGTGCGAGTGAGCTCCGGGTCAGATAGCTGTACGGGAACGGTGAGCCAGGGAGATTGTACGCTGACGCTGAGGAACGCGGGAGCGAGGACGCTCTCCGCCGAGTATCTCGGCCACGACAATTTTGCGGGGAGTTCCGGCAGCGAGGGGCACCAGGTGAGACGGGCCGCCACGACAACGGTGATCACGTCAGACTCCCCCGATCCCTCGTTCGTCGGACAGTCGTTCCTCGTGACCTTCGCGGTTGCGGTGAGGTCTCCGGGGAACGGGACGCCCACCGGCAGCGTGACCGTGACCGACGGAATCGTGAACTGCACGGCCGGCGTGTCGAGCGGCGGATGCAATCTGACGCCGACGACCGCGGCCAAGAAGACGCTCACCGCGACCTATTCGGGGGACGCGAATTTCGAGCCGAGCTCCGGAACCGAGTCGCACTCAGTTAAGAGGGCGGCGACCACTACCGTGATCGCTTCGGACTTGCCGGATCCCTCGATCGCCGGGGCACCCGTGGTAGTCACCTTCTCGGTCACCGCCGACGCTCCGGGCAGCGTGACACCGCCGGGCAACGTGACCGTAACCGACGGCACCGCGAGCTGCACGGCGACCGTGGCTTCAGGCAGCTGTACTCTCGTACTCACCACTCCCGGTAGGAGGACGCTGACGGCGACCTATGCGGGCGACGCCAACTTCTCTCCCAGCTCGGACACCGAAGAGCATCGCGTGTTGGATCGCGACTAGGGCCCGAATGACGAGCCCCAGGGCGCCGAAGAAGCTGCACAAGAAAGACAACCATGGGCAGGGGCCCCGGAAGCTGCCCCGGCGGGACTACATCGAGCAGCTCTCCTTCAAGCGCTTCGGCAAGCGTCGCCCCGACATCGTCGTGTCCATCGAGGAGCGTGCCCGGCTTGAGGCGGACAGGAAGGCTGCCAGGCGCGAGGCCAGACGCCTCCGCAGCGAGAGGGCGTCATGAGCGACCGGGTCCGACGGACTGAGCTCGTTGCTGAGGCTGGGATCAGTGCAAAGCGACAGACTATATTGATCCATGGATTGGGGGATACCTAGAGAAGACGGAAATGGAGGCGGAATTGGACTGGCGAGAGCGGATTACAATCGACCCCGCCATTCTTGTGGGCAAACCGGTCATCAGGGGGACTAGGCTGGCCGTCGAGTCCAGGTCGCCGTAGCAAGATGGTGGTGATACTGGTGCCCGATCCGTCTTCCTTTGCCTCGATAACTCAGGGTGAAGTGCGCCCAAGCCGTTCATCCCCTGGCGGCTCGGACGCGGCGCGTCTCCACCCAAAGCCCCGCAAAGGGGGCCGTCACCAGCGGGCGGGACGTTCATGTACCAACGGCCTCTGGCAAGGGAGCCGAGCAAGTTCCTGAGTACGCCGTGCCACAGAGGTTCACGAGGAAGCAGGGGCAGTATCTCGCGTTCATCCACCTGTACACGAAGTTCAACGGCGTCCCCCCTGCAGAGGCGGATATCCAGCGGTACTTCGAGGTGACGCCGCCATCTGTCCATGACATGGTGCTGAGACTGGAGAACCGGTGCTTGATAACGCGTGTGCCCGGTCAGCCGCGTTCAATCCGAGTGCTTATTCCCCCGGAGCAGATCCCGGCACTGGACTAGAGAAGCCGTGTGTCCTCGGCCCCTCCATGCAGCCGGCACGAACCAGTGCAATTCGTTCCGCAGGTGTGCGAAGATGTGTGCCGACTTCGGCCGTGAATCGCCCCTCAGCGGAGGCTGATCGCGACGGCGGCGAAGCCCGAGACGAACTGCCAGTCCTCCATGTTGCCTAGCTGGCCTCCGTTCCCCAAGCGCGTATCGCCTTCGATATCCCGCCCCGCGGTCCGGCTGTAGCTGGCGCCGAGCTGCAGGGCCGCCCTACGACTCAAGCGGATATCCACGCCGGCATGTGCACCCACCCCGAACGAGCTGCCGGTCAACTTCGGGTCCGGTATGATTCGGGTAGCGCCGACATCCGGGTCCTTGTCATCGAACGAGAGCGCGTTGTAGAGAACCCGTACACCGGCGAACGGCCGCAGCCGCGATCCCGGCAGCAAGTGCCCCGTAACGCCGAGGTCGATCTCCCAGAACTTGCCGTTCTCGAAATCCCCGAAGTCGTCCAACAACACGTAGTCGCCGCCGAGCGCGATGTCCCAGGTCCCGGCAAACCAACTCAAAGCCAGGCGACCGCCGCGCCCGTTGACGTTGTTGAACGAGCCCGAGGACCCCGTCAGCGTCATGTCCCACTTCGCCTGGCCCAGGATGAGCCCGAGGCTGACGTACGGCCCGCTCTCCTGGCGACGACCGCCGAAGGGCTCGTACTGCCGGTTCGCTCTCCTTTCGTTCGCCTCCCGAACCTCCGGTGGAAGATCCAGCCGCAGGGCGAGGCTGATCGGCACGGTTTGGCCGCCACGCACGGTCACCATCGTCGTAGCGGTACGGTCGGGGCCGCGGGCGCCCCAGAGCCTGTGCGTCCCCGGCGAAACATCGGTCACTGTCAACGACTGCCTTGTACTGCACTTCCCAACCGGCCCGTACGTCGGGTCGTCCATGAACACGGTCATGTCATCGTGCAGGCAGCTGATCACGATGTCCCCGGGCAGCTCGGTGAGCTCCGCGGCGACGTGCTTGTTCTCCTGGTGCTCCAGGACGAAGTCGGTTGCGAACGGGACGAAGCCGTCCTTCTCCACCCGCAAGCCGTGCGGCCCGGTCTCGATCTCCTCCCCCCACCAGGGCGTCGCGCCGACCCGCCGCCCGTCCAGGTAGACGGTGGCCTCGCGGGCGTTCGAGGTGACCCGGACCGAGCCCACCCCGCGCTCGAGGATGATCTCGCGCCGAACGATGCCACGGGGCGGTACCTCCGCGTAGCCGCTGAAGGGGCGATGCCCCGCCGCCGTCACCGTCAACAGGTGCCGGCCGGCGGCGGTAGTGGTGGTAACGGGCGCGGGGGCGACGATGCGCTCGTCGATCCGGACCCACGCCTGAGTGCCGTCCTGCGTGCGTACGTCCACGCGCAGCTCGCCGAGCTGCTCGGGCGATACAGAGTCGCCGACCAGTCGACCGAAGGCGACAACGCCTGCCGCCGGCAGCAGATCGCTCACCGGGTCGAGAGAGGGCGGCGGCACCACCACGCTCCAGGTGCCCAGGATCTCGCCCGGCGACAGCTCCGAGCTGCCGGCCGCCACCACCAGCTTGAGGCGGAGCTCCGTGCCGCCCCGGACCGGGAGTACCGACCCCTCGAGGATGCCGCCCGCGGTCTGGAATCGGCCCACCACATCGCTGGCGCGGCAGAAAGGCGCCTCGTCGGTGTAGCAGGCCTCGAGCCCGTCCAGGATGCGCTGGCGCGCCATCGGGTCGATCACCCGGACGCCCTGCGCCGCCAGCGCGTCGGTGAGCCTCCTCTCCAGCAGGTCGCTGGCCTGTACGCGATAGCCGCGCTCGTCGTGTAGCACATGAAGCACGACGACGGGTTCGTACCGCTCGAGATCCGGCACGTCGGCCCGCATCTCCGTCACTAGCCGCGACAGGTAGCTATCCAGCTCGTCGCGGGCCGGGCTCTTCTGCTGTGCGTGGGCCGCCGTCGCGGAAGCCGCGAGCACGAGCAGCGCCAGGGCGAGCGACAAACGAGGGAGCGGGCGGGCGGACATGTCACGGCTCCTCGGTTCCCGCCACGACGCGGAGCAACTCGAGCGCCGCCGCGCTCAACTCTTCACCCAGACGCGAGAGCGCCTCCTGGCG
>FXBF010000217.1_pt1 | contig 18603 bp, 19 predicted proteins | sample 5335321 | NCBI WGS metagenome assembly FXBF01 (sample SAMEA103928391, study PRJEB20085) | sediment metagenome | isolation source: sediment
ACCGCCGACGCAGTCAGTATCGTCTCCCGCTTGAAGCGCTATCCGGGTGTGGGGGGCAGGACGGCCGAGACGCTCGTAGAAGCCTTTGGGACCGATCTGTTCCGTATTCTGGACCAGGAGCCGGATCGGGTTCGGGCACTGCTTCCCGACCATCGAGCGGAGCGGGTCCTGGAGGCTCGCCGTAAGGAGCTGGAAGCCGGCGGAGAGTGAAGCAAAGGTACCGACCCTTCGAGATCAGCTTCTTCGACCGCAGGGCGGAGACCGTAGCCCGAGAACTTCTTGGAGCCATACTGGTTTCGGACTGCGCCGGCGAGCGTTGCACAGGCCGCATCGTCGAGACGGAAGCCTACCCCGGTCCGCACGACCCCGCCTCTCACGCCGCTGCCTCCATCGGGCGGACCGCTCGTAACGAGCCCATGTTCGGTCCGCCGGGCACCGTGTACATCCACCTCAACTTCGGGGTGCACTGGTGTCTCAACGCCGTCGTAGGCCGGCAGGGCCACCCGGCCGCCGTACTGATTCGCGCGCTGGAGCCCGTCGACGGCATCGAGGTGATGAGACGCCGCCGGCGGGGCCGGTCTGACCCTGAGCTCACTTCAGGTCCGGGCAAACTCACCTTGGCTTTGGCGATCGGCCCCAGCCTTCAATGCCATCCCCTGATGAAGCCGCCCCTTTTCATCTCCGTGGGCGAGCGAGTGCCGGCCCGCCATATCGTCCGCACTACTCGGGTCGGTATCAGCAGGGGCTCGGAACTGGAGTGGCGCTTCTATGACGGCAGAAGCGCCTACGTCAGCCGTACGGTAGGAAAGAGCGAAACTGCCGCCGCCCGATAATCGCGCCCCTCAGACCGGCTCGCTCTCGGTCGCGGGCAGGTGAAGCGCCTTGCGCAAAATGAAGGCCAGGACGAGCGCAATCGCGAAAGCGCAAACCACGGTTGGGCCCGTCGGTAGGTCCGTCCTGTAGGAGATGTAAAGACCCATCAAGCATCGCTCTACGGCGCCGATCACCCTCCCTGCGATCGGCAGCATGAAGCTCCTCGCGGGTTATGCGTGCGAAACAGGCCGGACGTGGCCGGCCGGGGTGAGGGCGTGTGCTACCAAAGGCGAGCGCTGGTTGCTGGCGCGTGCCCGGTCCGCCTATCTTTGCCGGCGATTGACTGGGAAGTACACGCCACATTCCCGAGACGATCGGCGAGCATGACTTTGACGTTATCACCCGTGTTGAGCGGAGGCGCGGACGGGTTGGGCGCGGTGCCCGCTTCCCCAACCGCCGCGCTTTTTTTCGCTGCTTTCACGGGCATCGGCATGCTGGCCGGCGCGCTGACCATCCGACGCTTCGAGACGTGGTCGATCAAGCACACCGCCGAGCTGATCGCTTTCGCTGCAGGCCTCCTGGTATCGGGTGCCCTACTCCACTTGATCCCGCGCTCCGTCCAACTGCTGGGTGGTGATCGGGGTCTGGCATGGACGCTGCTCAGCTTCCTGGCCTTCTATCTGTTGGAGGCGCACTTCATTCCCCACGTGCACGCCCGCGGCGAATCGCTTATCGAAGGTCAGCACCACGATCCGCACCTGCACCATTTGGGCCCCGTCGTCGTGATCGGCCTGGGAATCCACTCTGTGGTTGACGGCGTGTCGGTCGGCGCCGGCCTGTCGGCCGGTGCGGTACTCGGCTCTGTCACCGCGCTGCTGGTGGTGGTGCACAAGATGCCGGTCGGAATCGCCTCGATGTCCGCGCTGTATCACTCCGGGGTGAGAGGTGGCAAGGCGGCATGGATTACCGCGGGGCTGGCGCTTGTGACACCGGTGGCGGTGATGGTGAGCTTTTTCACCCTGAGGGATGTCTCGCGTGAAGCGCTGGGGATCTTGTTGGCCGTGGCCGGCGGCACCTTCCTCTATGTAGGGGCTGCTGACCTCTTACCGGAGGGCCAGGCGCGAGGACGACTGGGGAGTACACTCATGTTCATGGCCGGCGCGGTTGTGATTATAGCGGTCAAGCTGGCGGTTGAATAGAAGCTTTTTCGGTCTTTGTTCAATTGACGCTGGGGGCGTGTTGCATTAGAATGGAGGCAAGCGAATCAAGGCTGCAGCGACACATTCTTGAGCCAACACGAGAATGTGGGGGCCCGGCTTTCTTGGCCTGACACCACGCCCGATTCGGGAAGGCGGAAGGCCGAGGGGAGGGCACCCAAGGTTGCAGAAGGGCTTCATAGAATGCCCTGCAGCCCCATGTTCGCTCGGCTGGCTCTCGGAGACTCGGGGGCCGGCCTTTTCTTGTCCAGCCTCGTGCGGCCGGATGACGGCCGGAACTGGCACGATCCCCTCCGATGGTCTAAGTTAGGTCGATTTCCTACGGTTTGTCGGCCATTTTGGCGGTTTTCGGCGCGGAGAAGGCGCTTTTTGTGATTTGACCAACCAATGCCGAGCGTAAGGGTAACTCGACGGCTTCACTTCAGCGCCGGCCACCGTCTGGACAACCCGGAACTCACGGACGCTGAGAACCGGGAGATCTATGGGCGGTGCAACAACCCGGGCGGCCACGGGCACAACTACGGGCTGGAGGTGACGCTGAGGGGGGAAGTGGATCCGAAGACGGGCTACGTGTTCGACCTCAAGCGACTGAAGCAGCTGGTGGGAGACGCGGTTTTGGCGGATGTTGACCACGCGAACCTGAACTCGGATGTCCCGTGGATGGAGGGAGTGATCCCGACGGCGGAGAACATCGCGGTCCGAATCTGGCGCCGGCTCCAGGAAGTCCTTCCGGCGGGCATGCTGGAGCGGGTGTTGGTGTCGGAGTCGGAGAGGAACTTCGTGGAGTACTATGGCGAATAGCGACATGAGGAGCCTGGTGCGAGAACAACTTCGACTTCTTGGTGAGGATCCGGAGCGCCCGGGACTCGTTCGGACGCCTGAGAGGGTGGAGAAGTCTCTGCGCTGGTTGATGCGCGGGTATGAGATGACTGTCGAGGATGTCGTGGGTGATGGGGTGTTCGAGGCCGATCACGACGAGATGGTGATCGTCAAGGATATTGAGCTGTACTCGATGTGCGAGCACCACCTGCTCCCGTTCTATGGTCGGGTTCATATCGCGTACATACCTAACGGAAGAATCCTCGGGTTCAGCAAGTTGCCGCGGATAGTGGAAGTGTTCGCGCGGCGGCTACAGGTGCAGGAGCGGCTTACCGATCAGATAGCCTCCGCGATTCAGGACATCCTGCGGCCGAGAGGTGTGGGTGTGGTCATCGACGCGGCGCACCTGTGCATGATGATGCGCGGAGTGGAGAAGCAGAACTCGAAGACGATCACGAGCGCGATTCGCGGGATCTTTCGCAGCGACTCGCGTACGCGGGAGGAATTCCTGCGACTCGTGGCTTCTCAGGCCCTCCATTCGTGATAGAGAGCGGGAACGAGTTGTTCGCACGCAGAATCATCCTCACGGGGGCTACCGGCGGGATTGGCCGGGCGCTAGCTGAGCGGCTGGGCAGGGGCGGTGCCGTGCTGGGTTTGATTGGCCGGCGGGCCGAGGCGCTGGAGGAATTGGCCGCTGGGCTGGGCGCGCAGGCTTTTGCGGGCGATCTGACGGAGGAGAGCTTTGTGCAGAGCCTGCCCGCGCGAGTCTCGGGGATGTGGAGAGAAGGCCCCGACGTTCTGGTCAACAACGCGGGAGCTTTCGAGCTGGCGCCGTTCAGCGAGACGACGCTGGAGACGTTCGAGGAGCTGCTCGCTGTCAATCTTCGCGCGCCTTTCGAGCTCACACGGGTCTGGTTGCCCGCTATGATCGAGCGCGGCTCGGGACACATCGTGAACATCGGTTCGATCGCCGGGCGTGTGGCCTTTGCGGGGAATGCGGCCTACTCGGCCTCCAAGTTTGGGCTGCGCGGTTTGCACGAAGTTTTGGTCGAGGAGCTGCGCGGTACGGGCGTGAGAGTGACATGGATCGAGCCATCGGCCGTGGACACGCCGCTCTGGGACCGCTTCGATCCGGACGGGCGAGGGGACCTGCCGTCGCGAGCGGACATGCTTGCACCCGAAACGGTGGCGGAGGCCGTCTATTTCGCGATCGCTCAGCCCGAGAATGTGTCGGTGGAGGAAATCGTGATAAGGACAAATCCCGCGGCTTCGGGAAACTTGTGACCAGGTAAGCAAGAACATGATTCTTCGAATCTTAAAGAAGTTCCAGAGAATCAGCGAGACCAAAGACGGCGTTACGCGGCTGGGGCTCTCGGATTGGGAGGACAAGGCTCATGCGGCGGCCGCTTCGCTGTTCGGGCGAAGTCGGCGCGTGAAGCACGTCCGGGATCGGGCCGGCAATTCATTCATCCTGAACGGGGATGGCAAAGGCCGCTACGTGGTGATGGGCTCCCATCTCGACACCGTGCCGAACGGTGGTTGGCTGGACGGCGCGCTGGGTGTGGCCGGAGCTCTCGCGGCGATGCAGCGGGTTCTGAAGAAGCACCGGGACGCGCCCATAGCGGTGGCGATATGGGCTGACGAGGAGGGCCATCGCTTCGGCAACGGGCTGTGGGGTTCTAGGGCGTTTGTCGGCGCGGTCAAGGCGGAAGAGCTGATCCGGCTGAAGGACCGGGATGGTGTCATGCTGGGCGAGTTGCTGGTCGAGCGTGGCTTGCAGAAGAGGAAGCCGTGGCGCAGCCGTGAGACCGGCGAGCTGGAAGCGAAGTTCGTCTACAAAGCGCCGATAGAGATAGCGGTCTACGCCGAGGCTCACATCGAACAGGGCCGCAGGCTGCTCGACGCCGGGAAGAGAGTCGGCCTGGTGACCCACGTTGCCGGCGTTCGGCGTTTTCGGCTGGAGAGTATGGGCGAGATGAACCACGCGGGCACGACGCCGATGAGGGAACGGCGCGATGCGCTGGTTCCGATTGCCGGGATGATCGGCCGCCTGCCGCAGCTTGTGCGCGGCGTGGAGAGCGGCGTTGTCACCTGCGGCGCGATGGAAGTGCGACCGGGGGTTGCGAACGTCATTCCGGATCGGGCGTGGGCCATCGTCGAGCACCGTGCTGCGACCGAGCGCGACCAAGATGAAATCTCGAGGGGGCTGAAGGAACTGGTTGCGACCACGGGTCCGAGGGCGCCGGGCGTGGCGATCGAGATAGTGCAGATCTCGGCGGTGCGGCCCACTCCGATGTCGGAGGAAGTTACGGCGCGCCTGGAGGACGTGTGCCGGAAGGTGGAGACGGAGTCGATGCGTATGGCGTCGATGGCCGCACACGATGCCATGGCTGTGGCCAGGGTGGCGCCGGCCGGTCTGTTCTTCATCCCCAGTCTGAAAGGGGTGAGCCACCGGTCGGACGAAGACTCGCGCCGAGAAGATATCCAGCTGGCTGAGGATATCCTCTACCGCTGGGCGCTGGCCGAAGTGGAACGTGTTCTTTGAGCTGACCGATCTGCTCACCTGCCCCGCGTGCGGCCCAGCCCACGGCCTGGTACTGCTGGTGCAGGAGGTCGATGATCGCCGGGTAAAGACGGGGTGGCTGGGTTGTCCGAATTGCCGTCACGACTACCCGGTGTCCGGCGGCGTCGCGGATCTACGCCTCGATCCGGATTCTTCACCGCCCGCTCGCCCTGCTGTGGAGGACGATGAACTGGCGCTCAAGGTGCTTGCCCTCTCGGGTATGAGCGGCGAGCGAGGCTTTCTGCTCGTCGGTGGTCGGATGGCCCACGCGGCCACCGCGGTGGCCGAGCTGGCGCACGAGCTGGAAGTGGTCGCGCTCACCACGGTGCCGGATGGTTCGGTGGAGCGACATGGGGTCAGTCGTGTTCTGGCCGATGTACACTTTCCGCTGGTGGAGTACCGGCTGCGCTGTGTGGCCATCGCGCCCGGCGGGAATCCGGAGGAGGTGGCGGCGGCGGCACGGCGCGTCGCTGCGGGAGGGCGATTGGTCCTGTTCGATGCCAGCGATGTCGACATCGAAGAGGCGCGGCGTTCGGGGCTGACTATTCTGGCGTCAGCGGGCGGCACGGCTGTGGCGGAGAGGAAGCTCGAGTCTCTGCCGGTCGTTGGCTGAGTGGAATTGCGCCGCCCCATGCGTGGGGCTACCATGATTTCTGTGAGTTCTCCACCAGCAGCGGCCTGCCGGCCGGGGCACTAGGGCATGGGAATGTGGCCATTCTCCCGGCGCGAAAAGGGGCTTGGTGAGCCGCCCGACTACTTTCGGGAAGGGCTGAAGCTCGCCAACCAGCAGAAGTACCACGAAGCTCTTACGTCATTCCGCCTGGCGCTGAGGGCCCGGCCCGATGATTCCGAGATCATGCAGCAGATGGCTGTTGTCTACACGCACATCGGCATGCCTGACGAAGCGGTCACCTACTATGAAGAGGCCATCAAGCGCGGAGGCGACTCGTCCGCCGCGCATTACGGTCTTGCCTTCCTGATCCTGCATCGCGGAGATTCGGAGAGCGCTCGCCTTCATCTGGAGGCGTTCCTGAGACACCCTCCCAGCGGCCAGGAAGCCTCAGCGCATATCGAGCACGCGCGTGACACGTTGATGGGGCTCGAGGCCGGGGAACCAGCCGGCGAAGAGCCCGACGCGCAGGCCGGAGAATAGTCTTGGGAGCGGAATCGAGCAGACCGATGCTTCGTACCGCCGGCGCGCCTCTGGAGATCCCCGGAAGGAACATCGCCCAGCTGTTCCTTGAAGCGGTCGACACACACCAGAAGCCCGATGCCCTCAAGTTCAAGGAAGGCGGCGCCTGGCGCAGCATCTCCCACCAACAGGTTTATGAGGACGTCAGGCGGGCTGCGCTGGGCCTGAGGGGGCTCGATGTGGCGCCGGGTGACCGGGTGGCGATCCTGTCGGAGAATCGTCCGGAATGGCTCATCTCCGATTTCGCCTGCGTGATGAGCGGGGCGATCAGCGTGCCGCTCTACCCCGTGCTTCCGGCGGATCAGATCGAATATCTCCTACGCGACAGCGAGGTGAAGGCGATCTTCGTTTCAACGGAAGAGCAGTATGCGAAGATCAGGGAAGTGAGAAGTCGGGTCCCCACCCTAGGGCAGGTCATATCGTACGACGGCCCGCCGGGGGGCGAGTCTGGCGTCCTGCCGCTGGCGGAACTGCTCGAGCTGGGTGGCACGATGCTGTCCGACCACCCGGACGACGAGTATCGGGAGCGTGCGCTGGCGACCGATCCCCACGATCTGCTGACGATCATCTACACTTCCGGGACGACCGGCCGCCCCAAGGGTGCGATGCTGACACACAACAACGTCGCCTCGAACGTCCATTCCGTTCTGCAGATCTTCGATATCGGCCCCGGCGACGTCGCACTCTCGGTACTTCCGCTGTGCCATATCTTCGAGCGTATGGCCGGCCATTACGTGATGTTCAGGGCCGGTGTGACGATAGGCTACGCCGAGTCCTTTGCCGCGGTCGTGGACAACTTCGTCGAAGTCAGGCCGACGGTGATGACGTTGGTGCCACGCGGCTACGAAAAGATCCACGCACGAGTCGAGCAGGCGGCTCGCGAGGCAAGTCCAGCCAAGCGCAGGCTTCTGAGCTGGGCCATCGCTGTGGGCGCCAGGCGTCTGGACCGGGTGATGGCGGGCCGGAAAGTGGGTCCTTTGCTGGCAGCCGAACACAAAGTCGCGGACCGCCTGGTGTTCTCCAAGCTGCGGGAGATGACGGGCGGGCGCCTGAAGTTCTTCGTTTCGGGGGGCGCGCCATTGAGCCTGGAGCTCGCCCGCTTCTTCCATTCGGTGGGCCTGCCCATACTCGAGGGGTACGGCCTTACGGAGACCTCGCCGGCGATCTCGTTCAACAGAACTGAAGAGGTGAAGCTGGGCAGTGTCGGCAGGCCGATCCCCGGCGTGGAAGTGGCGATCGCGGAGGACGGAGAGATCCTGACCCGCGGGCCGCACGTAATGAAGGGCTATTACAAGATGCCGGAGGCGACTGCGGCGGTGATGGAGCCCGATGGCTGGTTCCATACCGGCGATATCGGCGAGCTCGATGACGAAGGCCGGCTATCGATCACCGATCGCAAGAAGGACATCATCGTGACTGCCGGCGGCAAAAATATCGCGCCGCAACCTATCGAGAACCGGGCCAAGTCCAGCCCGTACGTGAATGAGGCGGTCATGATCGGCGATCGCCGCAGATTTCCGGTCCTGCTAGTGGTTCCCGACTTCGACGCTCTCGAGAGCTGGGCCCGGTCGGAGCGGATCGGTTTTAGCACCCACGAGGCTCTCGTTGCCGACCCGCGTGTCGCCGAATTCATGGAGCGGGAAGTGTTAGCGACGCTCTCTGATCTGGCCAGGTTCGAGTGTCCGAAGAGGGTAGCCTTGCTGTCCAGGGAACTATCCATCGATAGCGGCGAGATAACGCCGAAACTCAGTGTGAAGAGGCGGGTCGTCGAGACCAGATACAAGGAGATCATCGACTCTCTCTACGACGTCCCCTGAGCACACCTGCACGGGCCGCGCTCAAACGCGATAGTGGACAATGACTTGGGGGTGGAATAGATTAGCCTACCAGGTGTTCGCGTTATCCCCCGTATCCCACCGCTCGTTCGGCATAACCTAGGAAACTTCACCCTGTAGACCATGTCTGATCGGAACAGCGTTGTCGTCATCCTGGTGACAGCACCAGACGGCCAGGTGGCCGAACAAATGGCCCGCAAGCTACTGGAAGAACGGCTGGCGGCCTGCGTCAACATCGTTCCGGGCCTGCGCTCCCTGTACTGGTGGGAAGGGGAGGTGCAGAGCTCCGACGAGGCGCTGATGTTGATGAAAGCGCGGAAGCAGGATGTGGGGGCGGTCGCCGAGCGAGTGCGCGAGTTGCACCCGTACGAGGTTCCCGAAGTGATAGCAACAGAGGTCGTGGGCGGCCTCGAGGCCTACCTCAATTGGGTCAGGTTCGAGACGGAGCGCGGGTGATGTCTGGACTGGATGAACGGGGAGCCCGGGAGCCGGCGAGGCCACAGGGTCCCGCCGAGGAACTTTACCGGCAGGCCAAGCGGTTGAGCGAAGCGGGTACTTTACAGGAAGCCGTCCGCGTCTACCGTGAGCTGCTGGCGCTGGAGCCGGCGCACCTGAGGGCCCGCAACAACCTCGGCGTGCTCTATGACCGTTTGGGAGACCATCGAGGAGCACTGGCGGAATATCAGGCGGCGGAGGCGCTCGATCCTGACGATGTGCGACTGCAGTGCAATATCGCGGCGGTGCTGGCCTCGCTGGGCAGGTACCGGGAAGCGGAGGCGAAGTTGACCAAGGCGCTGAGCTCGGATCCCAAGAATGCAGACGCCAGGGAGAATCTCGGTCTTGTGTACTTCAAGAAAGGCCTCTACGCCGAGGCGGCGGACGAGCTGCGGCGCACCGCGGAACTCGATCCTGAGCGGGCGAGCGCGTTCCTCTGCCTGGGCGACGCGTTGAACCATATGGACCAGGTGGACGCTGCCATGGAGGCGCTGGAGCGATCGGTGGAAATACGGCCCACTCCGCGAGCGTACTATACCATGGGAATACTGTACGATCGCAAGAAGCAGCCGGAAGTGGCGAAGGAGATGTATCGCAAAGCCGAGGAGCTAGGCGGATGGTGAGCCCACGGCGCCGACGCCGGAGGCTGGCGGTCGCCATTCTGCTGGCCTGGGCGGTGGTGCTGGCGTGGCATGTACGCCGCGAGTACTTCAGGCCGATCGCCGTGCGGCTGGCGGAGGCCTCCGCCAACCTCAATCCAGCCTCCTCGTTCTACTCGATCAAGCTGGGAGACGAGCCGATCGGCTACGCGGCTTCGCGAATCGATACCATGTCCGGCGGATTCATGCTCGAGGACGATGTACGGCTGCGTGTGAGGGCGCTCGGCAGCGACCTCCCGGCCATCGCACGGACCCAGATCCGACTGGGGAAGAGTCTCGAGCTCCGTGATTTCCAGTTCGCCCTGCGATCGGACTTCGGGAGCTTCAGGGTCGCCGGAGAGATGCAGGGTGACACGCTTCTCGAGCTCGAGATTGTCGGGGGCGATGACGAGCGGAGCGTGTCGATGCCGACCGACGGCCCGATCATCTTGCCCCAGGTGATGTCGATGCAGTTCGCGCTGGGCAGCGAACATAAACCGGGGGCGGTCTACGCTTTCGACGTCTTCGATCCGAGCATCATGGAGCGACAGCGTGTCACCATCGAGGTGCTGGGCAAGGAAACCCTGACCTTCCCGGACAGCGCCGTGTTCGATGAGGCTTCGGGCAGATGGGTTCCGGCCCGGTACGACTCTGTCGAGACCTGGCACATCAGGCAGAAGGTCGGCGGAGTGGAGCTGGAGTCGTGGCTCGACCCGGATGGCATGGTCGTCCGTGCGACCAGCCCGATGGGCTACACGATCGAGCGGACAGCGTTCGAGATCGCTTGGAACGAGTACCGGGCGCTGGAGAGCACCGGCGGCCCGGCGGCCGCGCTCGATGCCACGGACGTCGTAGAGCGGACGGCCATCTCGGTGGGCGTTGACCTGCCGGGAGAGGGCCGGCTCGTCGGGCTGGCGGTTCGCCTGCTGGATGTGGACCTGGCGGGCTTCGATCTGGATGGTGAACGCCAGCGGCTGAGGGGCGATACGCTGTATGTAGACGGTGGGCCCGCGCCAGCGGCGGCTGGCTATAGCCTGCCTGCCGATCCGGATGATTGGCGGGATGAGCTGGCCTCTACTCCGCTGATTCAGGCGGACGATCCCGAGATCCGCCGGATCGCGGCGGCCGTGGTGGGTAATGACACGGACCCGAAGGTGGCGGCGGAGCGACTGGCGGGATGGGTTTATGACAACCTGGACAAGAAGGTGACGTTGAGCGTCCCCAGCGCGCGTCAGGTGCTTGACGCCCGCCGTGGTGACTGTAACGAGCATACGGTGCTGTATGTGGCACTTGCCAGGGCGGCCGGCCTCCCGGCTCGCACAGCCGCCGGGCTCGTCTACGTGCGCGACCGCTTCTACTACCACGCCTGGCCGGAAGTTTGGCTGGATGGTTGGATCCCGATAGACCCGACGCTCGGGCAGTTCCCGGCCGACGCGTCACACTTACGCTTCGTGAACGGCGGCCTGGCCCGGCAGGTCGAACTCGTGCGCCTGATCGGGCAGCTCCGGTTGGATGTGATAGCGGTGGAGGAACGGTGATTCAGCTCAAGAACCTGACGAAGAACTACGGTGACTTCACGGCACTGAGGGATCTGAACCTGACGGTGCCCCGCGGAACGCTGTACGGCTTATTGGGGCCGAACGGTGCGGGAAAGACGACGGCGCTGCGTATCATCGCTGGGATTCTGCAACCGACTTCGGGGTCTGTCGTAGTTGGCGGCTTCGATGTGCAGAAGGATCCGGAGCGCGCGAAAGGCGGGCTCGGATTCATACCCGATAGACCGTTTATCTACGAGAAGCTCACCGGAGCGGAGTTCCTCAGGTTCGTCGCAGGGCTATTTGGGCAGAACGGGGCCGAGATCGATCGAAGGATAGACGACCTGTTGTCCCTTTGGGAGCTCACGGCATGGCGGGACGAGCTGCTCGAGGCATACAGTCATGGAATGCGGCAGAAGCTGATCATCTCGTCTGCCTTGATCCATCGGCCGGAGGTGATCGTGGTGGATGAACCGCTGGTGGGGCTGGACCCGAAGGCGGCCCGGCTGTTGAAGGATGTCTTCCGCGGTTTTGTGGGGCGTGGCGGCACGATTCTCATGTCCACGCACACCCTCGAGGTGGCCGAGACGCTCTGCGATCGCATCGCGATCATTCAGGATGGCGGGATCCGGGCAGAAGGGACGATGGACGATCTGCGAGAAGAGGTGCAGTCCGGTGACGCGGGCCTGGAGGAGATCTTCCTCAAGCTGACGGGAGGTCACAAGGTTAGGGAGTTGCTGGAGGTGCTGGGCCCGTGAGCTCGAGATCAGCCGGCTTTTGGCACATGCTGAGCCCGAAGCGGATCTCGGCCCGACGAAGGGTCGGGCGACACGCGTCGGGCCGCGGCAAGGCGGTCACCGTGGTGGTGGCGGGCGCCGTTTTCTGGCTGGCGGCTTACGGGATCCTCTACAGGATCTTGCGTTACTTCCAGAGCGTAGAGGATATCGGTGATCTGCTGGCTGCGAAGCTTCTGGGGCTGATATTCCTGACGTTCCTGGGCGTGCTGTTGCTATCCAATATCATCACCGCGCTTTCGATTTTCTTTCTCTCAAAGGATCTCGAGCTGCTGATGGCCACGCCTTCGGAGTGGGAGCACGTGTACTTGAGCAAGCTGACGGAAACGGTGCTCCACTCCAGCTGGATGGTCGCCCTGATTTGCGTACCTATCGTAGTAGCGTACGGCAGTGTATACGGCGGAGGGGTCGCCCTGCTGGGGGTGTCCCTGGCGGCGCTGATCCCTCTCTTCGTGATCACCGCGGCCATCGGCTCGGCCGTAACCTTGCTTCTGGTCAGCGTCTTCCCGGCGCGCCGGGCCAAGGACATCTTCGGCGTCATCTCGGTGGCCGCCGCCGGCGGTGTGGTGCTGCTGATTCGGCTGTTGCGCCCGGAGAGCCTGGCGAAACCTGAGGGGTTCCGGAACCTGGGTGAGTTCATGGCGCTTCTGGGTGGACCCACGTCGCCGTGGCTTCCCAGCGATTGGGCGACCGACGCGATCATGGGAGTTCTGCGGGGAACGTTCGATCCCTTCACACTGCTGTTGCTGTGGAGCAGCGCGTTGGGCGTAATGGTGCTGGGCGCGATCGTCCACCACCGGTTGTACCCCTTGGCCTTCACGCGCTCGCAGGAAGGTGCTCAGAAGCACACGGCTGGCCGGCGCTTCGGAGGATCGGTACGCCATCTATTCAGAAGGTTCGGCAGCAGCCGGGCCGAGCTCATGCTGAAGGATATTCGCGTATTCTTCCGCGATACTACTCAGTGGTCGCAGCTCATCCTGCTGGCGGTTCTCGTGGTGGTCTACATCTACAACATTCAGGCTCTGCCGCTCTATTCGGAAGGTGTGAGCGTCTTCTTTGCCAACGTCATCGCCTTCGTCAATATCGGGTTGGCGGGGTTCGTGCTTTCGGCGATCGCCGCCCGCTTCGTGCTGCCGGGGGTAAGCCTGGAGGGGCCGACGCTCTGGCTGCTGCGCTCCAGCCCCATGCGGGCGCGAGACCTGCTCTGGAGCAAGTATTGGGTTGGCACGGCGCCGCTACTCATCGTGGCGGTCACGCTGACTCTGGTCACCAATCTCTTGCTCGGGGTCGGGCCGATGATGATGATCTTGTCAGTGGTGACGATCGCCGCGATCACTTTCGCATTGGCCGCACTGGCGCTGGCCTTCGGTACGATCTTCCCACAGTTCGATACCGAGAACATGGCCCAGATCCCCACGAGCATCGGTGGACTACTCTTCATGATGTCGGCGATCTCGCTGCTGGGTGCGGTGCTGGTCCTCGAGTCCTGGCCCGTTCTGACAATCTTGCGCCAACGGCTGTACGGTGTGGGCGTGTCCGCGGAAACCGTCATGTTGGCGGTGGCCAGCGGCGCCGCGGCGCTGCTCATCTGTGTGGTCGCGACCGTCGTACCGCTCAAGGTCGCGCTTGGTCGGATCGAAAGTTTCGAGGGCTAGGGACTCACGGCTCCCCGCGCTCCAGCAACCCTTCCACGCGGCGCCGCTCACCCCCAAACTCGAGCCAGCCCCTCACTCGATAGAGGGCGTTGTAGGGTTTGGGTCCCTGGTCCACCGGCAGCTCGTTGAACAAGCGCTCGGCCGCGGTCAGCTCACCCTTGATATCGGGCTCGGGGATACCGAACCAGATTCGTATGGGGACATTGCGGCGCAGCTGCGTGGAGTTCGCGACCTCGACCGTTCGCGTCTCCAACGCGGTCCAGCGCCGCGTCAGACCGTCGGCGTACATCCAGGCGTAGGAATCGCCGTACGTTTCAGGGTTCCGGCTATTGAACAGTACGATGATGGCACCGTCCTCCGACCTGAGAATCGCCCGCTCGTACGGCCCAAAACGCGCCGGCCGCTCGGGCTCGGGGATGGCGAATCGGTGCTGAACGGCGATGCCGTTCACCCGCTGGCCCCGTTGGCTCCATACCGCCTCGCGGATCTCATGCTGGGTCCCGGCGCGGTCTTCCCAGCGATCCAGGAGCTCGCCCAGGTCGAGCGCGTAATACCCGGTACCGGCTTTCAGGATGAGCGCGTCGGGATCGCCGTCGGCGTTCACCGTGAGCCGCAGCGAATCGACAGGGAGGAGACGCCAGGGCTCTCGCAGCGGCCCTCCCTGCGACTCGATGTCCAGTACGCTGATCCAGCCCTGGCGCGTGAGCCGCCAGCCCAGGTAGCGGTGGCTCAGTGCGTCAGACGTCGCGAAGCTGGTGAGGTCCAGTATCAGCGCCCGGGTGGCCGCGGCCTCAAACGGCAGGAACAGCAGGCTCGTGGTGTACTCGGTCGCCGTGAGGGTCGGGGCGTCGGCGAGACCGGGGCGAGTGTCGTCGCGCTCGCCTGACGGTGTGTCGACAGCCGTCTCAGGGCCGCAAGCCTGGATAAACATCAGGCAGGCCAGGAAAAAGAACGCCGTCCTCTTCATGTCTGGAAAGCTATCCGCGGTGCCATACCGTGGCCAGTGGGCTGTTGCGTTGACGTATCGTTTCCTATCTTGGCGCGTTTCGCCGGATAGCTACTAAAGATCCTCCATAGCTTAACCCAGGGGAACGATGGCACTGCACAATAAGATCGGCATCGGGCTGCTCGCGGGGGTCGTCGCAGGCCTGGCAGCGAACTTCCTTGACCTGGAATGGTTACGTACGCTGATCTTCTGGGTCGAGCCGGCGGGTCGAGCGTGGATCAGTCTCATCATGATGGTCGTGATCCCGCTCGTGGTGGCCAGCCTCATCGTGGGTACGGCAAGTCTGGGTGACATCACGCGGCTGGGCCGTATCGGGGGAAAGACGATCGCTTACTACTTGGTCACCACGACCGTAGCGATCACGATCGGGCTCGTTCTCAGCAATATCATCCGGCCCGGGCGCGGCATCGATCCCGCTACACAGGCCCAGCTCATGGAGAGCTTTGCCGGTGCCACGGGCGAGCGGATCGAGTTTGCGCAGGAAGCCCCGAGCGTCATCGACGTGTTGATGAGCATCATCCCGCGCAACCCGATAGCCGCCATGGCCAACGGTGATATGCTGTCCGTCATCTTCTTCGCCATCCTCTTCGGCGCGGCGCTCTCTCTCATTCAGGCGGATCGCCGCGAAACGGTTCTCGGCTTCTTCCATGGCGTGAACGATGTGGCGATGATTTTGGTGGACTGGTTCATGCGCCTGGCGCCGTACGCCGTGTTCGCTCTGCTGGCCGGGGTGATCGCGCAGTCCGGCGTGGACCTGCTGGCGAGTCTGTTCCTGTACGTGTTGACGGTGATTCTCGGACTGGCGATCCAGGCGTTCGGTACCTACTCGCTGGCCGTGCGGTTTCTCGCCGGCTTCAATCCTCTCGATTTCTTCAGACGCATCCGCAAGGTGCCGATCATCGCTTTCTCGACGTCGAGTTCCAACGCAACGCTGCCGGTGACCATTGAATCGGCGCAAGAGGACCTCGGTGTCAGTGATGAGGTATCCAGCTTCGTTCTACCTCTGGGTGCCACGATCAATATGGACGGCACGGCACTCTACCAAGGCGTCGCGGTCATGTTCATCGCGCAGGTGCTGGGGATCGATCTCACGTGGAGTGCCCAGCTAATGGTGGTACTGACTGCGACGCTGGCCTCGATCGGTGCTGCGGGCGTGCCCTCGGCAGGGATCATCATCCTGGCGGTCGTGCTGGTCCAGGCCGGAGTGCCCGAGACGGGGATAGCTCTGATCATGGGCGTGGACCGCATCCTCGATATGTGCCGTACCGCGGTCAACGTGACCGGCGATCTGGCTTGCGCGGCGTTCGTGGCCAGGAGCGAGGGCGAGGAATTGATCCCTCGTCCGGTCGGCGTGGAGGAAGTCAGGGCGCGGGCGGCAATGGGCGGGAGCTAGGCTGCGATCTCCTCTTCAGCCGCCGATGCCCAGCCGCCGGTCCAGTTGGCGGTAGAACCAGGCGATGCGACGTGCATTGGCCCCGAGGTCGCCCTTTCCTTTCCGAGACGCGGACCACATATCAACCCGGGTGAGGGCGTTCTGGTCGAGCTTGAGCTTGAAGCGGACGTCATCGACGAAGTGGAACACCGGAGTTTTGGCCTCGGCGTGGATGAGGCCGGTGCCCTCATCGGCTCGAACGAGCTTCCAGCGTCGTCGCGTCTCTATCATGTCGATGATCTCGTCCCAAACCGTTGCGAAGGGAACGAGGTAGGTGCGGCCGCGCAGCCGGGGATCTTCGGCGCTGTCGTGCGTCTGTGCCGAATTCTGTGTCAGTGCCTTCCAGATACCGTATTCAGCCATCTCGAGTGGGCTCACGACGGGGTTGACGGCACTGATCATGTGAAGTGCGCGCGAGTTCTGCAAGCCCGGGATGCGCCCCTGTGCACTATGCTGGGACACGGATCCGCATAGTTTAATGGCCGGGATTGCGGGAAAGCTAGGAGGCCCATGCGAAAGGAGGGTGCAGGTGAAGGTGGTCATTCCCCTCGCCGGTAAGGGGACCCGGCTTCGGCCTCACACGCACACGGTGCCGAAGCCGCTCCTGGACGTGGCCGGGAAAGCGGTGCTCGACTACGTGGTGGAAGACGTTCTGCGTCAGCTCGATGTAGAGATGCTCGTCTTCATCACGGGCCACCTCAAGGAGCAGGTCGAGGCGCATGTCGAGAAGAACTACACGGTTCCCGCGGTGTTCGTGGAGCAGGAGGTTCAGGACGGGACGGCTGGCGCGATCAAACTGGCCGAGCCGTACGTGGATGGGCCCGTGTTGATCATCTTCGTGGACACGCTGTTCGATGCGGATCTCTCGGTGATCAATGCACATCCGGAGGCCGATGGCTTCATCTGGGCCAAGGAGGTGGATGACTATCAGCGGTTCGGCGTGATTTTGACCGACGAGGCAGGGATGATGCAGCGCATCATCGAGAAACCCAAGGAACCCATCTCGCGTCTGGCTAATATCGGCGTGTATTACCTGCGGGATCATCGCCTCCTCTTCGAGGGGATCGATCATACGCTGGCGTCGGACAAGTACATGGGCGAGTACTTTCTTACGGACGCGTTGCAGTACATGATCGATAAGAAGTCCCGGATAAAGGTGCTGGAGGTGAAGGGGTGGTACGACTGCGGGAAACCCGAAACCCTGCTCGCCACCAATCGACACCTGCTGGAGACGGGGCGCGCGTTGCGCCCGGATGACGCCGGCGACAATGCGATAGTGGAGCCGGTGCGAATCGAGAGCGGAGTAGAGCTGTCGCAGTCAACAATCGGGCCGAACGTGAGCATAGGGAAGGGCAGCCGAATAACCGGAGCTACGCTCAGCGACTGCGTCGTGGGAGAGGACGCTGTGATCGAAGACTGCGAGCTGAGCGAGTCGCTCGTTGGTGCCCACGTACGGATCCGTGGTGTGCGCGGCACCGTTCTGCTGGGCGATCATAGCGCCGCCTGGTGACCGATGCCCGAGGGCTCAGAGGCCTGCCACCGAAGCGATGAGAGAGAGCAACCGCAGCAGGCCGACGGCGCCATCGGTATCCTCGAACCACTCGTTCTCCGTGTGAGTGTTGCCGGAGCGGCCGCCCCCGCCGATGGCGATGGCCGGGATGCCGAGGGCGAGTGGCACGTTGGCATCGGTGGAGGAGATGGCATACTCTGGCTCTTCACCCAAGCTCAGAGTGGACTCGCTCGCCGCCTGTACGAGTGGGTGAGACACCGGCAATTTTCCGGCGGGGCGTTCCCCGATGATCTCGACGTCGATCGCCAGGCTGCCTTCGCCACGCGCCTCCTCAGCGGCTACGCTGACCCGCAGGGCATCATGGACAGCCCGTTCCGTGCTGCGCAAGGACTCGTCGGCTCCGGATCGGAGGTCGAGCTCCACCCAGCTCTCGGCCGGGATCGCGTTGATGCTCGTACCGCCGCCGAGTCTGGCCACGGTGAGGGTCGTGCGCGGCTTCTCCGGGAGGGGGAGATCCGAGAGGAGATGGATGAGCTCCCCGATCACGTTTGCCGGGTTGGAGCGGCCCCAGTCGGTCCAGGAGTGCCCACCGGCACCTCGTGCCGTTACGCGGAAGCGGCGGCTGCCGAGAGCGTGATGTATTATGCGGCGAATACCAGCGCCATCAACGGCTATGAAGGCTGTTGCAGAGCGTAGAGGACTGCCGTCGGAAAAGAGGTGCTTGACGCCCCGCAGGTCGCCGCGCCCCTCTTCGCCGATGGTGTATGCGAAGAGGATGGGATGCCGTGGCTCGAACCCGCCGCGCATCAGCGCGCGGAGAACGGCGAGGGTGACCGCGAGACCCCTGGCGTTATCGGTGGTCCCGGGGCCGACCCAGCGTTGTCCGATCCGGTTGATCTCGATGGGCGTCTCCGGGTCGAACACCGTGTCGATGTGCGCGGCGATGATGACGGGCGGCGAACCGGTGCTGCCTGAACCAACAGGAAACCAGGCGAGCAGATTCCCGACGTCATCGAACTCGGGTCGCGCACCCATCGACTCGAGCTTCGCCGCGATGGCCCGCGCCCGCTCGCCCTCCCGGAAGGGTGGGGCGGGGATG
>FXBF010000218.1_pt1 | contig 18592 bp, 19 predicted proteins | sample 5335321 | NCBI WGS metagenome assembly FXBF01 (sample SAMEA103928391, study PRJEB20085) | sediment metagenome | isolation source: sediment
CCAGATCCCCACTCAAAGGGATTATTTCGACTGAAACCCTTGTTATCTTGAAAAATGCAGCGCAAACCCCAAGTCAATTGGCCGCCCGGTTTGCTCCACCAGCACTGGCCGCCCACCTTCAGATCCTTTCCGTCCCAGGCCCGCACGCTTCCAACCGAGGGAATCGCAAGCGAGGCATCGAAGTCAGGCATCAGGTCTTTCGGTTGCAGATACCAGTATTGTGTTCCTGGCCCATAGGTCGTGCTGCTTCCCATGCCAATAAATACGTCCAGCTTTACCAGCTTTCCAATCACGCTGGCCACTCCTGTTAGATCCCCATTGCCAATCTTGGGGTGTGCATCAGATGCGGCGCTCTTTTCCTTCCAGAGGATTGGAGTGTAGAATGGCGCTACGGGTGGCAGGCTTCCGCCGGGTGGTGGATCTGGCGGAGGATCCACCGAGGGTGGCTCGACAACCCCGTCCTCGATCGTCATCTTCCCGCTGAACGGCCCATCAAATACCAGACTGAAATCCACTTCCTTGCTCATGCTGCCTCCTGGCTCACGATTTCCTGCAAATCCACTCGCGGGTAGACGTCCAGCTGGCCACCTACGCCAGCGTTGAACACCTGCACGCCCAGCTCTTTGCAGCTCTTGTAGGCGATCTGATGGCCGTAACTTAACTTCCCGTTCGTCTGCTCCGCGTACTGCGCGGTCATCCCGATGTTGCTCCGTACTCCTTTGGCCCGGAACACGTATTCCGGGTGCATGTGATTGGGGTCAGGGCCGTCGTTGTCCATTTCGACGTAGCCTAAATCACAGCCAATCAGATAGATCGGATTGTAGCCGAGCATCACCGCGATTTGCATTCCGACCAAGAGCCCGCTGGCAAATTTGCAATAGGTCGGCAAATGCCACTCTGATGGCGCTTTCGGGCTCGTGTAGTTCCCCCCGATGTGTCCCAGCTTGTCGCACAGCTTCAGGAAATGCACGTTGTCCGGCTGGTGCTTCTCGCTTTGCAAAGTTTTCAAAGTCTTCTCACGCATGAACTGATCGATGTAAACCTCTTCGCCGGCCTCGATGTGACTGCGCACTTCCTGCATCACCATCGGAATCGGCAGTGTGGTCTGGAAGTCCACGAAGATAAAATGCGTCGGTCGCCACTTCCACAGGTCGTAACGCAGGTGGATCCGGTTCATGGCGAACGTGGTCTCTCCGATGAGAAGATCCATAGGCGTGTGCTGCAGACTCGGGCCGCATCCGACCACAAACGCGCGCCCGGCTCCTGTCCGCGGACTTGTCAACCCTTTCACGGATCCGTTCATTTATGCAGCTCCTTGTCGTGCAGCAGCTTCAAATGCGAGTGCAGGTCCACCAGCTTGGCCGGCAACCCCGCCAGCCCCATCGCCTTCTGTGCCGAACGGTAAGCCCAGGCGGTGACGTGCGGCCACACTCGTTGATTGGCCGGAACTTCTACCGCGAGTTGCCCGGTCACTAAAGGCTTGATCTGCCTTAGAAAGCTCATCGGGTCTGGGACGTGCTCCAGAACATGAAAGCATGTCACTAGGTCGAACGTCCCCTCGACCTCGCTCAGATCCCGGTATGCGCCGTAACCGCGTCCCCACAACCCCGGCTCTACTCCCACGCTCTCTTCGATGTCCAGCGCGTCCGCGTACAGGTCGATCATGGTTCCGATACTGCTCCCGATGTCCAGGTGACGCCTGGCCGGTCGTAGGTAGCGCAACCAGCTCTCGCCCCTCTGCCGTTCTGCATCCAGATCCAGCGGGGTTGGCCCGATCATATCTAGACGCTGTTTGTGTTGTGGGCTGGTTCTGTACATCTCCCGCCGGTACTCTCCGCTGGCGTAATATCTCGACAGCTCCTCGGTCGACGGCATCGGGTCCACCTGCGCGAAGTCGCACTCGTCGCACCGGAACCAGCGTGTGGTCCGTCGAAAGTGCTGAACTCCGTCGTAGCAGGTAGGCTCCCCACAAATCAGGCACTTGAGTTCATCCATGCTCGCTGCACTAAATTTCCCCGGTCATCACGGCGGCTAATTCGGGATCGTATATGGCCACCATCACGCCAGTCTTGGCCGTGGCTATTGATTCCTCCATCCCGGTCTTCCCCGATGCCTCGCCGTTGTACCCACCCGTTGTGGTTCCCACGTCCGCGTCCGCGTTGATGGACTGAATGATCTGCTGGATCTCGGGCAGCGTGTACCCGTCGATTGTTATCCCGGTTGTCATCAGCCGCTGCCTCCTGCGAGTCGTTGGACTATGATCTCGCTGAACTGGTTGCGGTCGGTCTTTATGGTAACGCCACTTTCGCTGAACGATACACCCACGATGTACGACGCGGTCGGGTCCTCAATTAGCGACGCGTACGACTTTCCCCGGGGCAGGTCGAACAGCACCCTGATCCATCGATCTGGCCGTACCTCATTGGGTTTTACTACTGCACCTTTAGAGTCCAGCAGAATTGTCTCCGGGTTCCAAATATCGAACGTGTACTCAACCAGTCGCCCGGTAGGTTCCAGCCAGCGGACGTACAGCTTTGGGCGCGTACTAGCAGTGGCGTGGTCCGAACTTCTGTAGTTGAGATACTCAGTACCCGTGGCGCCGCGTTGGTCTAGCCAGAACTTCATTCCGTAGTTGCCGACGTCGATCATCTTCTGGAACACGCCTATATTTAACGAGCAGTCTTGCCACGTACCAGTAGTGTGATGAGGAGTTCCAGTCCACAGGGCATCTGGATCATAATCCGTGCCACTTGTCTCGCACCCCACCGACCCCGCCCAGGCAGCAGAGCCATCAACAGTGTTCCATGTCACGCTTGCCTCAGCCCAAGCACTGTTCCCAGACTTGATGCGAGAGATTGTGGCTGATGCCGGGTTGGCGAAATACCCATCAAGGTAGAGTGAGAGAGTTGCCTCCTGAATTATCGAGCCGGCGGCGATAGGGGACAGGTCAAATTTAAGAAGGGCATCTTGATTGAGACTGGTTGCTTTACTTCCAACAACCAAGAGAGTGTTGGTCGCGTAGTTTGTGGTTGGCAGTTCTTCATTAATGTACGTGTCAAGTCCCGCCGCTGCCGCAGGTTGGATCGTCTGCTCAGGCATTTATCGCTCCGGCCTCTGGGCCTGCTTGTAGTAGAAGTCCCTGTTTCCGGTCACCCCAACCACCCACTTGTGGTACGCCCCGTCTCCAATTTGTGCTATGTTTTGCAAGATGCTTTTCGCGTACCGATCGGTGTCATATTCCTGCGGAACCTGCGTGGTGTTGGTGTCTACGGTCGTGCTGCGGATGTACTCACCCACATCAGTAATAATGGCGCTCACTACCGTTGAGGCATCGGTCTCTCCCGTCGATGCGGTCTGCTCGTAGGTGCGCCAACCAAGCGTGTGCCAGTACCCCAGGCACTTGATCTCTAAGCTACGTTGTCCCCGAGACCTCCCACCGATAGACAGGCTGCGTACGCCGGGTGAAGGCCAGCCTACCCAATCAAGCGTCTGCTGCGCAAAGTCATCTGCCACGCCGAGTGAGATCTTCCCGCCCACAAGCACCCGCTGCTTGATGCCGTACCGATCCTGACTGTCAGTGTTGTTAAGTGTGGTGCTTCGCAGGACGGTGCCCGACGGGTTATAGCGCACCCAAATCCTGTTCGCCATATCTGCCAGGTCTGCTTCTATGACCGCCGTCCCCGTGTCCAGCGTGACCTTGCTGATGAATCCCGTCCAGTCCTTGATCCCCTTCTCATTGTAGATCTCAACGTGCCTGACCATACCGTTTGAGAGCAGGTCACTGGCAAACGCTCGGGTGATGAGGTCAGGGTGGATGCTGAACGAAGCTGACCAGTCACCACCGAGATCCCGGTAGTCCATTCTGGGGCTAAGGATCTGCTGCCGGTCTAGCGTGAGCGAGTACTGCTCCCATGCCTTAACTGGATTAGCAGTGATGACGATTGATGAGATGGGCACGCTAGAGTACCAACCCCTCTAAAGCCGCGACTGCCTTTGTAATGCCCTGTCGCTTGATCTGCTCAGTGCGCACGATGCGGCGAGCAATTGCGCTGACCTGTTCTGCGAGATCCTCGGACGACTTGGTCACCGGGAGACTCACCGCCAGTGTTTGCAGAATGATTGCATCCCGCTGGATGTCGGCTGTTACCAGGATCGTCTTGCTCTCACCGTCGAGTTCCATCTGCACGTTGTTGATCGTGTACTTAGCCATAATTTAGTCTGCTCCTCTTAGTCCCATCCAGCGGTCAAGCCCGTAAAGCTCGGCCATCAAGCCCTGCCCAAGTGAGCTGACCATTGGCGGCGTGCCGAACGTGACCGGGTAGTTCATCATCAGGAAATAAAGACGTACAGCGGTGCTCGGCTCGACGGTGAGAGCTGGCCCGCCCCGGCTCCAAGTCTCAGCGGGCATCCAGGTTGGAGTCCCACTTCCAGACGGTCGAACCTGCTTGATGGTCCTGTTGGCAAGCACACCCCCGTCCATCTCGATCATGGAGGATCCCCGAAGGGCCGACGTGCCGTTCACACTGTCAGAGACGGGGTCGTCCAGCTCCACGCTCCACAGGTCCACCGGGATAAGCACTAAATCGCAGATGGACAGTGTTGATGTTCCCGTGGTGCGCTCAGCGTGCAGTTCAAAGTAGAGCTCACCAGAGGCCATCGAGTTGGCAAAGTCTCGCTCCGTAGTGGGGACAAACGGTATCTTGATATTTCCTAGATCCCACACTTCCCAAGTAATGTCGGTTGTGACAGACTTGACAATAGCAGTGTCGAATTTTGAGTCGGACGCCCCGACACCTTGGATGAGCGTACGCAGCTTGACCTGCACGTCTCCGGCGGCACCACCCGCCTGTCCGGCCCGCAGGAATACCCGGTACTCCCCGGTGTAGGGTCCAAGCATGTTGGTTCCGGTCCAACGAACACGACTGACCATGGTGGTGTCAGTCGCAAAGTCCACGCTCACGTAAGTACCCCGTGGGGCACCACTCCAGCCGGTACTTGTGGCGTCAGTCAGATCAGCGACGGCCCACCCCGTTATCCCCGTAATGTCCCCGGCGTTCAGGTGCGAGTGAAACCCCTCGGTCGCCTTTTTTGCCCCGATCAGGATGCGTGATATGTTGTCAAACCCCTCAGTCTCGTCGCCACCATCTGGACTGTACAGGCGTAGGTTGAGCAGTGGAGGAATGTCGCCGTTGAAGGCTGTGTACGGGATCTCGAAGTATGGCTTTCGAGCGGCATGGACGGGGAAGGTGTCCCCTCCCGCGGTGTTGACAGCAGGCGAGGTGGTCCACGTGGTCACTGCGGTCAGCTTGAGCCTGAACCAGCCAGCGGCCTGCCCGTTGATCGTAACCGTGGCCATATCCGATGGGGTGTCGATAAACAAGGTCCACTGCCCTACGGATTTGAACAGCGCGTCCTCGTCCCCCGCGGGGTAGATGGTGTACTCCGTCCCGTAGGTCAGCGCGGTCCACGCCCCGTTGTAGTACTCCAGTGTTATGTTGGCGCTGTACACGGCGGCGGTGGCTATGTCAAAGGTGATCACGTGCGGGGCGTACGGGTCCGTGCTCCCACCCAGGTACACGATATCGTTTATGGCCGGGGTACTGCCGGACACCTCCCACAGCGTCCACGAGTTTGACTCAGCGAAGTTCGAGGAGAACGCCGCGAGACTGTCGTCGTAGTTGTAGATGTACGACAGGTCGATGTCGTCCTCGTAGTTCGCCACCGGCAGCATCGTCGGGGTCGAGGGACCACGGGACCAGCGGCAGTCGTCCATGTAGAACGTGCCCAATGTTCCAGCGTCTACGAGGAAGAACGCCCCAAAATTTGCGGAATTGAAATCACGCGCGTCATTATCTATGCTGGAGATGGTCTCTTTAGATACCCCATCAATGATCAGCTCCAGACTACCGTTATTCGTCCCCGCAGATAAGGACATACACCACACAAGTCGAATGTGGTGCCAATCATCGGTAATGGTATATTTAGAGGTGCTAGTTGTTGTCCCTCCGTCGGTATATATATTCCCGTTAAGCTGATAATTTGACCCATCAAAACTTAGGCTACAAAAGAACGTCCAGCCAGCTGTTCCTAAACCCATGAAGCACACGAAGCTATCATTAGTTGCCATGGTAAGGGAGTTTGGATCTATCCAGGTTTCAGCGATTACCACCTTCGAGGTCCTGCCTGTAAGACTGCCAAACCCCCGATCAGCCGCCGCCCCAAGGGTGACCTTGAAGCCGTAGTCACCGCGCTTCTTGGCCGCCGTGTCTGCCGCAAACGCCCCACTCCCCAAGGTGGTCACGCTGTCAAACTCACTCGTGTCGCCCGTCTCAGCCAGTGCCTCCTGCGCCCACATCGGGTTCAGGGTCACGGCCGTCGGCAGCACGCCTGGGACGCCCGACTGCCAGGCGAAGCGCTGGATGGTCACCGTCACCGGGGTCCACAGGTCGTTCTGGTCAAACTGGTAGTCCCAGAAGTCCGGCCCACTAACCTCAGGGCACCTGTAGACCAGCGCGTACCTGACGCTCGTCTCCCCGGAGGTCTGCGCCGTGATGTAGACCGGCTTGTACTGCGTTGGCGAGATGTGGTAGCGCCAGGCGTCCCGCAGGAGTCGCAGGAACGTCTGGAGCTGTGAGGCGGCGTTGTCGTCGCTCGACGCCTTGAGCTTGAGCGTGTACCGCTCCACGAGGATCATCGAGTCGAGGTCGCCCGGCACCGGGTCGAACATGCTCGGGTCCATCACGTGCCTGGTGCGCCTGGACTCGAGCAGCTGAAGACCGGTCGTCCCGGTGGCCAGCAGGTCCACGGTGTTGTTGCCGTCACTGATCGTCAGTTGAGCTGCCATCCTACAGTCCCGCCCACTCCTTCATTAGGGTGTCGAACGTTCGCAAGTCAAGCGTGTTGTTGATGTTCACCTCTCCAATTTCAAGTCGGCTACCTTGCGGCTCGCTTTGCACTTGCGTCCGCTGCTGCTCCCGCGTACGCACGATAACCTCCTCGCCACTGGAGACCCCGACCCTGAAATTGTCCTGATAGTAGCCCGGTGGCACGACTCCCTGTAATCCGCGCTGGCCAACCACCCCGCCACCACCTGGCGTGACAAGCTGCCCAGCCCCCTGCGCAATTTCCTCCGGGGTGAAAGGCAAGACTCCGCCACCCCCACTAGGTAATCCAGTCACCCGGTAGCGAAGCTCGATATCGACAATCGTACCGTCCATTCTGTTGAGCCCACTCCACAGGCCGAGCAGCATCTCGATGTATTTATCGCCATCTAACTTTCCGCTTCCCAGCGCCCCGGTCAACAAGAGGATCTGCGTCATAGCATCCGATCCAGCTTCATCCACCAAGCCAAGCTCCAACGCAAGCGCACCTAACGCTCCCGCCTGTACTTCAAGAGCGGCCTGAAGCTCCGGCCCCTCTAAACCAACAGTGAGCTGACTCAGCGCCCGCTGAGCCATGTTGAAGATGATGTTGGCGGTGTTCTTTTTCCAGGCCTCACTCTCCGCCACAACGGCTTCGTTGACCTTCCCCAGTTCTACGCGCATATCGGATAGCTCTTGCTTCTGGTCATCCGTCAGCCACTTCTGGCCGCTCAGCTCCTGAATGCCGTCGATCAGCTCCCCCTGCCGATCGCGCAGGTCTCCCACGCGGTCAGAATGATCCTCGAATGCCTCCGTGACATTCACGCCCATGACGAAGCTGAGGTCATCCAGTTCCTGCTTTAGCCGATCCGCAGTATCCGCAAAGCCCTCTAGTTGCCCCTCGGCCAAACCCTCTACCGTTGTAGCACGGTCCAATGCAGTTCTCCAGCCATCTATCGCGCCCTCGGCCTTCTGCATGGCCGTGTAAGTCTCATTACCAAAGAAATTGATATCCAGCGCGGCCGCCACCGCTTCCTCGCCGCCCTCCCGCATCAGCCGGTTGAACTTCGCCGAGCCCAGATTGAAGGCTCCTACATCCCGGATCACGCGCCGCATTTCCTTGTCGTAGAACTGGAAGCTCACACCCTCCTTGCGGAGTTCCCTCTCATGCTCTTTCGTGAGATCGATCAGCGTCTTTCGCTTATCGTTCAGGTCCACTATGAACGTGACCAACATCCCGATAGCTAACGCCAGCGCTATCACCGCCGTAGCCGCTATCGCTGCCACCGCGAGCGCGCCTAGTGCTGGGGCCAGATTCCCCAGAAATCTTGTCGCCGACCCAGCGGCCACACCCACTGTATTAATGTTCGCTCCCAGGCTAAAAAACACGTTACCCACCGCACTCATGCTGCTGATAAAACCTGGGGCTTGGCTGGCCAGGATCAGCATCGGACCGAGTATCCCGGCAAGGGCTGTGCCGGCCGCGATGCTGTACCCGATCATCTTCTGGATCTCCGGGTTGAGGCTGTTGAACGCCTTGAAGGCCGCTGATACCATATCGACTAGAAAAGCCATCACGGGCAAGAAGCCCTCGCCCAACGCCTTCTGCGCTTCCTCAGACAGCCGAGCGACGGAGAGCATCGCCTTATAGGAACTATCCATCGCCGCCTCGTAGCTACCGGCAATAGTCTTGCCCTCCTCTAGCACTTCATTGAGCGCAATCTGCTTCTTGGTCGCGACATCAATCTCTTCAACTGCGACACCCATCGTCTTGGCGTATTCGCCGTAGGCCCGCTCAAGGTTAAGGGTTAGTCCCATCGTCTTGAGTACCAGCGGGTTGAGTGTCTCAATGCCGTAGACTATTCGATCAAATGCTTCCGAGGAGTTGATGAACGCGGGCACAGCCGCGTCCTGGGCCAGCCGCGCCAGCTGGGTAGCTTTTTCCAGGTCAATTTCCGCGCCGATGAGACCGATGAGTCCCCTGCGAGCAGATTGGGTTGTAATACCCATATCCCGCACGCCCTTTTCAAAGTCCGCCATCTCATCAGTGCTGTAGCCGGCATTTTTTCCGACCTGGTTCATCACCACGCCGAGGGTTTCTACGCGCGCCGCTAGCAGGGTGGCCTTAACGATGAGCGCCCCGCCAGCCAACGCAAGTCCAGTCAGGGCCATGCCCACATTGCGCATCGCGCGGTTGGCCGTCTCGAACTCTTTCGCTACCTTGCTCGCGCTCCGGCGCCCGTTCCGCTCGAATTCCTGGAACGCTTTCGCGGTTTCGTTCTTGGCCGTCAGGCGTATGCCAGCTTCAATTGCCATGTTTTCTCAATGTGTCCCGCATGTTCTCGATTGCATTAATCAGATCCTGTTGACTTGGACTCAACTGTTCCAGATCGACCGCGTACTGACGAAAGGCCTCGAACACAAAAAGACTCTCGGCCGCGTGCTTCAATTCCAGGCTCGCCTCGTCCAGGTCCTCGGGCAGCTTCTTCCAGCCAATGTTCCGGCAGACAAAGGCCCGCTCCAATATATATGGTTCCCATACCGGTCGACCATCATCCGGTGTCAGGGTCACCCGCTTGTCGGTGCGCTCGCCATCCGCGTCTATGATGGTCTCGGTCAGGTGGCCGTACTGACCGTAGTCCGCGACGGCGATTACGCGTTTGGGCCGAGTGCGCTCGCCACAGAATAAGCAGTCCGGTAAGCCGCCCAGATGAAGCCCGCCAGATACCCGTCCAGATCGTCCATCGCCTCGGAGTAGCTGGCCTCCAGCCGCCCTTCGGCCCTCGTTCGCTCCCGGCTGTCCGACGGCAAGTCATCCAGCTGCTTACGCATTTCCTTGGGCTTGAAATACACCGGCTCCCCGTCCACCGTGAACTTCCAGTCCAGAATACGCTTGCAGACGATCTCGGCTAGCTTGCTGGTACTCAGGGCTTCTTCGTAAAGCCGCAGGTCCTTGAAGCGCCATCCCTTGCGCTGAAACTCCACGTACTCGCCAGCATGGACTTCCTGGTCCTCGACGTCGATCCGGATTGGGCCGCCTTTTTCAGCATTCGCCGCGATCCGCTGCGCCTGTTCGACAAGCGTTGCAGCCACCTGCTGCACGTCGCCGGGTCCGATCGGTCCCAGCTCGGCTATGGCTTCGACGTCCGGCTTCACGGCATTGCTTGAGGCTTCTTTCGTTTCATCGCTCATGTAAGACTCCTTTGCTCCCGCATGGTATACTGATCGTTATGAAGATTTGCACCAAATGCAGCATCAACCTTCCATCTAGCGAATTCAATCGCTCATCCCGAAACAAGAGCGGCCTGAACTCATGGTGTCGAAGTTGCCAACACGCGGATTACGCACGGTATACGCAATCTTCTAAAGGTAAACAAACCAAACGCACTTATCAGCAAAGCGAGCGAGGCAAGCAGGTCATGCGCCAAGCAGATCAAAAGCGTAACCCTACGGCTCACCGACGTCGCTACAAACGTGCTTACATGCGTCAACGCCGAGCCACGCTCCCTAGTCAACGCATAAAGGATCGTGCGCGCAACACCGTGAATAACGCCATCAAGCGCGATGGTTTTCAACGTGGTGAACAATGCGAAAAATCCCTCGAAGGGGGCTGCTCTGGCAAACTGCTCGCCCATCACGACGACTATTCCAAGCCTCTCGAAGTCCGTTGGCTCTGTTCAGCACACGACTACCAAGCCCATCACTAAACGACTCCCCACGTTGCGGCCGTGCTACCGCTCGGACGGAAGCTGGCTGTCAGCTTAAGTCCGCCCTGCGGCGTGCCGCTGACATTCATCTTCTGGCACCAGAACTCGCCCTCGAACTGCGGGTCGCCCGTTGTCGGTGCAGCTCCCTGTCCCACCGCTACAGTTAGCGTCTTGGCTCCTTTTCCCTTAATGCCTTTGAGCACAGTGAAGAGTCCAGTCGTAGCCGCCGGGTTGAAGTTCCCGGCGATCTCCACGTTGAAGGCCGGCATCCCAGCGATGCTGTTGACGGAGCCATCGCTGAATCCGGTTACATCCAGCTCGCCATACTCATCTGGAATGTCGATGCTCTCGACGTCGCCGCTCACGCCCTGCGGCGCGTCGGCACTGTCATCGATTGTCACCGTCAGGTATTGCCCACTCAGTTTTGCCATTTCAATCCTCCTGTCTACGTATTGGTGAAGACGATTGCGAAGCCGAAGCTGTCTCCGGCCGCGCCGGTGCGGGTCACCACCACCCGCCAGTAACGGTCCAGGCTGGTCGCGTCAACCTTGCGCTCGCTGGTCCGCGAAGAGCCATCCGCAGTGAACGTGATATAGGTCGCCCAGGTGGAATTGTTCGCGCTGTCCTCGATCACGATGGAATAGGTGTCGGTAGCTGCCGGGGTGAAGACCTGCAAATAACCTGTCCCACCACCCGAGTAAGGTCCGCTCACGCTGTCGTGCGAGGTAGTCGTGGTCGTGTTCGTGACCGTCTGGTTAGCCAGCACCGTGCAGAGATCTGGCCGAAAAGCCGCGCCACCTTCGGGCTTGAAGTTCGCCGTCAGCACCAGCTTCTCCTGCGGCGTTCCGCTGAGATTGATCTGGAACTGCTCGGCGGCCGCCGCCAAGGCCTCGTTTCCCAGCGTAGGTACGGCCCCATCCCCGAACATAACCAGTAAGTGCTGGTTTGTATGCGTGGCCGGACTCTTCAGTGCATCCCAGCTACTATTCGTAGCTGGATCCATGAAGGCCGTCACGCTACCCTCGAACGTCGGTAGTCCGGCCTGTGAGTTCTCGCTTCCATCCTGGAAGGCGGTTGCGTCCTCCTGGAGGTACTCAATCGATAGATCGAACTGCCGCGCCCGACCGCTAATGTCGTAGCCTGCGAACAGCACCGCGCAGTATTGCCCGCTAAGTTTCGCCATCTTCGTCAGCCTCCTTGCCCAGGTCCACGATCACGCCCTTCTTGATCCAGTGGTCGCGCGTTCTCACATCAATTCCGGCTCGCCTTAATCCATCCGCGCTGAACTTCTTGCCGGCCTTGTGCGGGGTTCCCATCGGGTCTTTCTCCGCGTCCTTCACGATATGAATGTCCCTTGCCAGCTGATAACGTTTGTCATCTGCCATATTTAGACAACCTCCTTCAAGATCTGCTGCAGCTCCACGTAATGCACCAGCACATCGCTGAACATACGGAAGTCGAAGCGCCCGCTGGTCACCGGTGGACCGTAGAAGTTCCCGTTAGCCCCGTCCTCTCGATTGCTGCTGTGCAACGTTGCCGCCGCGTCCAGGTTTGCCATTAATGCCATCGTCAGCGTAACGAATGTCTTCTCACTGGCGCTGTCATCGTCCACCGCCAAGTAGCCGCGCAGCCGATAGTCGTAGTTCACTTCCACCGTCCCGGCTGCACCAGGACCTCCAAATGTCTCCTGCTCGTGCGGCTCGATGCTCGCCAGACTGATGTTCCATCCCCGCAGCTGTGGCACCACCGGATCGGTTCCAATGTCGGCCTGATAGATCGCCTTCAGGTCGTCCCAGTCGTCCGCGAACCTCTCGTAATCGTGCGTGGACCCGATGTTCGTCACCGCGTCCAGCACAGTCTTGATCGCGGCTCGGGCCAGGTCCTCGTGATAGGTAACAGCCATTCAGCGCACCACTTCCGGGAAGCGCTTCACGGCCTTTACCGGCACATCGCGCCAGATCTTCTCTACTTTCCGCTTTCCGCCCTCGTTCCAGGCGCGCTTGAACATGTACGCACCCTTGGTTCCCCGCTGGCCAATCTTCCGGCGCACCAGAAAGGTCGTATCTTGAAGAGCCTGCCCGCTCAAGCCGAACTTCCGCATCACCCACAGCTGGATCGGACCCTCTGGCGGCCACTTTCCTGGCCGACGTCCGAACTCAACATAATTGGCGTATACGTTCGGACTCGTGCCTGACAGCTGCATTTTCCCGGCTGCCGTCAAGCCTTCCAGCACACTCGCCGGACGCCCGCGCACCTCGAATCCCGTCGGGAACTGGATGCTGCTTCGCAGGATCCCGAAGTTCACCGGCGTACGTGCGCTCACCATCGTCGTCAGCAGCATGCCGCTCTCGCTCATGGCATTGTCGATTTCTTCTTCAACGATCCCTCGCATGGCTGGCACCGCGTCCATCAGCTGCACGACTTCCCGCATGTCGATCTGAAAAGTGATCGCTTCGCCAGCCACTTATCGCGTCCTCTTCGGGTGGAACAGGAAGCCTCCTCCGTAGGGCGGCTCGGCATCTATGTCAATCACGGATGCGCTCGGAAGCGTGATCGCTTCCTTCCCGATTCCCAGTGTCCGGCTGTAATACTTGCGGTAGCGGGTAGCCTGCGAACGGTAGAAATCACCCTGTCTACTTCTGTCAGCTACATCCGCGTTGAGCGTGCTTGATCTCTTTTGCCCGAATTTGCTTGCGATGCGTTCGCAGCACAGGCTGGCCGCCAGATAGCAAAGCGCCTCGAAGTGCTCTACCGGTGTATCGATAGACGGGATTCCGCCCCGCACCCATTCGTAGGGCTCGCTGATATTGGCCCGTATGGTCTCGGTCGTAGATGGCCTGTGAGCCAGGAAGCGCAGCCACAAACCCTCATCGGTGTGATATGTATCCCATTCGTCATCTTCCAATCTATTGGGCGCTTCATCGCTGCTAACCGTCGCCGCCGGATATTCCACTTCCAGCGGCACACCCATCAAGCTGCGCCAGCCCGGTGTGGCGGCCGTCACTTCCAATATCCCAGCGCTGGCCGTGCCGTAGGCCGTCCATGTAGATCCGTCGTAGGTGCTTACGTCGTTGGTCACGCTGCTCTGATCCACTCCCAAAATGACTTCGGTTGTGCCGTCCACGTAGTCATAACCTGAGGCGGAACCTAAAACCGCGTGGTAGGTTCCGGCCGGCAATGTCACCGGATCCACCAGATTGAAATGCACCTTGGCGTCACGGTTTTCAGGTGCGCCTTCGTCGCCGTCGATATCGACTTGCTCGGCATCTGCGATCTTGGCATCCGGCAAGGCGCTGGTGTTGGTGTAGAGCTCGCCCGTGAGTTCGCCTTCTACAGTTGCACCCGTCCGGCGCAGATAAAAGGCAAAGCCCCGAATGGTCATTGTCCTGAGAGTCGCAAAGGAAATGCTCAGCTTCTGATCCGCTCCCGCCGCACTATCCGTCAGGTCGATGCCTGCGTCACGGCTGCTCTCTGCTACGTTTACTGTCTTCCCAAACAGCAGGTAGTAGGCGCCAGCATCCCCCACGAACTCCACCGCCGTCCGGCGCGGCATATCGCCGTTGTACTCCTGCACGGCTTCCTCGATTGCTGCATCTCGATCCAGCGGCGGCAGCGTCGTATCGCTGATGCCTTGCAACAAAGAGTCCACGCGTGCGTTGAACGTACTCAGCAGTGTGCGTATGGCCATGAGTTAGTCGTAGGCCAGATCAGCGGTTGGGGACGTACCGGTAAAGGCGATGTGAATGCCCGTCCCGAAGCTCACCCCACCCTTTGGCGCGTAGCGGTCGTTGCTATTGGCTACTGCCGCCAACTTGGCGATGACCGTCCCGCTGGCGGCGGTGTTGTCGTACACGGTCGCGGTTGCGGCATCCGCCCCCGCCGCGAGGTGAACTTCATGCAGCACACCTGGCCCAGACTTGACCGTCGCCGCGGTAGCCGCGTGGTTGTAGGTATGGGTTGTCATCTACACTCCTAATGAAACGTGGGCGCAGCCGCAGCCGACAGCGCCCACGTATCCTCGTCTTTATGTTGTTCAAATCAGTCGGTTGCCCGTATGGCTTTCAGCGTTCCTTTGCCGAGCCCTGCGATCTCCAGCAGATCCTCGTCTTCAGCATCTGCCACCGCGCCCAGACTGGCGTAGCCAGCATCAATCAACAGCCCACCGACCTTTTCGCCGTAGGCATTGATGACCTCGCTGCGGGTCGGACTCGCGGCTTCATTTTCCAGCTCGGCGATGGCGTCGGCCTCCAGCTTTTTCCTGATCGCCACGATCAGCTTCACCTGATTTGGTCGTCCGCCTTGCGGAGCCACACCGGCTTCCTCGGCCACTGCTTTCAGCTGGTTCATGTCCAGCATTTCCAGCGTAGGTTCGACTTCACCCGCAGCTACGGCGAGCTCTAAATCGCTGGCATTGAAGTTCTTGACACCCGCGATGCCGAAATCCACCAGCGCCTTCTGCCGACCGTCTCCAGCATGGTCTTTGTACGCATAAGAGCGGATCACTGTCCCGCCCTTCATGCTCTCGCCACAGAAGGCCGCCAGCGCGTTCAGCTGATCTTTGCTCAGGCTCTTTTCATCGCTCATAGGGACTCTCCTACTCGGAGATGTAGCCCCACAAAGTGATCTCGCCTGTGACGGTCGGGGTCGTGCCGCCGGTCAGGTTCAGGTCGAGTTCGATGGCGCTCCCAGCCTCAAAGCGAACCTGCGTCGCCAGCGTGGTGATGCCGTCGGTAGCGATGCTGTGCGCCACGACCGCGTCCGTTCCGTCGTCCTGAACATCGATCGTGGCTACTGTCACCGACCCACCGGCGATCGTTACAAAACTGCCGATGTCGGTCAGCAGGAAAGCCGATTTGACGTAGATACCCGCCACACCATCGGCGGCCGCGTCGGCGTTCAGGTGGAACTGCAGCGGAACTAATCGTTCGTTCATGGTTATTCCCTCCAGGTTGCTAGGGAGCCAGCCCTGTAGCCAGCTCCCTTCGATTGATTCGGTTCTTCAGACCTAGACATTATTTTTATGTAAAGGTCTGAAATCTCCCACAGGCGCACAGTCATACGTTGAGCTGAAGCGCTGACCGAACATGCGCACCTTGTAGCGCAGCTCGTCGTTGGTGAACATCGCTCCAGAGCGCTGATCGTCGGCTGAGAACAGTTCCGGAGTTCGCCGACCACGCAGCCAGATGAGGAAGATCGCTGGGAACTGCATTGGATCTGCTACCAGAGCCCAGTTATTCACATCGGTCCACTCTGGAACTACGACGGTCTGGAAGCTATTGCGCAGCGTATTAGCGGTCTGCATCTCGCCGCCGCTGGTTGCTCCTCCATCTTCACCGGGCACCAGCTGGCTCAAGCGGATTTGCTCGGCCACGTTTTCGATGTCGGCCGGGACCAGCAAGAACTTCGGGCTGATGTTAAGCCGCTTGCCGTTGCCCAGAGTCTGGTCGGTCTGTATCCGCATAGCGGTGCGTGCGGCGATGTAGGCCGAGTAGCTCAGGGCCGTGGTCAGCAGGTTGACATGCCCGCCTGCGCTGCCGATTGCGGTGGCGTTGAACAACGCACCCGAGTCCGCCAGCACCGGTCCAGCATCCGAGTTCGTGGTGAAGACGTTGCTGACCAGCCCAGAGATTTCGTTGTACCAGGCGTTTGCGAGATTTCGAGGGATCTGGCGCACGACGTTGATCTTGTCCCGCAGGAAGGTCTCCAGCGTCACCCCGATGTATCCACCGCGCTTCACGAACGATGCAGTTTCCTCTTCATCCGCCCAACTGAGCTCGGTGTAGGCATCACCTTCGGCCATCGTATTCAGTCCGCCGATCCCATACGTGCGGACCAGAGTCGCGTCATCCAGTGTGTCTACGTCCTCCTGGGTCACGAGAGGCTCCCACCAGCGGAGACGCACCGAATAGTCGGCTGCCACAAGCAGGTTCACCGCGTTCTTCACGATGCTCGAAACGGAGCTTGTGGTGACTGCGGCTTCGGTCAGGCGCTGGTTGCGCATCTTGCCGTCGATGGCCGCGTCTACGTCTCCCATCAGATCGTTGAACCACTCGCTCAATCGAACTGGCTTCGGGAAGGCTGGCATACCAGCTTCCACGTAGCGACCAACGGCTTCGCTGAATCGCTGAGGTGCGTAGGGATCCTGCTCTTCATCCGACTTGCCCTGCTGTTCTTTGGCCGTAGTCACGATCTTGCCAAAGCCAGTCGGACCCGCCATCAAGCGCAGGAACGCCATCTCGTACTCATCCCAGGCCGTCACCGGACTTACGCTGATGTTGTGTCCCTCGGGAATGCGAACCTCGCCGCTCTTGCTCAGGGCGCTCAGCATTTCCCGATGGCTCTTGATCGCGGCTTCGAGGTCCTTCGGCTCGTACACCGAGTCCTTGAACTGCCCCGCAATCACGTTCCGAGCAGGCTTCGGAAGCCCGCTCTCGGCCAGAGTTTCCGCAAGGTTGCTCTGTGAGGCCTTGAGCGCCAATTCCTTCTCCAGCTTGGCAGCCCTTTTCGCAGTTGCCTGCGCTTCCTTGGCGGCCTTCTCAGCGCGTGCGACCGCATCCTTCACAACCTGAGGAGTCTTGTCGTCAACATCCTCTTCAGGATCGTCGCCATCCTTCGCGTCGATGAAGCGCTGCACGTCCGCCTCGGTGATCTCGCCGTCGTCGCCGCTGCCTTCGATCTCAACCTCGGACAGGTCGATCTCGTTTTCCTTGGCCAGCGCAACGGCTGCTTCGGTGGCCTTGATCTCATCCTCTTCAGGATCGTCCTCGGCCTCGAGCGCCTCTAAGCGCTCAGTGAGCGGGGTCAGCTTCTCTTCCAGTGCATCCCCCACCATTTTCAAGAGTTCTTTCGGATCCATATCCATTACCTCCTTGTACGGTGTCTGTGCTGCGATCAGGCGCGCCAGCCGTCCGCCGGCTGCCGGATCCGCGACCACGTCCACAGAAAGGGCCTTGGTGATCTTCTCGACCACCTGCATGCTCGCCCCTCCCAGCGCCTTGATCGCTCGGGTTGCTCCATCGCCCAGTGCGTCGATACTGAGTCCGATTGAATCGAGCACTTCGGCGTCGTATGCTTCCACAAGTTTCTTTCGCAGCTTTGCGTCAATGACTTTCAGCGTGCCTTTCACGGCGTTGGCCGCACTGTCCCAAAACGGCTTGATGATGACCCCCACCCACTCTTCTTTGATCGAGCGCATTCCCTGCTTTGCCTCGAACTCTTCGTCGGTGAGGTGGTTGTCATAAACCTTGACACCCTCAAATAGCGGCACGCTTTTCTTGAGGCCGTCCGCCGAGTAAAGCCGTCCGTTCTTGCTTCTAACGTATGTCTTGCCTCCCTCCGTCACGACATCGGTGTCGCTGTCCGGGCCGATGATCGTGACTTCCCATTCGGTCCCGCGCTTTTCATCGTCTTCGTCTTCGGTTTCATGCAGCTTGAGCAAGATAGATTCGCTGATCGGGATATAGCGCTGCTCAACTTTGGTCCACTGGCTGCGGTCCACCTCGAAGATAAACTCGCCCTCTTTCTCACTGAAACCGATGGCATACGTATCGCCATCTATGTCCGCCACCACATGCCCCGGCCATATATCCCGCGCATAGATGTCGTAATCGTTATCGTCCTTGCGGAACTGCTCGCGGAATGCCTGACGCACGCGGCTGCTGAACTGGTCCAGCGATTCGTCCCCGTCCACGTTCTTCACGCGGGCTTCAGCGACATCACGGAGACCACCCTCGGCTTTGCGTTTATTCACCACCTTGCCTCCCTTGAACATCTTCCCCTTGTTGGCACGCGCAATCCGCCGGCCCAAGATCCCCCACTCAGCTGTGGAGTAACCTCCGGCTGCTCGATTGGCTGGATTGTTGAATCGGGTGATGGCATTTACTGCCCGTAAGGCGGGCGAGAGTGGGTATCGGAAGTTGACCGGATCAGCGAATTGATCAGTGGGAACGCTGGCGTACTTGGATGGCTTGGTGACATTGCCACCCTTTTTTATAGCGATGTCGTAGCGGCTGGCTCGAGCTTGCT
>FXBF010000219.1_pt1 | contig 18539 bp, 19 predicted proteins | sample 5335321 | NCBI WGS metagenome assembly FXBF01 (sample SAMEA103928391, study PRJEB20085) | sediment metagenome | isolation source: sediment
GTCTTGTGCCACTCAGCCTCGCTGGGCCTGGCCTAGAGGAAGGATCATCCCGAGGTGTTGGGAAGGGATGCTAGGTCGCCGAAAGCGGAGTGGGGGAGCCGCAGGTCGACTCCCCCCAGCAAATAATCTCCGGGTCCGCTGGCTCAGTTTTCGTCGCCCTCTTCCTCATCACCGTCATCATCGTCGTCCCCCGTCGACGGACCGACCACGTAAAAGCCATCCCGGTGGTGGGGACAAGCTTCACCGAACGCGCTCGGGCTGTCGCCGTACCTCTCCTCAAGCCGGCGCCCGGCCTCCTCGCTGGCTTTGATCACCGCGTCGATGCTCTCGGCGATGGTGTAGATGCCGACGTTCCACTCGTCGGCCCAGCGATGAACGAAGTAGCCGTAGCTCTCGACCATGCCCTCCGCGACCAGCTCGTTCCACACGGGGATGACTCGCGACTCTACCTCCTCCATCGCGTCGCCGATGCGGTTGGTGTTGCACATGAAGAACGAGAGCCGCAGCATGTCCGGCGAGTCGTCCTCTTCTTGCGCGACGAGGGTTCCAGGCGCAGCGATGGCCGCGAGCAGCACGAGTACGAGGGGAAGTCCTCGCATGGGGCACCTCCTGTGATTTGGGCAGAGAATGGGCTAAGTGTGCAAGATAGACATGAGCGGCGAGTGTATCAAGCTAGCAAGACCGCTGCCTTGCCAATTAGGTCTAGCCCTCCGTGCGTTGAAACGTAATGACTTAGGCGGGCGGTCGGTACCCCAACGTCCGGTTTTGTGCCAGTTCTTGTGCCAATTCTAGCCGGGCCTTGTAGCTCATGGAGCGTGCCGGGCCCGGCCACCTGACGTGTGTGCTTACGCTGCGAGCGGGTTATGCTGCCTGCCTCGCAGTGCCAGCCGGTCCGCGTGTTGCTGGTCCCGAGGCTACGGCCGGTGGTATTATTGGATTATCCGGGAACCCCGGACGGGCTGAACTCTCCGCTCTTATGCTGCGGGCATTACATGCCTGTCCGGGCACGCTATGCACCACAAGAACAGTTGAACAGTTAGGTCGCGCTAGCGCTAGCGCTGGCATTGCCAAACCTCTGAAAAATGGCGCTTGCTAGTCCTGCGGTCGTAAGATCGCGATACCTCGAAGTGGTAGGCGGAGGAAGTGCTCATGATTAGTTCCAAGGTCCTTCTAATCCTTTTGGGGCTGCTGATCCTCTTGGGTTTCACGGCAGCCGGGCCGCTAGGACTACACACTGGCCAAGTCCCTCAGGCTCCGAAGCATTGGATGAAGACCGGCGCGTATCCGGACCGATACGAGTTGGCGGTCGATCTTCAGATTGCGCACGGTGGTGCAGCGAGCCAACGTCTTCAAGCGAAGGGTGCGTATGGGGATGTCCAAGCGTACAACAGGATCCTTCGTATCATCCCCTTCGTCATGCTCACACGACTACCCTCCCAGCCTTGTGAACAGCCGAACGCGCAAGAAGAGATCTTCGATCGATCCCTCGCCGAACAGCTGCCCCTCCCTTTGCCAGGTCGCGTCGAAGCGCGTTCGGATGCCCGGCACGTAGCTCCGCTCGAGACCCAGGCTCACGCGGAACTGTTCCCGAAACTGCCCTTGTTCGCCCGCAAGGGTGAGGAACCCCTCTACGCTGCCCAGGAGCCGCCAGTACCTGCCAGGTCGAAAGGCCGACCACTCGATATAGGTCCGCAACCGGTAGCGCATCCGCAACGAGTTCAGTGACTCCCACGTTCGGGTGTTGAAATCGAACTGTTCCTCGAAGCGCAAGAAATGCTCGATCGGCAATGGAGCCCGCGGCCACGTGCCGCTCACACCTTGCCACGGCCGGATCTCCCATCGGTCGGCGATGATGTCGTTCCAAGTGTAGAAGCTACCGACCCCACCCGAAAGGCGCACATCCCTGTGCAGCTGATAGCGCACGCTGGGACGCACTACGAACCTCCACCAGCCGCCCGACTCGAGTTCGGTTCGTGCCCCTATGTCGCCATAGACCTCGAGTTTCGGTGTCGCCCGCCACGAAGGGTTGTAGTCGACCCACAGCTGCGGGCTCACATCGTGTTGAGATTGGCCTGCGGCTGGACCCGCGTGGAGCGCCGTGAGTACGGTGGCCACGACCGCAACGGACCGCGCGCTATGGACTGGGCTCGGCACACTCCCCTGCTACTTGGGAAACAGGAACTGCAGCGCCGCTCGGAACTGCCAATCTGCGCCAAATTCCGGCTTCACAGCATTATAATAGGCCTGCACGCTGGCATTCAGGGGCTGCTTGCCGATCCGGAAGACCTTGCCAGCGCCACCGCCAAACGGAACGACCCACTTGTTGCCGGAGTCGGCTTCCCAGTTGGCGGTGATGATCGGGGCCGAGGTGACGTACCAGCCACTGGGGAAATTGTAGTTGATGAAGTACTGCACCAGCATGCTGTTGACGTCCGCCCGATCCTCGTCACCGGCAACAGACCAGATGTTGTTCGCAATCGCGCCCACCACCCAGGGACCGGACATCGTGAGCGCGACGACCGACGGGCCCAAGCCCCATTTCCCGCTACTCAGCCCATCCTTCCCCACGGGCAAAGAAATCACCGGACCTGCTCCCCAGATGACTTTCCCGGGCCGTGCCGGAGACAGGAACGCGGTGAACACGATATCTGCCAGCCCGGTCGTGCTCCCGCTCGTAGAGGCCAGATCCGGTTGGACGATCACCGGCGCGATGGTTCGGGTAATCAGGTTCCAGTTGGCGCTCAGATTGAATGGCACCACGGGCTGAATGTTGAGGACGTTCTGCGTGCGGTCGTTCGGCCCCAGGCCGAAGTTGGTGTTGTTCTGAAACGGCACGCTGATCAGGTCGGCGACCGGGTTCTGGGTCTGTTGTGCCAGATTTGTGTCTTCCTGCGCCTGGCCCGCGACCGGCAGCAGGACGAATCCGGCGAGCGACATGGCGAGTGCTCTCCACGCTCTGAGCTCCATAGAAATGTATTTCCTTTCGTTGTTTTCGGGCTTGTGCCAAGCAAAGGCGCTCCGGCATCGGGACGGTCGATGGAAGCACGGGCCTCATCGGATGGTGATCGGAATCGGCTCGCGGCTCAGCGGATCGAAGTAGCTGAAGAATCTCGCGAGATCTTCTGCCGTGCCTCGGGTCAGTCTTGTCTCGCCCGACTCGAACAACGAGACCAGGACTGCCTGCGGAGAAGCCGGATGTGCGCCGGTCTTTCCGGCAACGTCCACCTCTCCCAACAGGAGACTCTCCAGCGTTGATCGATTCATCTCCAGCAAGACGTCTACGTCCTCGGGAAGCGTCTCGTGGAACTGTGCAACGCCGCGACGAATCTCCAGACCATAACCCTCATCAACATCTGGAAGCCGGAAACCCATCGTCATGTGTACATCCAGAGTCTTCTCTGCTGCCAGGCGAAAACGCAGACCGTTGATCAGTTCCGACGTGGGGAAGGCACGCAGCAGATCGGGCGCGACGATATCGAGGGCCTTGTCATGGTCGATGGTGCCGTCGAGTTCCTGCGCGGACGTCAAATACCAGTTCCTCCAGTTGTTGTTCGTATGCCCGAAGCCGATTTGCCGAAGGGCCTCGGCCTTCAATCGCCGGGCATCCCAGTCCTCATGGTCGATGCGTACAAGATGGGTCGTCAACTCGGCCGCCCACTGCTGGTCGCCTTCGTTCGCTGCATTGCTCGCCGCCCGGAGAACGGCGTCGCGGCCTCCCATCAGCTGCACGTATCGGCTGGACGCCTCGACGGGCGCCGTCGGCGCCAAGAACGTGGGATCGCCGAGAAACCAACCAAGCTCCCCGACGTAGATCTGCCGCACGCTGTGGGGGACACCCCCGTAGAAGTCTCCCAGCCACGGATGGTCCGCTAGATGGGGTGGGAGCTGAACGACCTCGACGAGCTCATCGGGAAGCATCCCTTGGTTCATGTACCTGATCGTCTGGTCGTAGACGAACTGGATCGCGTCGCGATACGACGTCAGTACCTCGGCGACTGCTTCTCGCCCCGAGACCGGGCGACCGTGCGACGGCACCATGTACCGGGCCGGGAACTGGCGCAGGACGTCGATCCCTGTGAACCAGCGCTCGGGATCGCGATATCGAGTGCCCCGGATCGTATGCAGGTTCGGAAACGACTCCCCCTGAAGGACCTCGGCCGTATGGAGGACCTCGAGATCCGGCAGCCAGACGACGATCTCGTCCGGGGCCTCGCTCGGCACCCAGACGATGCGCATCCGGACCCCGGCGATGGTGATGTCGAGCTCATCGTCCACCAATACGTTCGGAGGGATCAGGCTCGGGTTCTCGATGACGAAGTCCGGGCCGAGTCCGCCATTGATCCGACCTTCGGGACCCACATCAAGGAGCGTACCGAGGGAGTAATCGACGCGAGCGCCGAGGATGGGGCCCGTTCCACCGGCTGAGCCTTTGATGACGTTCTCCAGGAACGTCTCGTGCGCGATGACTTTGACCTTGCCGGAAGCGGCGTCTTCTGCGGACGCGAAGGCCGCGACCCCGCCAAAGTGGTCGATGTGCCAGTGGGAGTAGATGACCGCCTTGACCGGCTTGTCCGAGAACTTCCGGAACTCCTCGAGTGTCCGCCGACCCTTGTTCACATCCTCCGGTGGATCGACGATGATGACTCCATCATCTCCGACGATCATCGCCGGGCTCGTCAAGGCATAGCCGTATGCCAGGTAGACACTTTCAGCGACCTGGTACACGCCGGGTACCATCTTCTGGGAGTGCTCCGTCAGCTTCGGGTGGACCGTAGCAGCCGGCTTGTCATAGGCGATGTTTTCGCCTGACGGGTAGAACCTCACCCCGGCTCTCTCACCATGCCAGGTTCCTTCTGGACTCTGCGCATGGAGAGGATTGGCACCCATCATCGTCAAAACGAGCACGGTACCGACTAGCTCCTTCACCGTAGACCTCCTCTTCGCTGTGTCGTGGAACATCGAATCCGCTGATATTCTCCACCTGCAAGCACCGACACAGCCAGCAACAATCTCACGGCACCTGTCCTCATCGGTTGGTCCTCATTCCCGTTTCGTTCCCGGCATCATCTCGAAGTCCGCCGTGAACGTCACCATCGTCGACATCAGCTGCCGAAGCACGTTGATATCACCGTCGAGCGTCACCTTCTGCTCCGCGACGAGGGCGTCCCACGTCGTCTAACCCGTCATCATCTCGTCCAGATCACGACGATCGATCGTGACGGTCAGATCCGCGTCATCCGCCAGGCGACCTCTGATGTTCGTGAGACGTTCAGAAGGAAGCCGCGATACTACATCCGCTGGTATGGCCAGTCAAGAGCAATCATCTGCATCGCTGCTCCGCGGCGCGGAACGCTCGCCTCGAGAGCCGTTCGTCGACCCGCCTCTTGCGAATGCGTTTTCCACTACGCAGGCTTGAGGTCGATCCGGCCCCGAGGCACTCGCCAGGAAGGGGGATGTGTGCTCGCTGTGCCGCCACGAAGCTGACCTTCTCGGAGGGAGGAAAAAGTGAAGATAGCTGCCAGGGCCTCGTTGCTCTTTGTGATTCTACTCGGACTCAACGCCTCCAACGCGCTCGCCCAAGACGGCCAGGCGCCTTCGGGCCTCGGATTCGGCCTGAGAGGTGGGTTTGGGCTGGATCCCGATCAGTTTGTCGTCGGTGCCCAGTTCTCGCTCGGCAAAGCGTTTGCCATCACGCGGGTCGTCCCGAGCGTGGATGTCGGGTTCGGCGACAATGTCACGACCATCGACTTCAACGCCGACTTCTTGTTGAGGCTGATCGTCGAAGACACGTCCTTCGGCCTCTACGGCGGCGGCGGCCCGACGCTGGCCTTCCTGGATTTCAAGAACGACAGCAAGTGGAAACTTGGCCTCTCGGTTGTTGTGGGTGCCCAGCTGCCGATAATAAAGAGGCATGCCACCAACATCGAGGCTCGGTTCGGCATAGGCGACATTCCCGACTTCCGTCTGCTCCTGGCCCTCATCTTGTGAAGGCCTGGAGGCCCGGAGAGCCAGGTTGAGCTTCCGGCGCGCGCTTGGCCCGTTCGATGCCACAATGGTGGTCATCGGCGGCATCATCGGCGCCGGGATCTTCATCAACCCCTATATCGTAGCCCAGCGGCTCGATTCCGGCGCGCTGGTCATGGCCGCGTGGCTGGCCGGCGGCGCCATAGCGCTGGCCGGCGCGTTCGCCTTCGCGGAGCTGGGCTCGCTCTTCCCCAAGGCGGGCGGCCACTACGCCTACCTGCGCGACGCCTACCACCCCTTCGCCGGCTTCCTCTATGGCTGGGCGTTGCTGCTGATGATCGAGTGCGGGGCGATCGCCGCCGTGGCTATCACCTTCGCGCAATACGCGCTGCGCTTTGTCGGGAACGAGGGCGCCCCGGCCGCGCCGCTGGCCATCGCCGCGATCGTGGTCGTCGCCGCGATCAACTACCTGGGCGTGAAACCGGGTAGCCGCACGCTCAACGTCTTCGTGATCCTCAAGACCGCAGCGCTGGTGCTGCTCATCGGGGCCGGGCTGCTGATGCCCGTCAGCGAGGCGCCAGCCGCCGCATCCGCCGTCGCGACCGGCGGCTCGCGCATTCTGCTGATCGCCTTCGGGGCCGCCCTGATCCCCATCATGTTCACTTACGGCGGCTGGCAGAACGTCAACTACGTCGCCGAGGAGATCAAGAACCCGCGGCGCGACATACCCATCGCCGCGATCACCGGCACGGCGGTTGTCGTTGTGGTCTACGGGTTGGTGAACCTGGTCTATCTCAAGACTCTCGGGCACCAGGGGTTGGCTTCAACCATGACGCCGGCTGCCGACACGGTGAACGCGCTCTTGGGCAGCGCCGGCGACAAGCTTATCGCGCTCACCATCGCGGTCTCCACCTTCGGCTTCCTCGACCTGACCATGCTGGCGCCGACACGAGTGTATTACGCGATGGCAGCGGACGGGGTCTTCTTCAATAGCGTCGCGCGGCTGCACCCGCGCTTCCAGACGCCATCGTTGGCCATCATCCTGCAGACGGCATGGGCGATCCTGCTGCTGCTGACCGGAACCTACGCGCAGCTGGTCGACTACGTCGTCTTCGCCGACTGGATCTTCTTCGGGCTCGCCGGAGCCAGCCTCTTCGTGTTCCGCCGGCGCTATCCGCTGCGGGAACGCGCTGAAGGGACCTTCGCCACGCCCGGGTATCCGATCTTACCGGCGCTGTTCGTGGGCGTCGCGGTGTGGATCGTGGCCAGCGTGCTGTGGACGAACCCGGTGCGCTCGGGTGTCGGGGTGCTGATCCTGGCTACGGGTGTGCCCGCCTTCGCGTACTGGCAGAGACGCTCCCGTGGGAATGGGAAACAATAGACATTCCCACTACAAACTCTCGAACCACTGCACCATCCGCTTCCGCATCGCCTCGTCGGGCAGACGACCGTACGCGGCGCCCATGTTGTCCCGAACATGCTTCACCTTGCTGGTGGCCGGGATCGGGCAGGTCGCGGCGGGGTGGCCGAGGATGAACTTCAGGAAGAATTGGCCCCAGCTCTCGGCATCGAACTCGGCCGCCCACTCGGGAAGCTGCTGGCCCTCAACCGCCTGGAACAGGCGGCCACGCCTGTAGGGGAGGTTGACGAGCACCGCCATGCCCCGGTCGGCCGCCAGCGGCAGCAATCGCTCCTCAGCCAAGCGTGAACCGAGCGAGTAGTTGAGCTGGACGAAGTCGAGGTCCTCCTTCTCCATCACGGCGGCGAAGTCGTCGAACTGGCTGTTGCGGGAAGTGGTGATCCCGATGTAGCGAAAGCGACCCTCTGCCTTCCATTCGCGGACCGTGGCCAGCTGCGTCTGCCAGTCTCGCAGGTTGTGGACCTGCATCAAATCGATGACGCTTCGGTTCAGCAGGCGCATCGAAGTCTCCATCTGCTCGATGCCCTGCTCTCTCCCTTCCGCTGTCACCTTGGTGGCCATGAACAGTTTGTCGGTGACGCTGAGGTCTTTCGCGAGATCTCCGGACACCCTTTCCGAGTTTCCATAGGCGTACGCCGTGTCGAGCACGGTTCCGCCCATCTCCACGAAGGCCTTCATTACTTCCCTCAGCGGCGCCAGTTCCTCTTCTGAGCTACCCACGTTGAAGGTCCGGGCCGTTCCCAGGCCTACCACCGGGATCATCTCACCGGAAGACGGTATGGGACGCTTGCGGATCGCCGCGTCCTGCGCGAATGCAGGCAGCCGGCCGAACGCCAGAGCGGCGCCGGCGCCAGCGGACAACTTCAGCATCTCTCGCCGGGACAGGATCATAGATCTCGCTCCCTTCATGCGTTACTGAGATTGGAGATCGGCGCGCAAGCAATCTGCGGGCGCGAACGATTCTTTACAAGACGGGGCCACGTGACGGCCAGCCCTGGTTGACGTGGCCCATACTGTGGCCACAGGATGTAGTTCCCAATGAGAACCACTACGATGCTCATCGGCCTCGGTGGCCTCGGCGGCGTCGTCCTGGAGCTGCTGGCGCGCGAGGAACTCCTGGGCCGAATCGCAGCGGCGGACAGAAACGTCGAGCACGGCATCGCCCGATGTAACCTGGCCCGGATCGGGGCGATGGCGCAGGGCTATCAGCCGCAGATCGACTTCCTTCCACTCGATCTCAACAGCAGGGAGGCCGTCGCCGAAGCCGTACAACGGGAGGCACCGGACCTGATCCTCTCCACGGCCTCGATGCTGACCTGGTGGCTTCCCGATCTGCTGCCCGAACCGCAGGCAACGCGCATCAAGAGCGCCGGCTTCGGCGTCTGGTTGCCCGTACATCTCACGCTGACACTCAAGTTGATGGAAACGCTGCGGGAGGCAGGGTACGGCGGGCACGTACTCACGGCACCCTTCCCCGACATCGTAAACAATATCCTGGGGAAGCTGGACCTGGCACCGACCTGCGGGATCGGCAACCTGGACGAGATCGTGCCCAAGGTCCAGCTACTGGCCGCCCGGCGGCTGGAGGCGCGCCCCGCGGACGTAAAGGTGACCCTGGTAGCCCATCACGCGTTGGAGCCGGTCGTCTTCGGTGCGACGGCCGATGAGATCCCGCCCTACTTTCTGCGCGTGGAGTACGACGGTGTGGACGTGACGGCGGTCATCAACGCTGACGAGATCCTGCTGGCACCCTACGAGCTGCCGCCGGGGCCGGCGATTCATTTTCTCACGGCTGGCTCGACCGTGCGTTTGATCCGTGCCCTGTTCTCGGAGGCCGATACGTCCCTGCACGCGCCGGCGCCCAACGGTCTACCCGGCGGCTATCCCATACTTGCCAGCAGCGACGGAGTGCGGCCGGCGCCGATCGAGGGCCTCACTCTACAGGAAGCCATCGCCATCAACGAACGCTCGCACCGCTTCGATGGGATCGAAACCATCGAAGAGAACGGAACCGCAGTCTTCGTCGCCGAGCGAGCGCAGATACTGCGGGATGAGCTGGGCTACGAGTGCGAGCGACTGGCACCGGAAGAGGCCGAAGAGCGGGCCGAAGAGTTGATCGCCCGCTTCAAGGAGTACGCCCGGAAGCACGGGGCGGACCTGGACACGAAACGCTACAGGTAAGTCGATGACCTACACCACAGAGAGATCGAAGCAGCTGTTCGAGCGCGCGGTCCAGGTCATGGTGGAGGGTGGCAGCTCGCCGTCGCGGGGACCCGCGAACTACGGCGACTACCCGCTCTTCATCGACCGCGGCGCGGGCGCGTACGTCTACGACGTGGACGGCAACAAGTACGTCGACTGGATGATGGCCTACGGCGCGCTCCCCCTCGGTCATGCTCACCCGGCGGTCGTTGAAGCGGTGAGGGTTGCCGCGGCTGAAGGCACGCTCTTCGCCGCCGCCACCGAGATCGAGATCGAAGTTGCGGAGCTCATCCAGCGTATGGTGCCCAACGCCGAGCGCGTGCGCTTCGCCAACACCGGCACTGAGGCGGCCATGGCGGCGATTCGCCTCGCCCGCGGATACACCGGCAAGCCCCTGTTCATCAAGTTCGAGGGGCATTACCACGGCTGGTACGACGATTTCCTGGTGAACGCCCACCCGCATGCGGTCGCCTCACTCGGGCACAGGAATGACCCCATCAAGATCGCCGAGAGCTCGGGGCTCAACCGGCGCTCGCTGGAGGACACGATCGTCGTACCGTGGAACAGCCTCATCGCCTTGGAGCGGGCCATCGACACCTATCGTGGCCGGATCGCCGCCGTCATCACCGAGGGGATCATGGCCAACATGGGCGTGATCGCGCCGGAGCCCGGCTACCTCGAGGGCGTGCGCGAGCTCACGCAGGCCAACGGTATCCTGCTGATCCTCGATGAGACCGTCACCGGCTTCCGCATCGCCCGGGGCGGCTGCCAGGAGCACTACGGAATCGACGCCGACATCGCCACGTTCGGCAAGGCGCTCGGCGCCGGACTCCCGGTGGCAGGATTCGTCGGGCACGCCGAGATCATGGAGGCGCTGGCCTGGGGTGGCGTGCTGCACTACGGAACACAGAATGCCTCGCGCGTGGGGCTGTACGCGGCGCGAGCCAGTCTGCGGAAGCTGAACGAAGGCGACGGCGCTGCTTTCCTGCACACCTGGACGATGGGCGAGATGCTCGCCGATAGGCTGAGGCGGTTGTTCGAGGAGACCGGCACCCACGCCATCGTGCAGAGCGTCGGCCCCATGATGCAGATCATGTTCAGCGACCGGCCGGCGATCCGCGACTACCGTGAGTTCTGCGAGCACGTTGACCGAGCGAAGTACCAGCGCTTCGTGCTGGCGCTGTTCGAGCACGGGGTGTACATGGCGCCCTCTGCTGCGCTGCATTCGGTTGCGTGCACGGCGCATAGCGAAGAAGACGTGAACTTCACGCTCGAAGCAGCGAGAAAGGCTCTGGCCGATGTCGGGTAAGGGTGAGACAGCACTAACGGGCAAGCACCTGGCCGACAAAGTTGCTCTGATCACCGGCGGTGCTTCGGGTATCGGGCGGGCGACCGCTCGCCTGTTCGCCAGCGCCGGCGCGGCCGTGGCGGTGGTAGACCTGGACGTGGCGGGGGGCGAAGCCGTGGCTCGAGAGATCACAGGCCGTGGCGGTCGAGCGCTCTTCATCCCCGGCGACGTTAGCCAGGCCGAGGATTGTCAGGAGGCGGTCGATCGGACCGTCTCCGCGCTGGGCGGCCTCGATATCCTGTTCAACAACGCCGGGATCATCCGGCGCGCCTCGGTGCTGGAACTCAGCGAAGAAGAGTGGGACCGCGTGATGGCGGTCAACGTCAAGTCGATCTTTCTCATGTCCAGATGCACCGTTCCGCTGATGACCGAAGCCGGCGGCGGCGTGATCATCAACACGTCCTCGGGTTGGGGGTTGGCAGGTGGCCGGCGGGCCGTCTCCTACTGCGCCTCCAAAGGTGCGGTGGTGCTGCTGACCAAAGCGATGGCCCTGGATCACGGCGAGCAGAACATCCGGGTCAACTGCATCTGCCCCGGCGATACCGATACACCGATGCTACGACATGAGGCGGAGCAACTGGGCGTGCCGATCGATCAGTTCCTGGCAGAGGCGGCGCAACGCCCGCTGCCGCGCATCCTCGAGCCCGAGGACATCGCGCACGCGGCACTTTACTTGGCGAGCGATGCGGCGGCATCCGTGACCGGCATCTCGCTGGTGGTGGACGGCGGCGGGCTCGCCGGATCCGGATAGAGGTGAACGATGCTCGGCTTGAAAGACAGGCGGGTCCTGATCACCGGCGGCGCCAGCGGCATCGGCGCGGCTACGGCGGCACGATTCATCGAAGAGGGCACGCGCGTAGTCGTGCTCGACCGCGACGAAGTCGGCTGCCAGCGTATCGGGCAGCGGGTGCCGGGGCTGGCCGGCGTCATCTGCGCCGATGTGTCGGATCCGGGTCAGGTCGCCCGCGCCTTCCATGAACTGGACGAACTGGTTGGCGGCCTCGACATCTTGATCAACAACGCCGGCATCAGCATCCGGCATGCTTTCCTCGATATCACACCGGACGAATGGCGGCAGGTGATGGACGTCAACCTGAACGGAGTCTTCTTCGTCGCTCAGCGGGCGGCGCGGCGGATGGTGGAGCAGGGCTCCGGCGTGATCCTCAACATGGGCTCCACCAACGCGATCGTGGGCCACCGCCACTACGCCGACTACAACGCCTCGAAGGCGGGCGTCGTGGAGCTCACCCGCTCGATGGCGCTGGAGCTAGCGCCGAACGTGCGTGTGAACGCGGTATGTCCCGGCTACATCATGACGCCGATGCAGCAGGCCGAGTACACGCCGGGTATGATCGAGGAAGTGAACGCCAGGATCCCGCTGGGGCGGCACGGCCGACCCGAGGAAGTCGCCGCCCTCTTCGCCTTCCTCGCCTCGGACGAGGCGGCGTTCATCACCGGGCAGACCTACGTGATCGACGGCGGCGAGATCGCCGGCGGGCTCGCCGGCCGCTGAGCGACAGGCAGGCCTTGCGATGTAGCTCCATGTAGCTACATTCTCGGGCATGAAGGCCGTCGGAATTCGAGAGCTGAAGAACCGCCTCAGCGAGTATCTGCGCATGGTGCGGCGCGGTGAGGAGATCCTCGTCACCGACCGGGGCGTGGTTGTGGCCGAACTGCGCCAGCCGGGCCTTCGAGCGGCTGACACGCCTTACGCGGCGCTCGTCGAGCGTGCCCGCAGCGGAAAGGCCCGCCTGGGCGCCGGGAATCGGCCCGATCTCTACCCAGCCCTGGACCCGGTCCTGTCCGAAGGCGAGGCGGCAGAGCTCCTGGATCAGGAGCGAGGCGAGCGTTGAACCTCTATGCGGAGTCGAGCGCGGTGCTTTCCTGGCTGCTGGGCGAGCCCGGCTCCGACGTCGTCCGCATGACCCTCTCCAACGCCGAGCTCGTCCTCGCTTCCGACTTGACGCTGATCGAATGCGAGCGGGTCCTTATCCGCGCCACTGCCACGGGTTCGCTTAGCGAGGCCACCGCCGCCGATCGGCGAGCTCGACTCCGTCAGGTCTCGGAACATTGGGCGATTCTCAGCCTCGATTCGGAGGTCTCGGAGCGCGCTCGCCGCCCGTTTCCACGGGAGCCGATCCGCACCCTCGACGCCATCCACCTCGCTACAGCGCTGCTGGCGCGATCGCTCGTCCCAGGGACTCGCCTCCTGTCGCTCGATCAGCGGATCCGTTCCAGTGGGAAAGAGCTTGGGTTGGAGGTGGTCCCCGGCTAGCGGCCGACTCGCGACGTTCTTCCTTGATATACGAGTGGACAACGCTCGATTTTCGAGGTATATTGGCCGCATGATCCCACGGGAGCGTCACCTTAGCCGCGTAGAAGAGCTCCTCGGCCATCATCCTGTCGTATCGATCCTTGGGGCTCGGCAGGTTGGGAAGACGACGCTTGCACGAGAGATCGTCAGCCGCTCCCACGGTCCGTCCACACACTTCGATCTCGAGGACCCCGACGACCTGGCTCGACTGAGCGAGCCGAAGCTGGCGCTGCAGGATCTCCACGGCCTGGTCGTTATCGATGAGATCCAGCGCCGGCCCGACCTCTTCCCCGTGCTTCGGGTGCTCGTGGATAGGCCGAGCTCGGAGGCACAGTTCCTCGTCCTGGGCAGTGCCTCACCCGACCTGCTGAAGCAGAGCTCGGAAACCCTCGCCGGGCGGATCGTATACCATGAACTGGATGGATTCGCTCTGGATGAGGTCGGGCCCTACGCCGGAGATGACCTCTGGCTTCGCGGCGGATTCCCGCGCTCATTCCTCGCCCCTACGAATGCGGCCTCGAACGAGTGGCGGCAGGCGTTCATCCGGACGTTCCTCGAGCGGGATATCCCGCAGCTGGGAATCCAGATCCCCAGTACGACGCTTCAGCGCTTCTGGCGCATGCTTGCCCACTATCATGCCCAGGTTTGGAACAGTGCGGAACTCGCAAGAGCCCTCGGCGTCGCGGGCACCACAGTGCGGCGCTATCTCGATGTCCTCTCAGGTGCTCTCGTCGTCCGGCAGTTGCCACCCTGGTACGAGAACATCGGCAAGCGACAGATGAAGTCGCCGAAGGTATACGTCACGGACTGTGGTCTACTTCACGTTCTGCTGGGGATCGCCACGAGAGAGAACCTGGAAGGACATCCGAAGGTGGGCGCCTCGTGGGAGGGCTTCGTACTCCGCGAGATCACGATGCGGCTCGGAGCGCGAGCGGACCAGGTCTTCTTCTGGGCCACGCATGCAGGAGCGGAACTGGACCTGCTCGTCGTTAGTGGGGTTCGGCGACTTGGCTTCGAGATCAAGCGCACGACGGCGCCAAAGGCCACCAAGTCGATGCACTCAGCGTACGAGACCCTGAATCTCGAGCGACTTGACGTGGTGCACGCGGGTGCAAACACTTACCCGCTCGCGGAAGGAATCCGTGCGGTCGCCTTCCGTCGTCTCTTCGAGGACCTGGAGCCGCTGTCTGGCTAGTCCGGCGCCAGTTGCATTTTCCCTCGATCCACCTCGCAGGGTATCGCCAAGCAGGGCGGAGTCACGATTGCGGACGGAGGTCTGATGGGCTCGGAACCGATTTTTAACGACCTGATCGGCGTGATGACCGTCATCACGATGATCCCGATCTTCTTCCTCTGGCTGGAGAAAAAGACGAGGTGGAAGATCTTCGATATCCTGCCGGCCATCATCTGGATCTTCCTGGCACCGATATTCCTGAGCAACCTCAACGTCATCCCCAAGTCGAGCCCGATCTACACCACCTTCAGGTCCTTTGCGGTGCCGATGTTCATCGTGCTGATGCTGCTGGACATCAACATCCGCGAGGTGATCAAGGTGGCCTGGCGCGGTGCGGGCGTGATGGTGCTGGGCGCGATTGGGATCGTCGTGGGGGCCGTCTTCTCCTTCTACCTCTTCAGGAGCAGCCTTCCTCCTGACACCTGGCGGGGCTACGGCGCGCTGGTCGGAAGCTGGATCGGCGGGACCGGCAACCTGGCGGCCGTGGCGGAAAGCCTCGACACACCGGGCGAGATGGTGGGGATAGTCGTCCTGGTGGACAACTTCGTCTACGTGCTCTACTTCCCCATCATCCTCACCGCCAAACGCTGGGCATCGAGCTTCGACCGTTTCACCGGCGTCTCTCAGAAGCAGATCGAGCACGTCGCCCGGGCCACCGCCGAGATCGAGAAGAAGAGCAACGAGATCCACTTCAAGGACGTGCTGACCCTGGTGGGCTTCGCGTTCGCGGCGATACTCGTGGCCAACAAGCTGGCGGGGTTCTTCCCCGCCCTGCCGCCGGTGCTGACGCAGAATACCTGGGCCATCCTGCTGGTCACGACCATCGGGATCGCGCTGTCCGGCACCGCGTTGAGCAAGGTGCCGGGCACCATGTCGCTCGCCATGACGCTGATCTACATCTACATGACGATGATGGGCGCCCAGGCAGACCTGACCAAGATCGGCGGCGCGCAGTGGTTCCTCGCGGCGGGCTTCATCGCCATCATGATCCACTTCGTCTTCATCATCATCGGAGCCCGTATCTTCAGGGTCGATGTGAGCATGGCCGCGGTCGCGAGCGTCTCGGCGGTGGGTGGCGCAGCCTCGGCGCCGGTGGCAGCGGGGTATCACCGGGAAGAGCTCGTGCCGGTCTCGATCATGCTGGCGCTGATCGGCTATGCCCTCGGCAACTACCTGGGCATCGCGACGGCCTATCTCGCTCAGCTGCTGACCTGAGGGGCGGGGGCGACGGTCCGCTCCAGCACCGCTTCGATATCGCTTCCCGAAGGGGTCTGGAACACCCCGAGCCCGAACTCGGGAGCGATCGCGATGATATGGTCGAAGATGTCGGACTGGATTCCTTCGTAGTTCACCCAGTCCACATCGTTCGAGAACACGTAGATCTCGAGCGGCAATCCCTCAGGTGTGGGATTGAGCTGCCGAACCATCAGGGTCATGCCCTGGTGGACCTTCGGGTGGTCGCGAAGATAGCGGACCACGTAGGACCTGAAAGTCCCGATGTTCGTCAACCGGCGCGCGTTCGCCACCAGGCTCGTGCTCCCGACATGCGACGCGTTGTAGTCCGCCAGCTCCCCCTTCTTCTGCTGCATGTAGTCCTTCAGCAGCACGAACTTCTCGAACCGGTCTATATCGGCTTCATCGAGGAAGCGGATGGTGTTCATGTCGATGTGAAGCGATCTCTTGATGCGACGCCCTCCCGACTGCGTCATCGATCGCCAGTTCTTGAACGAGTCCGTGAGGAACTTGTTCGTCGGGATCGTCACGATGGTCTTGTCCCAGTTCTGCACTTTGATCGTGTGCAGGCCGATGTCCACCACGTCACCATCGGCGCCGTACTGCGGCATCTCGACCCAATCACCCTCACGCATCATGTCGTAGCTGGCGATCTGCAGGCTGGCGAGGAACGAGAGTATCGTGTCCCGGAACACCAGCAATAGAACCGCGCTCAGCGCCGCGAGGCCGCTCAGCATGATGAGCGGCGACTGCCCGATCAGCGCCGCCAGCGCGAGGATACCGCCGACTATGTAGAGAACGATCTTGACGGCCTGGACGTAACCTTTGATGGGGCGGCCGCGCGCGATTGCGCTGGCGGAGTAGATGTCACCGGCCGCCGAGAGCAGGGCATTGGCGATCGACACACCCACCAGAATCACGGCGGCAAGCGCAGCCTGCTGGATCACGTCGATGAAGCCTTGCGAGAGCCCGGGAACCAACCGGATGCCATAGTAGATGGCCAGAGCCGGCGCGAGATGGGCGGCCCGCGAGAAGACCCTGTGCTCGGCCAGCGCGTCGTCCCAGGTGATCGTCGTTCCTTTGACCAGGCTGCGGAGCGTGGAGACCAGGAGCAACTTGGTGACCTTGTCGGCGACGTAGGCCAGGACGACCACGAGCAGCATCGCGGCGAGCTGGGCCACCAGCTGATGCTGGTCGAGCCAGTCCGTTATCGAGGAGATCCAACTCACGCCATTACCGGCGGTCGTCTGCCACGAGGCCAGTGTGATTCCATTCATGCGGTAGTGTCCCGGTTCAGGTGGTGCGTTCCCATTCAGGCCGTCGCGTGTCGCTTGCTGAGCCGCGATCCAATCAGTCCTTCTATTATAGGAAGTTGACACGCCCGGCGGCGAGGGGTATGGTTGTATGTATGAAGACAACCGTATATATTGCCGACCCCCTGCTCGCCGCCGCCAAGAAGGTCGCCGCCGAGGAGCGTACCACTCTCCGCGCCCTCATCGAAGAGGGGCTGCGGCGCGTTCTCGAGCGGCGACAGCGACGCAGCCCCTTTCGACTGCGGCGCGCCAGCTTCCGGGGGAACGGGCTCCAACCTGAGGTCCGCGAGGGCCGCTGGGAGCGGATCCGCGATCTCGTGTACGAGGGGCGAGGCGCGTGATCGCCGTTGACACGAACCTGCTGGTCTACGCGCACAGAGAAGATTCGGCGTGGCACAAGCCGGCCTACGGCTGTGTCGAGGAGTTGGCGGAAGGCCGGGCACCGTGGGCCCTTCTCTGGCCCTGCATCCACGAGTTCCTCGCCATCGCCACACACCCGCGGATCTACGATCCACCGACTCCCGTGGCGGCCGCGCTCGAGCAGGTGTCGGCGTGGCTCGAGGCTCCGAACCTCGTCCTGCTGTCCGAAGCTGAGGGCTACTGGGCTCAGCTGCACGAGATGGTCCAGGATGGCCGGATCGTGGGAGCGGCGGTGCACGACGCCCGGATCGCCGCGATCTGCTTGTACCACGGCATCGAGGAGCTGTGGAGCGCCGATCGTGACTTCAGTCGCTTCCCCGAGCTGAGGGTGCGCAATCCATTGATCCCGTAGGACCTCGGTGACGATCGGGTCGTCGAAGACACCAGCCGCGAGTTCCCGGCGAGGATGCCTCCCTCCGGGCTGAACCGGCGGCTACCGCCGCCGCCAGCCGCGCCTCACACTCTGGCCAGCGGAATCCTCCTGGAACGGCGGAGCCGGCGGTCTCGTGTCACCAGGCCAGACCGGTCGTCAGGATGTCACCCTTGATCTTCAGCTTCCCCCGAAGGGCGCCCAGCAGTTCCGCGGATTCGCTCTCGATGGGCACGAGCTTCGCCACCGGCACACCGTGCTTGGTGATCACGATCCCTTCCGGGCCGACGCTATCCAGCAGCGCGAGACATTGCTCTTTGAATCGGGCGGCCCCGATCACTTTCGCCGCCATGAGGCCTCCTACTGGTCATATATTCTGTCCAGACATAATACATGACCACTTAAGTCATCGCGCAATGCGCCCACCCTCAAGCCGGCGACGAGTGCGACAGGCACGGCTCCGGCCACTATCAGTCTTCCCCGCTGTTCTTCTCGTACCGCGCCAGCTCCTCGCGGACCACCGCCCGAAGCGTGTCCTCGAGTGGTTCCCTCGCCGACACCATGTGCTCGCGCAACGCCGCGTTGATTAGCGTCTGGTAGTTGCCACCCCCGGCCTCATGGGCCTGGGCTCGAAACCAGTCCAGCACATCGTTGTCGATGCGGATCGTGATCCGGGTCTTCCCGGGCGCAGTCTTGAAGACGGCGCCGCGCTTTCCGCCAC
>FXBF010000220.1_pt1 | contig 18522 bp, 17 predicted proteins | sample 5335321 | NCBI WGS metagenome assembly FXBF01 (sample SAMEA103928391, study PRJEB20085) | sediment metagenome | isolation source: sediment
CAATTCGCGGTCCGGTAAGGTCGCCAGCGTATTCGTATCGATAATCACCAGCTGCGGCTGATGGAATGCGCCGATCAGGTTTTTCCCATTCGGGTGATTGATCCCGGTCTTGCCGCCAACTGAGGAATCGACCTGCGCCAGCAAGGTCGTTGGCACCTGTATGAATGCAACACCCCGCATGTAGCAAGCAGCCGCGAAACCGGCGATATCGCCGACGACACCACCGCCAAGCGCGATGACGGTCGTATCGCGATTAGCGTGCGAACTTACGAGGCAATCGATAACGGATTCGACGCTCGCCATCGTCTTGAACGACTCGCCGTCGGCCAGATTAATCGAATGGACGACACTATTCGGCAGGATCTTTTTCAGCGTATCCAGATATAGTGGCGCGATGGTCTCGTTGCTGACCACGAGACAGTCCATGCCGATCAGATGCCCGGAGAGGTCGAAGTCCCCGCCGAGCAAGCCGCTACCGATGACTATAGGGTAGCTGCGCTCGTCGAGATCTACGTCCAGTGTGCGGTAAATTGGCAAGACCGATTCCAGATGTTTGCGAAACGGCAAAGGTTACCTGATTTACGGATCGCCCGTCAGGACGGGCTCCTACGATGCGTTTGCCGGGGACCTGTTGGAACCCGTCCTGACGGGCGATTTCCTGGCGGGCGATTCTTTTACAAGGCCTCCTGAATTTCGCGGGCGACCGTCTGCACTCTCCGCCCGTCGGTCTCGACGATAAGGTCCGAGATCTCACGGTAAATCGGATCCCGTTCGTCCATAAGCGCCTGCAAGACCCTTTCCTTGTTGTCGCTTTCGAGCAGGGGTCGTTCCCGTCCGCTCCGTGTACGCTCGAGCTGCTGCCTGACACTCGTGTGCAGATAGACTACAAAACCGCGGCCGCCCAGGCGACTGCGGCTTTCCGGATCGGCAATTGCCCCTCCTCCCGTTGCAAGGACGACGCCGTCCCTTTGCGACAGCTCGTCGATGACCTTGACCTCACGTTTGCGAAAGCCCTCTTCGCCTTCCTTTTCGAATATGAAGGGAATATCAACACCTGTTCGTGATTCAATCTCTTCATCGCTGTCGAGAAATTCGAGATGAAGCAGCCGCGCGAGTTGACGGCCGACCGCCGACTTGCCAGAGCCCATCGGGCCAACAAGAAACAGATTTCTTAGCTTAGTCATTTACGCCGGCAGGAGTCTGTGCGAGCAATCTGGATGACAGCGAGGATTTGGCGATCACTTGAGGAGAATAGTAGAAACCATTTGACGACAAATCGGCAGGATTGCCGATTTGCACGACCAACGATCGTCTCTTCGAGGTGCAGCACTCGGATGTGCTGCATGAAAATGATCCCCGAAACAGGCCAACTTTCCATTTCCGCAGCTCGTTCATGATAGTTTGCGCAGACTCCCGGGTCCATGAAGAGAAAGCCAACCCGGGGGTTGGCTTTCATCTATCATCTGAAATTCCGGCTTTGCGACCACATCTAATAGATGCTTGTCCCTTCAGTCAGAATTTTCGGCGTTACAAATATGAGGAGTTCAGCCTTGTTTGACACCTTCTGCGTGGAGCGGAACAGGACGCCAACTCCCGGAATATCGCCCAGGAACGGCACTTTGTTCACCGTCTCCCGGCGTTCCGTCTCGTAGATGCCTCCAAGCACGACAGTCTGACCATCGTTGACCAGAACCTGGGTTTCGATGGCTCTCGTGTCGATGCTCGGGACGAACCCACCGGTCGCGCTCGCAACCAGCTCACCGACATTATCCTTACTAACACGCAAGTCCATGATGATTTTGTCGTCCGGCGTAATCTGCGGTGTCACAGTCAAACTCAGGACGGCTTTCTTGAACTGCGTGGTGGTCGCACCGGATGAGGCAGACTGCTGGTAGGGAATCTCAACGCCCTGTTCAATACGGGCTTCCTTCTGGTTAGCCGTAATGACTCGTGGCGTCGAAACAATTTCGGCGCGTCCTTCCGTCTGCAGAGCAGTCAGCTCGAGATCCACGAGGTAATCGGTTTCGAGTACCGCGATCGAGAATCGGCCGGCCGCATCCGATATCGGCACGTTAACGTTGTAACGATTATTCAGGTCCGGCAGCTGAACCGGGAAGATCGTGCCATTGGCAGGATCAGCCAGATTATCCAGTATGGAGGTAATCATCGTATCGGTACCGACACCGGTGCCCGATATGACTGTCGCTCCGTCGGTGCTGTTCTCGTTATATGCCGTAGCACCGAAGCGAATGCCGAGATCGCGGCTGAAGTCGTCGCTGACAACGACTATTCTTGACTCGATCAATACCTGTCGAATCGGAACATCAAGTGTACGAACGAGGCGACGAACGTCCTGCAGCCGCTCGACCGTATCCTGCACGAGCAGCGTGTTCGTCCGGCCGTCGATAGCGACGCTACCGCGATCCGACAATAAGGAGTTCTGACCCTCGGAGGCGCTAATCAGCTCAGCGAGATCGGTTGCCTTGGCATAGTTGACCTGCAGGAACTCGGAATAAAGCGGTTCCAGTTCGTTAATCGCCTGGCGAGCTTCGAGGTCCGCCGTTTCGCGTGCAGCAATTTCCTCGGCCGGCGCAACGATGATCACGTTGCCGTTCTGCCGCATATCCAGGCCCTTGGTCGTCATGACGATGTCGAGAGCCTGATCCCAGGGCACGTTCCTCAAGCGCAGCGTAACGTTGCCCTGAACGGTGTCCGAAACCACAATATTGCGGCCGGATGTTTCAGCCAGGAGCTGTAGTACGGCGCGCGTTTCGATATCCTGGAAGTTGAGCGTCAGACGCTGACCGTCGTATTCCTTGGTTTCGGAGAACAGACTCGATTCCTCGGTGTCCTCCGGCGCCGGGTTGATTTCGATTGTGAACTCGTTGTCCGACTGATAAGCGAGTTGCTCGTATTTTCCTTGCGCGGAAATAACAATGCGTGTGTCCAAATTGGTTCGCAGCGTATCAACTGTCGTAACCGGCGTAGCAAAGTCCGTGACATCCAGGCGGCGCATCAACTCTGCCGGCAGGCTAGTATCTTTGAACACAGCAACGACGCGGCCGCCTTCCTGGCGAATATCGACCGGCGTACCCGGATCGCTGAGCGTAATCAGGACGCGGCCGCCTCCGTCGCGTGTGCGGCGGAAGTCGACGCTGTCAATAGAGCGGCTGCCCGACTTCGCATATGAGCGCTGTGCTGCAGACGGTGCGGCGCTACCTGCAAACTGGGTGACCGAACTGTCGCCACCCTCGGCACCAAGCGTTATATAAATGGTGTTTCCGCTACGACGCGTCTCATAAGGCACCATTGAATCGAGGTTCAGAACGACGCGCGTGCGGCCATTTGCCTCAGCGGTCAGGATAGTGTCCAGCGGGCCGAGGTTCACGTCACGGCGACGCGAAGAAAGACCAAGCGTGGTCTCCGGCAGGTCGAGTGCAATGCGAGCCGGGTCGTCGATTGTGAAAGCAAGCGGCTCGGGCGCCGTGCCGCTCAGGATCAACTGTAGCTCTATCCGTTGTCCCGGGAGGCTCTGTACCTTAATATCCTGCAGGCGATTGTTGTCCTGCGCGTTTGCAATCGGGCCCCACAGCAGCAGAATTGCTGCCTGTGACACAGCAATCAGCCGCAGCAACGAACGCTGGTTATTTATGCCGTTAGCCGGCTTGATTTTGAGCGTCATTCCAAATACTCCCAGTTCCATTCAGGCATCAGTCCACAAGACCGACAGCGGCGTCTCTTTCCAGATACCCGCCGATACCGTCCGAAATAATTTCTACAAGTTGAATTTTCGATTCATCCACATTCACGATTCGTCCGTCGTTCTGGCCCATGTAATTACCGGGCACGACGCGGTGAATCAGGCCGTCCGAGGTTTGTACGAGGCCGTAGTTAGTCTCGCCCAGCGCCATCGTGCCGACCATGCGCAACGTGTCGAGCGGATACTGCTCCAGGAATTCGCGGCTGCGATCCCGATCGGGCCGGGTGCCGCCTGCAGCCAAACCTGCTGCCGCCTGCGGTGAATCAGGCACGAAGGGTGACCGAAAATTTTCCCGGTCGGCTACATAGGTAAACACCTCATATGGCGTTATTTCAGGCAGAGGCTCGATCCGGCCGCCCGGACGCGCCTTAATCTCATTAATGTACCTGTCGAGGGCATCCATATCTCCGCTGCAGCCTGTAAGGCCAAATCCAGCGACCAGCGCTATCAGCATTAGACGTTTCAAGTTGGAGGCAGCCATTTTTATTCTGCCTCCTCGTCGAGATAACGATAGGTCTGTGCGGTCACTTCCAGCGACAGCATGTCGTACACGTCTTTGCTTTCGGGCGTGATGTTGATGTTATGCAATGTTACGATTCGCGGCAGTGAAGCAATACCACTTACAAAATTAGCTATTTCGTGGAAGCCGCCTGACAGCCGTATCTTGATCGGTTTTTCTGCATAGAAATCCCTGGGAATTTCCGCCTGCGGCTCGAAGAGCTTTTCCTTCAGCCCTGCAGCAAGACCGGTCTGCGATATATCGACAATCAGGCTCGGTATCTCGGTTTCTCCCGGCAGCTGGCGCAACATCGTGCCGAAAGACTGTTGCATTTGTGACAATTGTGCCTTGTACGCATCGTAGTTGGCGGCTTTGCGTTGTTTGTTCTCGAACGTCACACGCAGGGTTTGCTCATCAGCCTGGGCCCGCGTTAGCTGCGGTGCCTTGTTTTCGATGATGGTCCAGTAGACCCCCAAGCCGACTACAACTGCAAAGACGATGCCGATCACGCCAACGCGAAACGCAAATGGCCAGCGGCCAACGTCGTTGACGTCTAAGGCTCTTAGTTCCTCAACGATGTTCATCCTCCGCCCTCCGTGCCATCCGAATCTTCCTGACGGACCTGTTTGAGGTTGACGACGAACTCTGCCTTCCGGCCGGGTCCCTTTTCCGTTGTTTCGACTTTCACGACATCCGGATCTGTCAGCCAGTTCGATGAATCGATCTGCCGCATCAGCGCCGATACACGCGTGCTCGACTGAGCGACACCGCGAATTTCAACGGATGAACCAGTCTGCTTCATGCCGGTCAGGTAAACGCCTTCCGGAAGCTGACGTGTCACCTCGTCGAAGAGATGAACGATCTCGGGCCGGCTTCTCTGCAATTGCTCGATGATTTCCATGCGGGCAAGAAGCCTTTCCTTCTGTCTTTCCAAACCGTCGATTTCGGTAATGCTTTTTTCGAGTTCGACAATCTCGCTCTCGAGGCGATTGTTGCGATTGCGCTGGTCACCGATCATCTGCGAGAAGGCCAGGTTTGCCAGAGCAATGACAAGCAGCCCGGCAACGAATGAACCAGCCATCGCGACCATGAAATCGCGTTGGCGTTTTTTCCGCTCTGCTTCGCGCCATGGTAGTAAATTAATGCGTGGCATATTAGTCGAAGCTCCTCAATGCAAGACCACAGGCCGTCAGGAGGGCGGTAGCGTCTTTATGTACGCCCTGAGATTTGGCCTTGGATGAAATCTTCATTTGCCCGAGCGGATCGCCAACCTCGGTCGGTATACCGACACGGCTGGAAATCACGTCGGCAATTCCCGGAATATTTGCGCAGCCACCACAGACGAGGACCAGGTCCGGTTGCTCACGTCCGCCGCCGGATGCCAAATAGAACTGCAGGGAGCGGCTCACCTGTTGAGTCATGTCGTCAATGAAAGGCTCCAGGACTTCAGGTTGATAATTGCTCGGCAAACCGCCCTGCTTTTTCGCGCGGCCCGCGTCTTCCATCGACAAGCCGTAAGTGCGCATGATTTCCTCGGTAAGCTGCTGGCCACCGAATGCGAAGTCACGAGTGTAAATTACTTTGAGGTCCTGAAGGACACTGAAGGTCGTGCTGCTGGCGCCGATATCGACGATTGCGACCGACTGCCCGATGCCGCCGTCAGGAATCTGGTGGCTCAGAAGGGCACAGGCATTTTCCAGAGCGAAAGCCTCGACATCCACGATGTGTGCTGACAGACCGGCCGCCTCGACAGCCATCTGGCGCTGCTCGACATTGTCTGTTCGGGTTGCCACGAGCAGAACGTCCATGAGCTCCGGGTCGTTCTCGTTCGGGCCGACAATCTCGTAATCGAAACTGACCTCTTCCATCGGGAAGGGTATGTACTGATCCGCCTGGATTTCGACCTGGCCTTCGAGGTCGCGCTCGGACAGGCTCGACGGCATCTGAATGACCTTGGTGATCGCCGCGTCGCCACTGATCGCAATTGCCACATCGGTGGCTTTCGCGCCGGATCGCTTGACTGCCCGGCGGATGGCCTCGCCGACAGCCTTGGCATCGACTATCGCCTTTTCATTCACGGAACTCGGCGGTGTGGGTTCGGCTGAATATGATTCGACCCGATAGCGCTTTCCGCTCTGGGTAAGCTCGATCAGCTTGACCGACGAGGTCGTTATATCGAGCCCCAATAATGGTTGAGTTTTTTTGCCAAAAAACACGTATTTTTCCTTCTAAGTCGGTAAGTTGCGGGTCTCTTTTCGGCCAGACCTTAGCAATTCGATTTAACTATATATCAATAAAATGTTAAATAAAACGTGACTTTGTTCACGATCCGGCGATCCGTATGGTACTGCCGTGACGGGCCCTCTTTCCGTGAACTGGTCGGCGGCTCGGAATGGTACTTCGTCGACCCGCCAGCTTGATTCGGCCGCAACTCCTGGTTATTGACGCCAGGCTGTTTTTCGGGCATTTTGCCGCCCCTTCGCTGTTCACCTTATTATACAGCCGGGATGGGCCGGCGTTGCAGCCTAATACTGCCCCTGGATATCATTTTGCCCGCACCGGATTGCCACATTACCGCCCGAACATAGGTAGCTCACGCTGTCTAAACTCTCGCTTTGGCCCAAAAGCCTTTAACCATGCAGACCTCAGGCACGCAGCGCAAAGAAACCGCCCCCAGGCGGAAAAACCGCTATGCGAAGTGGCTCATACTGCTCGCGGGCTTAAGCCTGGCGGGCGGCATGGCTGTGACCGCCGCCGTCATCGGCGCCTATTATTATGTCGCCCCCGGCCTGCCGCCGGCCGAGACTATTCGCGAGATCCCTTTGCAGATCCCCATGCGGATCTTCAGCCGCGATCGGCGCCTGATCGCCGAAGTCGGTGAGCGACGCCGAATTCTCGTTACCTTCGACGACCTGCCCCCGCACGTCGTAAGCGCATTTATCGCCGCGGAAGATCGCCGATTTTTCGAACATCCGGGTATCGATTACCAGGGCATCCTCCGGGCCGGCATCCGCTTGATCGGCACGGGCGAAATAACAGGTGGCGGCAGCACACTGACGCAACAGCTCGCACGCGACTATTTCCTGACTCGCGAACGACTTTTTACACGCAAGCTCCGCGAGGCATTTCTCGCCTACAAGATCGAGCAGGAATTCTCCAAGGAAGAAATCCTTGCGCTGTTCCTGAACAAAATGTTTTTTGGTCAACGGGCGTATGGTGTTGCCGCGGCCGCGCAAGTCTATTTCGGTAAGCCGCTAATGCATGTCAATGTCGCCGAGGCGGCGACGCTGGCCGGCGTTTTGCCGGCACCTTCTCAGTACAACCCTGTTCGTAGCGCAACGAACGCAAAGGTGCGCCGGTCGTATGTGCTTGAGCGAATGCTGGACCTCGGTTACATCGAGCAGGATACCTATCAGCGAGCTCTGCTCTATCCGATGCAGTCCAGGCTGCATGGCACGGCGACAGAGTTATCCGCCCCCTATGTTGCCGAGATGGTTCGGCAGGAGATGTTGTCCCGTTATGGCGAGGACACCTACAGGGCCGGCTATGAGGTAGTGACAACGCTCGATTCGAGGTTACAAGTTGCCGCAACTTATTCCTTGCGCAACGGCTTACTCGAATACACGCGAAGACGTGGCTACAAGGGACCGATCGCTGAGCTCGATGTCGATCCCGAGATCCTGCAGGCACCGTATGGCGAATGGCCCCAGGAAATCCAGCTCGCGTTGGCCGACCAACCCAATCCCGGCGGACTCGATGTCGCAATCGTGACGGCGATAAACGAGGACAATAGCGCTGAGATTGTCTTGCAAAACGGCTCACGTTCATCCCTTCCCTGGCAAGGAACGTCCTGGGCCAAACCCTTCGTCGATCGAAACACGGCCGGTGAGCCGCCGGAAACGATTGCCGACGTGCTCGCACCTGGCCAGATCATTCATGTCATGCCGACAACACTCGGCGTCTGGGCGCTGGCACAGATGCCTGAAGCGCAGTCAGCTGTTTTGTCGATAGATCCACGCGACGGCGCTATTACCAGCTTGTCCGGCGGATTCGATTTCACAACGAGCAAATGGAATCGCGCGGTTCAGACAGCCCGCCAGCCTGGATCATCGTTCAAGCCTTTCATCTATTCGGCCGCACTCGAATTCGGCAATACTGTAGCTACCGTTGTTGACGACTCGCCTGTGGTAATCGAATCGTCGGAACTGGAAGACGTGTGGCGACCTCTCAACTACACCGGCAGATTTTACGGCCCGATCCGGGTTCGCGATGCGCTGGTTCGTTCGATGAACCTGGCGTCCGTTCGCCTCTTGCTCTACAACACGGGTGTCGGCAATGCAGTCAGGTATCTGCGGCCGTTCGGTTTTCCCGATGCCGCATTGCCTCGAAACGGTTCGCTGGCGCTCGGTGGCGGAAGTGCCTCGCCGCTCGACATGGCCCAGGGTTACGCAACCTTTGCCAATGGCGGCTTTGCCGTCAAGCCGTATGTCATCGACTCGATCAGCGGCCCGGACGGCAAAGTGCTATATCGCGCAGAACCGCTCATCGTCTGCCGCGAGTGCGAAGCCCTGCCCGACGAAGAGCCCGTTGCGGTCAAACTGCCTGAATTCGACGAAACGATGTCACTCGAGCTGATGGCCGAGGTTGGTGAAAGCTACCGGCCGGGCGCGTCGCTAGCGCCGGAGCTTTTTACCGACATCAATGCGGCGCCCCGGGTGATCACGGAACAGAATGCATTCCTGATACAAGACCTGATGCGGGATGTCATCAGGCGCGGCACCGGACGTCGCGCCCGCGTTCTCGGACGCAGCGACCTGTCGGGTAAGACCGGCACATCCAACGACCGGCGTGACGCATGGTTCGGCGGCTTTAATGCGGATCTGGTTTCCGTCGTTTGGGTCGGATACGACGACGACCTGCCCCTCGGCCCCGGTGAGGAAGGATCAAGGACTGCCCTGCCGATCTGGATAGAGTTCAACCGCATCGCTCTTAAGGGCGTGCCCTTACATCAGCTTCCCGTTCCCGAGGGCATCGTCAGTGTCCGAATTTCGAAGAAGACCGGCTGTCCGGCCAGTGCGGTCGATGCCAGCTACGACGTCATGTTCGAGGTATTTCGTGAAGGGCATGTGCCGGTCTGCGAGGTGCCCGACGTCGTAGTTGACCCCTTCAACGACCCCAGCGCTTTGGATGAGGAAGAGCCGGAAGAGCTCTTTTAGCCATGCCTAAGAAAGCAGCGAATGGAAACGACCGGACCAGAAAAATGCTGGCGCAGGAAGCTGCCCGCATCATTGTCGAGCAAGGTATACAGGATTATCGAGTGGCAAAAACGAAGGCAGCCCGGCGGTTCGGCATGACCGAACGCGGCTCACTCCCGGGCAATCCCGAAATTGAACACGCAGTCAGCGAACACCTGAAACTATTCGGCCGGGAACCGCATCTCGATTTGCTGCGAGTTCTCAGAGAGGCGGCCTTGTCCGCGATGGAGCTTCTCACAGCATTTACGCCGCGCCTCGTCGGCCCCGTTCTCCACGGCACCGCGGCCGCGAACTCGGCGGTGAATCTGCATGTTTTCTCGGATAGCGCCGAGCTCGTTGCGCAAGCGTTACAGGACCGTAGTGTGCAATACCGTATCTACGAACGGCGCCTCAAGAGCCGACGAGACCATGCCGAAACGTATTCCGGTTATCGCTTCACACACGACAATTCATCGATAGAGGCGACCGTCTTTCCGGTGAACGGCATGCGACAAGCCCCGATCAGTCCGGTCAACGGCAAGCCGATGCGGCGGGCCGATCGTTACGCTGTCCTGGAATTACTGAGCGGCTAATAACTGCGCCGCCCTGTCGTTGATAATAAAGGGAAACAGCGCGCAAGCCGTCCCCTTTTATTTCCGATCTGCGATGTTTACGTAGTCCCGTTGAGCCGGGCCGCTGTAAAGCTGCCTCGGCCTGGCGATGTGCCCGTCGGGGTTTGTGATCATCTCACGCCAGTGCGCTACCCAACCGACACATCGACCGATAGCAAACATCACGGTGAACATCGAGGTCGGAATCCCTAAGGCCCGATAAATAATGCCTGAGTAGAAATCGACGTTCGGGTAGAGGTTCTTCTCGATGAAGTATTCGTCCTTGAGCGCAATCTCTTCGAGTTTCAGCGCCAGATCGAACAACGGGGTGTCCGTTCGGCCCATCTGTTTCAGAACCTTGTGGCACATTTCTCTGATGATCGTCGCTCTCGGATCGAAATTCTTGTAGACCCGGTGACCGAAACCCATCAGCCTGAACGGGTCTTCGCTGTCTTTCGCTTTAGCAACAAACTTCGGGATGTTTTTGGCATCACCGATGTCTCGAAGCATGCGCAAGACAGCTTCGTTCGCTCCGCCGTGGGCCGGTCCCCATAAAGCGGAAATTCCGGCCGCAATGGCAGAGTACGGATTCGCGCCGGAACTGCCTGCCATCCTGACGGTCGATGTCGAGCAATTCTGCTCGTGGTCGGCGTGCAATATGAAAAGCAGGTCGAGCGCTTCCGCGGCAACCTCGTTGATTTCGTATGGTTCCGCCGGCACAGCGAAAAACATTTGCAGCATATTCTCGGTATAGCCCAGATCGTTTCGCGGATAGACAAATGGTTGCCCGGCATTGAGTTTGTATGCGGCAGCAGCAATCGTCGGCAGTTTAGCGAGGATGCGGTGAGCGAAGATATCCCGTTGCCTCGCGTTATCGATATCCATCGTGTCGTGATAGTAAGCGGACATCGAGCCGACGACGGCTGACAATACCGCCATCGGATGCGCGTTATAGCGAAATCCATTGAAGAAACGCAGCATCCCTTCGTTCAGCATCGTGTGCGTGCGGATGGTCGTATCGAACTTCTCGAGTTGACTTGCCGACGGTAGCTCCCCCTTCAACAGCAGGTAAGCCACTTCGAGGAAACTCGAATGCTTGGCGAGCTGTTCGATGGGATAACCGCGATAAAGCAGCACGCCCCTGGTACCGTCGATAAAGGTAATTTTGCTCTCACAGCTTCCGGTTGCGAGGAATCCGGGATCGTAGGTGAAGACGCCCTTTTCTCTGTAAAGTTGACAAATATCCAGAACATCCGGTCCGAGCGTTCCGCTGTGTACTGGAATCTCCATCTCGGATCCGTCCGGGCTTACGAGCTTATATGCGTCTTTGCTCATTCTTTCCTCTCAAAAACGGCGCACTGAACAGCAAACACCTGGTGGTCCATCAAGGTAATATTGATGCAAATATCCGTCGCGAAAAGGTGCCAAAGTGAGACCGGTTTTTCGTTCTTTTGAGGCACATAGTCGGACTACGCAACAAAAAGAAGGAAAAAACGGGCTGCTTTGACGCTTTTGCAGCGGGACTATTTCTGCCGCTCAGGCGCCTGGCACCCCATGGTGCCGGAAGCACAAATACCGGGCAACTTAGGAATAATGCGTATGCGGTACTTTCGGTTCTGATGAACCTAGCTCAGGCCGTACTTGCGGCGGAATTTATCGACACGGCCGCCAGTATCAACGATTTTCTGCTTGCCCGTGTAAAACGGGTGACATGCCGAACAGACCTCGATCAGGAGATCCTCGCCCAGAGTAGAGCGGGTTGTGAATTCGTTGCCGCAACTACAAGTCACTTTGATATCGCTGTAGTTGGGATGAATATCGGCTTTCATTGGAGATCTCCGGTGTAGAAAGCAGCTTTAGGCGGCCGCGTAGGATATCGGGAAGCGTCACAAGCCGCAAGCCCCAGGTCCCGCCAATTATTATCCACAAAACCTGTGGATAACTCTGTGGAAGAAAATTGAGTGAATGAGCTAAGTCGAGATTTTTAAAGCAACGTTGCCAATATGTCTATTTTGTGTTCAATTTGTTAAAACCTTTTATTTCAATGACTTATTAGCGTTTCTGGACGGTCCGGCTGAGATACCGGCCTTAGTTCCCGGAAAGAACAGGCATAGCTGATGCGCTGTGCATAACGGCAATTGGGCCGAAAGAGCCTGCCAGGGGCGTAATCAAGGCAAAAACATCGCGGCCAGGTCGTTCTGGAAGCGCAAACCGCGTGCCGTTGGCCGCCAGCCGGAGCCATCGACTGGCTCGATCATGCCTTTGGCCTCCGCCGATTCCAGGCCCTCCTTAATCGTGTCCACGGATAGTCCGGTTCGGGCTGTGTAATCCGACTCGGCAAACCCCTCGGGCAGTCGCAGGACATTCAGCATGAATTCGAAGGCGATATCGGCACCTGTTACCTCACGCTCCCTGTCATCAATAGAACCGGATTCCGCCTGTTCCAAGAAGCTCAAAGGATGCTTTGGCTTTTCATATCGCCGGATCTGGCCGTCACTTCCGGTGAGCTTGCCGTGCGCCCCGGCGCCGGCGGCAAGATAGTCACCAAACAACCAGTAATTAAGATTGTGGCGGCAACGATGTCCTGACTTGGCAAAAGCAGATATTTCATATTGCTCATAACCATGCAGGGCCAATAGCGCGTGGCAGCGCTCCTGGATTACGAAGCTCTTTTCCTCGTCGGGGAGATCCGGCGGCGGATTGCTGTGAAATACCGTATTCGGTTCCAGCGTGAGCTGATAATAGGAAATGTGTGCCGGCCCCAGAGCCATTGCCTGTTCGATATCGTAGACTGCCATTTCCAGGTCCTGGCCCGGCAGAGCGTACATGAGGTCGATGTTAATGCTGTCGAAGCCGGCTTGCGCTGCGCCTTCAAAGGCAGAATAAATGTCGTCGGGGCCGTGAATTCGCCCGAGCTTCCTTAGCGACTCTGCATTGAAGCTCTGAGCGCCCAGCGAAAGGCGGTTCACTCCTGCCGCAGCATAGTCGCCAGGATCATCGTGCTCGACTGTGCCCGGATTCGCTTCCATCGTAATTTCGATGTCCGGCTGCCGGCAGAATTCTGCTGCGATCACATCGATAAGCTGGCCGATCTCCCTGCCTGTGAAAAAGCTCGGTGTACCTCCGCCAATAAACACGCTCACGAGCGGCCGGTCCCCGGCCCGCTCCGCCTCCGACCTGAGATCAGCCTCCACCGCCTTGAGATAGCGCTCTCTTGGCGCCGCATCTCCGGCGGTATGCGAATTGAAGTCGCAGTAAGGGCACTTGCTGACACACCACGGAAGGTGAACATATAGCGACAGCGGCGGTTCGATCGTCTGGCTCATTTCAACAAGAGATCACGAAGCTTGCGAAATGCCTTGCCGCGATGACTTTGGAGGTTCTTTTCCTCCATGGACATTTCGGCTCCGGTCTTCATCAAGCGCACATCCAAAAAGACCGGGTCATAGCCAAATCCGTCCTCACCCCGACGCTGGTCAAGTATCCGGCCGAGCCATTGGCCCTCGACGACCAGGGGTGTAACGGTGTGGTCCGGACTCACCCACACCGCGGCACATTCATAGTGAGCGCCCCGTTCATCAGCCGGTAATTCCTTAAGGTCCGCCAGCAGTTTCTCGACATTTTCATCATCGCCGGCATCCGCGCCTGCGTACCTGGCGGAATGAACACCCGGCCTTCCATCCAGGGCATCCACAAGCAATCCGGAGTCGTCTCCAATTGCCGGCAGACCTGATTTCTCTGCGGCATGTCGTGCCTTGATCAGCGCATTGTCAACAAAGGTCGCGCCGGTCTCCGGAACAGATGAGATGCCTAGCTCGCGCTGTGGAATCAGCTCGCAATCGAGATCGCCAAGAATCCGGCCGATCTCGCGGACCTTGCCCTCATTGCCGCTGGCAATGACGATCTTTTTATTTACAACACTCACAGGACTCGCCAGCTTTTGCTTAGGAACCGGCCTTTGCGATTGCTGCGTTTTGTGCCTCGATTACCGTGTCGATGCCGGCGCTTGCCAGCTCGAGCAGCGCATCGAGTTCTTCGCGGGTAAAAGCATGACCTTCCGCCGTGCCCTGAACTTCGATGAAACGACCGGCCTCATTCATCACGACATTCATGTCCGTTTCGGCCTGCGAGTCTTCCGCGTAGTCAAGATCCAGAACGGGGACACCCTCATGTATGCCGACAGACACAGCAGCGATTTGTCCATGTACGGGGTTTGCCTTCAGTTTTCGGTCCTTGCAAAGTTTTTGCATCGCGATCAGAAGCGCGACGTAGGCGCCGCTGATCGCGGCTGTCCGGGTTCCACCGTCTGCCTGCAAGACGTCGCAATCGAGCGTTACGGTTCGCTCGCCAAGCGCATCGAGATCCGTCGCCGCCCTCAAGGAACGGCCGATCAGGCGCTGGATTTCCAAGGTGCGGCCACCCTGCCTGCCCCGCGCTGCCTCACGGCTCGATCGGGAATGCGTGGACCTCGGCAACATGCCGTACTCACCCGTCACCCATCCGCGACCTGCGCCGCGCATCCAAGGCGGCACCCGACTTTCGACACTCGCGGTACACAATACGCGCGTATCGCCGAACTCGGCCAGTACGCTCCCCTCGGCGTGCTTCGTAAAATCTGGCGTAAAAACTACCGGCCTTATTTCGTCCGGTTCGCGGCCGCTCGGACGCATTGGTGTCTCCTGTTGTTCTTGATTATTCTCCCAGCCACCGCAGGGCGGTGCCGGTCGTGTTATCGCTGTACGGTGCGTTGGTATGTAGCGCCTTAACGCTCAGCGCCTTCAGATTTTCGGCAAGACTATCAGATGGACGTGATGCCAGTGTGGCCATGTCGGCATCGCTCAAGCCGGACCATAAGCCGTCGCTGCAGGCGAGCAGCACGTCACCAGGAACCAGCGGCCGTTTCGCCGTAATGCTCATATCCGGTACGGGCGCGTCACCGCCTATGCAGCACTCGACAAAGTTTCGCATCGGATGATCCAGCGCCTCCTCTTCCGTAATTGCGCCTTCCTGTATCAATACCTCGACATGACTGTGATCGCGCGACCTGGAAACCAGTTCGCTCCCGCGCATCTGATAGATCCGGCTGTCACCAATATGCCCCCAGTATGAGCCACCCTCTTGTATCAGGCAGATGGCGCAGGTCGCTCTCGGCCGGAAATCGACCGACAGGTCCATGCCGATCTTCACCACTTCGTCATGCGCGTGGGAGAGCGCGCTGTAAAGAAATCCCTGTGGATCAAACACCGGAAGGGCGGATTCCATAAATGTGTCCTGGACGATTTTCAGGCCGGTTTCGGCCGCGCGGGCGCCATCCGAGTGACCACCCATGCCGTCGAAAACAAGCATAAGCGCCGCATCCTCGGCGACCACGATCGCTGCCCGGTCCTGGTTGTCAGTCCGGTCTCCGAGTGCAGATACTTTGGCATACTCGATTTGCATGAAGGGCCCTACAGCTTTTACTCATTCAAGCTGGCGGCTAGGCGCTTGTGCAGCTTAGAATAATTGATTCCTCGAGCGAAGTATGGATCGCTTCCGGCCCCGGAATCTGTGACAAGAGCAACAATTACGGAGTAGACGATGTTGAACAGTATGACAGGGTTTGCGCGGCATGCCGCCGAGTGTCCTCTCGGTACCCTCACCTGGGAGCTCCGTACCGTAAACCATCGCTATCTGGACGTTCAGTTTCGCCTGCCGGAGGAACTGCGCCCGAATGAAACCGATTTCCGGCAGCAGGTCGCAGCCTGTCTGAAACGAGGCAAAATCGAATGTTCGCTGCACTTTCGCCGCGCGATTTCCGATAGCGCCGAGCTCAAAATCAATCAGGAACTGGTGCAGCAGCTCAGGGCGAAGCTCGATGAGCTGTCCAACATTCTGCACGAATCCCGAGCAATTGATCCGGTCGATGTGCTTCGGTGGCCTGGCGTTGTAACCGAAACGGAAGTGGACGCGGGTCCCCTGAATGAAGAGGCAAGCCGGCTACTCAGCGAAACGCTGGCAGCGCTCGGAAAAATGCGCGCATCCGAGGGTGAACGAATTGCGGCAATGCTCGAATCTCGCTGCGCCGACATCATGACTGTCTCCGCGAGTGTCAGAGCCAGGATGCCGGACGTTCTCGCCGCAGTTCGTACGCGGCAGCAGGAACGTATCGACAAGCTGGATATCGAGGCCGATCCTGCCCGGCTCGAGACCGAGCTTGCGCTGATTGCGCAGAAACTCGATGTCGATGAAGAACTCGATCGTCTCGACAGCCACATCAGCGAGATCCGGGAAGTGATGACCGGCGACGAACCGGTCGGCCGACGGCTGGACTTCCTCATGCAGGAACTGAATCGGGAAGCCAACACGCTGGGTTCGAAATCCGCAGACACGGAGACCACCAAGGCCGCCGTTGAACTGAAAGTGCTGATCGAGCAAATGCGCGAACAAGTTCAGAATGTCGAGTAACGCCAAACTCTTCGTTATCGCAGCCCCGTCGGGCGCCGGCAAAACAACGCTCGTCAAAGCCATGGTCGGTCGGCATCCCGATTTGAAGTTCTCGATTTCATATACGACGCGTAAGAAACGCGTCAACGAAGTCGAAGCCAAAGATTATTTCTTCGTGACCGAGACCGACTTTGAGGAGCTAAAAGCGAAGGGCGAGTTGCTCGAGTCCGCGCTCGTGTTCGACAATTACTACGGCACGGGCCGCTCGCAGGTTGAAGAGCATCTTGCCAATGGTCATCACGTCATTCTCGAAATCGACTGGCAGGGCGCGCAACAAGTCCGCCAGTCGAAACCAGATTGCATCACGATTTTCATCCTGCCGCCATCACGAGACGAATTGGAGCGAAGGCTCAGGAACAGGCGTACAGACAGCGATGCCGTCATCCAGCGGCGCCTCAACGACGCCATAGGCGACATGTCCCATTGGCAGGATTTCGATTACGTCATCATCAACGATGATCTGGACCTTGCCGTCAGCGACCTCGAATCAGTATTCGAAGGAAAAAGCGAAGCGATCAAAGTTGGCAACGAAAGCCTCCAGGCGCGGGTGGAAAAGATTATTAGATAATTCCACGCAGGATGGCCCCCCGCGGGAGCAACTTTGTGTCCATGGATGTACTTATATCGCGGAGCGCAGGATGCGCGAGAGCAATGAGGTCGCGATACAATGATTCGTGATGATTGCTAGCGAATCTGACGGGCAGTGTGAGATTTGGCGGAACCCGAAAGACGGCTCTTCACCCACATGCTCACATTCGATGCTGATATGGTCGAACAACTCCTGTCGACCCGCAGCCGTCGTTCGGATACCAGAAAAAGTGCGCAACCACAGTCGAGGAGATTGCCCTTGTCAGAATATGATCCCTTAGAAGTTGAGCGCCACGAGAAATCGACGTGGGAATCCGTTGCGGACATTTACACGGATACCGCGGCCTTACTGACGGCACTCAGTGGTCAGGCCGAGCTTGTAGTGGAGTTTGGCCTGATTGACCGAAACAGCCGCGTTCTGGACTTGGGTTGCGGTCCAGGTCAATTAACGGATGCACTATCGAAAGTAGCCGGCCAAGTAGAAGGAGTCGATTTTGCGGAACAGATGATTGTCGTTGCGCAGCGTTCGTTTCCTCATCTGACTTTTCAAGTCGCCAATGGCGAACAGCTACCCTACGACGATTCGACCTTCGATGTCGTGGCCTGCAACTACACTGCACATCACTTCGCGCGGCCGGAAGTCGTATTCAGAGAAATATTGCGTGCGCTCAAGCCAGGTGGGCGTATCGTAATCATTCATCCGATTCAGGCTGAGCAAGCGGGTTGGGGTTCGTTCGCTGAGGCATTGTGCGAAGAGCTACCGCCCGAGGCGCTCCCAGGAGGACCGCTCCTCGAAGTCGCTGATCCCCAAGACTACGAAACTTTGTTATCCCAGTGCGGTTACGCGAACGCTCACTGCGAGAGAAAGGTGAAACCCGTGGCGTTTCCTGAAATTGATCAATTACTGGACGCTGGTTGGAAAGTATGTGGTTTGAAAGACCAACCTCAAGAAATCCAGGATCGGATTCGAGCAGGAACCATCGATAGAGCAGCGAAGTACAAGAGGCCAGATGGAGGTTATAGTTTCCCTGACGTCGTGCTTGTGGCGACGGGACGCCATGGTTGAGCGACCGTCCGGTTGTGGCCGACTTCTGTCTGTCAAATTTCCAGTGTAGCCGAATGCTTAATGGCCGCGTATTATCGAAAGCGCTCGGTCGAGAGCAATGAAATCTGACAATGTACATAAGATCGGGTCCCAGGTATTGGCAATGCATCGGGGCTAAAGCCCCCCTGCAGCCCCCTCAACAACAATAGGCTTTGAACCGCGCCCTGTAGCGGCGAAAAACCACACAGAGGTTCCTTCTTTGGCTTCAAATGGATAAACTGGTGGGTCTGGGTTATCAAACG
>FXBF010000221.1_pt1 | contig 18487 bp, 13 predicted proteins | sample 5335321 | NCBI WGS metagenome assembly FXBF01 (sample SAMEA103928391, study PRJEB20085) | sediment metagenome | isolation source: sediment
TGGCCATCAGCGGTCGCTCGGGCCCGTCGGTGACATGTGCCAGCGTCGGCTTCCGACCCAATATAGACGTTTATGTTAGATGGAAAACCGTGGGGCGCCCTTATTTTTCGATCATTTGTTTCGTACGTCACTGCGCGGAAGTGTACGTCGGCGTAAATTATTGAGTGGCGGTTCACCTTGTCCTGTTCGCATGCGATTAATAGCTTCCGCCGTTGCTTGATAGTGCTTCACCTTAACCTGAGGAGCTGCATCCCACATATCTTGAAGCGCGCGCCACGCGTCAGCCTTCTTCGTGGTGAACTTAAATCGCCAATAATCAATTTCGTATCGTACGCCTACCGTATTGCTGCGCTCCTCTTCCGAGCACTCCACATATCGAATCTGACCCTTGTTTGGTAGTTGCGGATTGTGAACGACGTCGTTCAGCAATTGCTCTACGGAAGGATGAAGCAATATCCGAAGTCCCTTGATCCCACAGGATTCAGTTGCGTGAGAACGGACCACCCCGGTTCCAAGAAAGTGGGCCGCATGGTCGCCACCGTCCACCGTGACGTCAGATCTAAACCTGACAGCTGCAAAGGAGCCATACGCAACGCCGATGCGCACGGGAATGCGTTGCGGTAACAGATATTTGAGTAAATCGATCGCCACGTTCGCAGCCTCAAAAAGGTGGGGTGTCGCAATGAAGGCCGAGTCAGAAAACGTAATCGCGGTCAGCGGATGCTGCCTCTGTGCCGAGTCGATTGTCGCCTTCAGAGATCTGTGAAAACAGGTAAACGCCTGCGTAAGAGGGTTGCGCTGTGACGCCAGAAGCGTCTCGATACTTCCCGCAAAGGGCCTATCGAACGCCTTGATTAGATCAAGATCAACAGGGTGCGCCTCTGTTAATGAGGCGAAGCCGAGGAGATCGACAAACAGAACGACTTTGCTTTCAGTTGTTTCCATCTGCTGATAGGTATCTCAGAACTCAAACCTCAATCACGCTGACAAGCCCGTTGAAGTGATCCTCATCAACTCTCCTTAGCATCGCAATGATCAACTTGGAGATTTCGATCGCCTCTTGTCGGTCAGGAATCTTTGTCGCTCGCATCACGTTTTCATGAGATCCACTGTGTAAATACTTGCGAACTCGCTCGGCTGCCTCGCCAAAGCATTTATTCCATTTGTCTGCATCATCCAATCCTACATACTTGAATCGCATGAATGCCTCAAGAAAACGCCGCATCACATTTGGGAGCGTCAGCAACTCTCCTCCTTGAACCGGGTTTTGCTCGCACCGGTGTATCAGAGAAAACAAATAGACGTATTCGCTTCTGAATTTGATGAGTTCGACCGGCAGAGGGACAAAATCACATTTCGACTCGGCGCCGTCTGATAATTTGCGCGACAAATAGGCTGCGGAGTCTTGTTTGATATTCCCGTTTTTGTTCTTACGCCAGTCAAGCAGCAAATCAAAGAACTCATGGTTATGGGTGGATATGAATAGCTGTTTGCAGTGTTGTAGACGGGTCTCGATCAAGGAGTAGACACCGAAAAGGTGATTGCTATCGAGACTCGAAACCGGATCATCAATGAATACAATCGTTTCTTCGATTTTCGCGCCTCTCTCCTCGATTGTTACAAGAAAATGTGCGAATGAAATTGCCGTCTTTTCTCCCTCACTGAGGTGTACCGCTTTCTGTTCTCCCCGTTTTACTTCAAAACGACTCTTATCGTGCGACACTATCCGGAAATCGGCCTTTCCAAAGTAGATATCCAGGTAATCATTGATTCTTTCTGCACCCTTCGCGGACTGATCAAGCCTTGATCGAAGGTTGCGCTGTTTGGTCTCAAGGCGCTGAATTTTTTCAACGGTTCGACTCTGTTCACTTTTCAAAGCATCGATTTTGCTTCGCGTGTCGAAGTACTCTGTTGCTGCGGCAGCTTGGCACGCCGCGTGACGTGTCAACGTTTGGCGCGCCGATTCTTTGCTTTCGGAAAGGCTCGTGCCGTAGTCGTTATGTTCCCGAACGATCGCATTCAGTTTATCGATACTCTCCTGAAGTCGGTTATCGACGCTGGGTTCGATGTCGCAACTCAACCGATTGAACAAGTTCTTTTCTTTTTTATCGAGAAGTGAAATAGCAGCATCAAGCTTTTCGCACTCGGTGCCAACGGCTGTTTGATATTCGGTAATCCTTTCTGCCGCTCGTTTGGCCAAATGCGTGTAGAAATTGCCTCGATTGAATGGAAGATTGCTTGCCTTGGCTAGTGAGGCTCGAGCCGCTACGTAGCTTTCCTTAATTGTGATCAGTTTTTTGAGTTGTTGCTGATATTCCTGGGAGAAGTGCTGATCTAACTGGCCGACTCGTTCGACGCTGAGAAGATTACCGCAGAAAGCGCATTGCTCACCTGGAGAATGTGCATGCAGTTGCCATCCGCGCTTTGCCCACAGATTTAGTTCTGGATTCGCTTGCAGCTTTTCTATGACTCGGCCCGAGGGAGTCAATGAAAGCAATTGTGGCGAAATCATCGGTAGCGTCGAAAACTGCGTCGGGAGACTTACAGTGGGGAGCTTATCCAAGGCACGGGCGGAAAACTTAGCCAATTCTTCGGCGTACTGCTCGTCAGTCAGTTGCATACTAACGTACCCCGGACCAAGCTTTTCGATTGTCTTTTGTAAGCGCGGACGTTCGAAGGCTTCGGTGCGATCCGCCCACAGCTGTTGTTTCACCTTTCGCGCTTCATCGGTAAGTTTTTGGTTCAAACTGCGTTCTAGCTCTTTGTGTTGATCGTTTGCAGACTTTTCGGCCGTACGAAGGGGCGGTAGCAGTCTCGATATTTCTTCAAGTTGCGCCTGCAGTGCGAGGTTTTCTTCGCCGAGGATGAAAACAGGCTCTAACCCATGGTTGGGTTGGTCCCAACGAAGATTCCGACGAACGTAGTCGACATTAAAAACGCGAATTATTGAGTCTGGCTGAATACTTTGTTCATTGACAGATGTTCCATCTTCACGGATTATGTGAAACGTTGCCTGCAGAAACGGCTCGTCAAATTTTCCGACCCGTAAGCAATCAAAGAATCGGGGTAGCGTAGTCTTGCCCGAGTAGTTCCAACCGTAGAACAAGTTAAACTTCGAAAAAGCGCGCATATCAGCGACATTTGGCCAAGCAAAGGCCTTGTAGGCGCCGAAGTTCCTTAGCGTTTTGATCTCTTTGAACATGGTCTCTCTTTGCTATGCCGAACGTGGATATATAGTGGCATAGCAATCGCTTGATGCGCAATTTATAGACTTCACGCCGGACCGCGATTGTTCGGGGTCGCCCAATGACCGTTTTTGGCCGGAAAGTAACTGTTTAACCTAAGGAAGAAAGAGCCAGATTGTGATGAATGAGCGACAGGCGTTTTTCGGCCCTAAGCCGACATTAGCAAGGTTCCGGTGAATTCCGTGGTCTGTCTGGAATTCTTATTCCCAATTCTTTCGGCACCGAGTAGGCCACGTGGACTTCGCCTGCTATACTTTTGACGCCTCATCGAATATGACGACCACTCAAAACCTCCGTACCTAGCGATGCCATTCGATCCCAGCCGTGTCGATTTACTCCTTCAGTATGCCCTGCTGGTCACCGGGGAGGAAGACGAGTACATCGACCGCCAGCTCGGCCCGATTCACCTGATTAAGTACGTTTACTTGGCCGACCTCGCCTATGCACGGCGCAACGAAGGAAAAACCTTCACCGGCATCGACTGGCAGTTCTACAAGTTCGGCCCCTGGTCTCAGGCGGTAAACGAGCGCATCGAACCGGCACTCCTTGTAATTGGTGCAGACAAAAAGACATTCCCCAGCAACTACGAGGACAAGGACGATTGGATTCGTTGGTCTTTGCGAGATGAACGACTATTAGAGGAAAAAGAATGGAAACTCCCAACCGACATCACGATGTACTTGAAGCGTAACATTCACATGTTTGGAAAGGATACCCCCAGCCTATTGGATTACGTCTATAGCACAAGGCCCATGCTTTCGGCCGCACCGAATGACTACTTGGACTTTTCCTTGGCAGTAGAAGGTGCATTAAGTGCAGAGTCTGAACCGCAACAATTGAGAATCGACAATCTCTCTGCGAAGAAAAAGAAAAAATTTAAGGAGCGGATGCGTGTACTACAAGAGAAATATAAAAGCAGGGGACCGAAAGAGCTTAGGCTTGTAAACCCGGTAAAGGATCCTCGGTACGACGAGATTTACGAAGAAGGTATTGCTTGGCTCGACGATCTCGCTGGCCCGCGGTTGACGCCTGGCGAAAAAGTGGCAGAGTTTTCAGACGAAGTTTGGAAATCTCCTGCACGGAAGGGAGAGGATGTATCCTGACGATTGTGTACAGTCGATCATTCAACCAACCGATTGGTGGGTAAATAACGAAGAACGAGAGCTTTGTAGAGGCGCGTTGATCTTCGCCTTCGCGCCCCACGTGGACCAAGTTCCCTACACTTTTGAGCCAGTAGGGCGAACTGACGCAAATCGGCATGACAACGCAGTCTTTCGAGTAGCCCCCCTCAAGGTTAATCAGCCGCTCAAGAAAACAGATCTGCCCGTTGCCGCAATGCCGCTATTCGCTGGGGAGGTATGGGCAGCTTATCGGGCTAAGAAGAGACCCTGTCTGGTGATCGGTTCCAATAATCCAGCGGTAGACCAAGCACTGATCAAGGGAACGCCGAAGAGTTCCACCGCACCAACGGTATTGGTCGTGCCCTATTATGGCGTGGACAGAAATGGTCGGCGTGCGGGTTATAAACCCGAATTCGTCGAGCGTGTTCGGCATTGCGAATATCCTCAGTTCCTTTGGGATTGCCTGCCGATTACCGGCGGACCAGACGAGTCAATTCTTCGACTGGATCATCTTCAACCGATCGGCGCTCACTACAATTCATACAAACTTTCCGAATTTAAGCTCAGCGACGATGCGCTCGAGATTGTCGATGAGTTGCTTCATTGGCTGATCTGGGGCGGAGTTTACAAGGACAGTTTGATAGCGTTGTATCGAGAAGAAATCGAAGCAACGTTCGGTTCATAGACGGGTGTCGGCGCAGACGTTCAAGCGTTTCAAAAAGGGTATCTAAAAGCAAAATTATTTAACAAGCTTTTACGCCGGTACTTGATCACTCACGATGTCATGTCAGCGTTTTCCCTCGTCGACTGCGTATCCAGTCAAGCGCGCGAAGTACAGGAGGATCCGTCTCTCCGTCTGGAATTAAGGGGGTGTCGTCAGCATGGAGCACACAGAGATCCGGGTCATTTTCACCGATTAGCCATGCCGGACGCACATGCAATTCCGTTTTGCCAATTGCAAGATGCACGAAGAATTGCGGTGGTTCTTGTGCGTTAGAAAATGCTGCAGGTACTACCAGATACCTACCGGCACGATGATAGCTTTCTAGAAACCCCGTGAGATTCCTGGGGTCCCGTGGTTGCATTCGGTTGATCCTGGACACCATTATCAAGAAACCTTTCTTGGAATCTTCGATCTTCGGATTACTCCCCAGCACAACCGCGTATGCAAATGGATTGCTCCGATCTATCCCTGTGATGATGGATATCCGCAGTCCTTCAGCGGCGTTGCTTTTACCGAGACGCTTACGGAGTGCCTGAAAGATTGTCTGGCCCACTGCTCCGTCTTGGAAGCAGATGCCAAGCACAGGCGGGGTGCGGTCATCAAGCGTATACATGAACGCCGTCGCGCGCCATTTGGCTTTATCCCAAAGCGGAATATCTATGAGCGAAACAACGTTGTGCTCTCCGTGCTTAGCGGTGCGCATCTTATGCAACAGTTCAGGTGGCGGTGGACCTTCGCCAAGCTTGGACCACATTGACGTGGAATCTTTTTCCTCAGCGTCTTTTTGAAGGTGCGCAAACCAGGGTTCTGTGCGAAGTAGAGGAAATTCCTCTGTACTTGGCTCCTTTTCCCAGTCGCTGAGAAGCAGCTTCGGCGTATCGCCAAGCACGTTTGAAATGCAGACCGCGATCTCGGAAAAACTCAGCGTCCTACTAAAGACGCTCTCTTCTTTGGCGAGATGCTCGATGTATTTCCGGTCACGGACAATCACCAATTGTGGTAGCACGGAGGCTATTAGCTCCAGTACCCAATCCTTTTGTTTTGTTCTGGCTTCTACAGTAGTTGGAGAAAACTGTGGCGGATGTCGAATTTCAATTACTGGCTCACCTTCGTGCTCCTTTATCTGAAACCAAGGACCCTCTTTATCGTGGTCAGACGGCCTTATGTTCAGCCTGAGTTCCTGTCGATATGGAAAGAGTCCCGTTTGATCGGCGCTCGTCGCAAGTAGCGCTTCGAGTGCGCCAAGAATTGTTTCGGCGAGCTGGATCGAACTGAGATCGCTGGCAGCGTCCACAAGAATTTCGCTTCCAAGTATACAGGAACGTAGTGTCGTTGAAGTGCCAGAGAGAAGCGCGGGCTGTTCAGGAAGATCATCCTTCGCCGGTTGGTTTATCCATTGTTCAAAGAATGTGCGCACGGAATCGGGAGATTCGTCTTGTGGAATCCAGCCTTCATCGTGCAGAAAAGTCTCATAACCCAACGCATAGAGGAGAGCCATATACGAATAAGGCAGCTGTCTTTTCTCCAGAGTTTGAGGCATGAACTCGAGCTTGCTGAGTTCTTCCAAAGGTGTTCTTAACATCAAGATTCCCAGGATCATGTCCTGCGTTTCTCGCTGCTTTTCAAAGTACTCTTTTCTTTCCCCTTCGAGCCGTAGGTGCAGTGCGAGTGCACTCGCGAGGTCCATCCAACAGAGAATACAGGGTACTCTGCCGAGCTGCAGTTCAAACCAAATTAGATTTTGGACATAGCTCAACGCACGGGTGGAAATATTACCGTCTTCAAGAAACTCTCCAAGCAATTGTGTAACTCCGGCGAGCGTGCACGTTCGCGCCGCCCACAACAGTCCGACCGCCTTATATGCCACTCCACAGCCAGCAAGCGCGGAAGCAAGCTCGTTGCGGTACTCGTGCTTTATTAGTTTTTCTTGGGCGCGCCCCAAAAGACGTATGGCGTCGTAGTATTTTTCCGCCTTGAGTTTTTGGTAGCCACGAGCGAGGAGCGCGTATCCGCCTTCTCCTTCGCTTCTCCGTTTCTCCAAGAAATCGACAAGTTGCTCGAACAAATCGTCATAGGTGGGGTTATCCGGCAAGAGGTCGCCGAGCTCGCGAATGATCTTTTCAAGTGGCTCTACTGGAAACGCCCCTAAAGACGCGGCTGCTTCGAATACACCCATGAAGCCCTTAAGCACCTCATTTACCGCAGCATCATCACGCTGTGCGACGGCTTCATTCAATTCAACGAACAGGTTGTTTGTGCGTGCCTGAAGCGCGTTATTGGGACGGTTCGTGTCTGACGCCAAGCGGTCCAATTCGGCTTTAAGTTTTGTGGTACGACCAATGAGATCAGTTGCGGCGGCATCCAATTGACCTCGTCCGACCGTGGCAGAAAGGCAGTGCCAGAGGTTCACTACTAATTCAATGTCGTTGGCCTGCGAACTTCCCTCAGCGAAATGCTCAACTTCGGTATAGATCCTATTGAATTCCTCGAAGTCGTCATGCCACCAGAATGCTGTCCAGGCTTTCGTATACGCAATGCGGAGGCGCTGTTGAGTAAGTCCGACCCTCTCTGCGACCCGTTCCGTGCGGGCAAAGCGACCGTCCACTTCTACACGGGGGAGTTCAAGACCTCTTGCGAGCATTGCGGAGCGGAGACAATCTTCGGCTAGCTGATATTCGACCCCTTGATACCGGTCAGGGTCTGCAATCTCCACATCTAGTTCACGCAACTCCGCTTCGCGCGCTACGTCGCAGGGCCCGACCTTTCTTTTGGCTTCGCCCGCAAAGTTAGTGAGATGCAAACTTTCGATAGTGAGCGCTTGACGATTATTGGTGAAAACTTTGTCGAGTATCCAGCTCCGATCGAGTATCCGAACGGGAATGTTATACTGGCGGGTGAGTTCGTCTTCAGATTCCGCTCTAGCCTTGTCGCGAACGAACTGGTTTGTGATGAAGAAGATATGTTTGTAACCGCGGTCGGTAGCAGCGATTTTCTTGACGTCGTCCTGCACTTTGCTCTTCCAATCTTTCTTCGCACTGAAGGCGAACCCCCATCGCTCATTGCGAGCTTCTTGGCCGATTCCTTGATACCAGAGTTCCGCAACGACATCTGATACCGGATATGTTTCAGTGTCAGTCTTGCTATCTCCTCCTCCCGTTGGGCCGGTTTGTGGAATGAGATTTGGGCAAATCTCCTTTTCTGCAAGCCTCCTTGCGAAATACTCAAATTCCGTTTCCTGCTTACGATTTGTCAATGTCTCCAAGTGGTACTCAAGCAATTCACGCGTTAAGCGCGACTCGATGACAGTCTCGGAATCGGAAAAATGCTCCGGTCGCCGCGCGCGCATGAAGTCTGACGGACGGAAACTTGTCGTGTCAGGCAGATTAGGTTGTCGCTTTTTCATAAGTAACGCGGACCTGCTTTTCTGTTTCACTTGAGATGGACTTCATTACAGAGATGCAGTTACCGAAGTAATCTTCGTCCAGGGGATCGAAAATCCGATAAAGGGTCGGGAGCGAACCAATTTTCACCCCTACACATGTATATCATTATGGTCTGTGTCGAATTGTTTTGGAATAATTAGCTCACTCGTGCGCGCGAAAATCAAGTCCAAAGCTACCTTGCTGGCCGATCAATAAGCGTCCGGTGAATGTCTGCTTTTGGCCGCTCTGAGACGGTTGGTTAGGTTCTTGTGCCAGAACTAGCAACCTCCTTTCTATTGGTCATTGCTTGTTTCTGATTTCGACATCACGGACAACGTGTGCCGTTCTGCGTAGACGAGCCGCAACTCGTCGTCCGGTAGCTGGGATATCTCATCAATATCAGGCGCACTGGCAAAGAACTCAAGAATTCTCTCTCTGGGAGCATTCTTAAAGCCTTCACGAAAGAACTCGAACATGTCAATCGGGTCTTCTATTTTCCCGCCCTGTTTGACTACCTGTCCGAAGAAAGTCTCGGGATGCTGTCGATAAGCTGACAGCTCCGGCTCGCTAAGTGTAGCGGTGTATATCACGTTGCGGCCATCGTCCAGACTAAATCCGAGGTAGGCAGCCTTTTCATTTTCCAATACGTTTCCTGACGTGAGTACTCCGAAGACTCCCTTCTCTACCTCGTAGCGCTCGCCGACAATAAATCTTCGCTCAGCTTCATCAAAAGCGAACTCCGGAATCTCACCATCAAAGCTTACTGGAATCATGTAGTCTCTACACGCATCGAATACAGACCGTACATCAGCGTGTTTCTGTCGTGCCTTATGGGCAGCTATCAGTGATGTGAAACCAACGCCATGCCCGAAATCCGGAATCTTGAATGCGGCCTCAAGAAAAACGCGACTGACGTTCTCATCTTCAAGATGGAGGTGATACGGCTGGTTCGTTACGAAAACGTACGCTGGCGGTGCTGGCTGTCCTAGAATCGTCAGCTTGGGCTCACGGCCTTTTATCCCGTTAACTACTTCAGCCATTATACGTTGCTCATCTGGCATGTCCGCAACATTGAGATCAATGAACACTATCCGCGGATGGCTGGCTGCTTTCTTAAGTGCTTGGTATAACTGGTTACCCACATCCAGATGGGTCTTGTTCGGTGCCCTGGTTTTAGCCTCAACCGAGTAACTGTGCCCCGACTTGGCCGCGGTGAACTCGCAGTGTGTTACAGCCGAATCTTCCTCATTCTCCAAGGTCAGCTCGAAACCAGCTAGTATGAACCAGGCCGCCACGAAGGACTCATAGTAGGCCCCATAGAAGCTATCTCTGTTCTTTAGTCTTCGGAGGAGATGATCCCGAACTTCAACATTGTGCTGGAGCAGATAAAGGTTATATGCAAGGTCGTAGTAGGCGCTTGTGGCCCCAGTCATTGGTAACGAGGTTATCTCACCGGGCGTCTTGATGTGTTGCCTCTGATATCTGCAAACAGCGTCGTACCATTGCAGTATCGGGTGCCGATTCTCAAGCGGCTTGGCGATCTCCATGTTGCCCCAGTCCGATCCTAATACATGCTTTATATATTTTCCGAGGATGTCAATAAACGTCTTTGCGTTTTTTCCGAAGAACATTGTATTCCCAACAGCAACAGCTCTGTAGTCTCCAATCTCAGATGAGATTATTGGGCGCCCATGTCCCTGTTGGCTGCGGCGTAAAAGCTCACGGGCTTCGTGTTGGGCAGCCATCTTACGAATTGTTTCTTGATTTGGGACTACTGACCCAATTATCCCGTGACACTTCTTGTACTTCTTCCCGTTACCACAGGGGCAAGGGTCGTTACGTCCAATTCGGTTATGGCGGAGTCTGCTCATAGATATATGCTACCCGCATACGCATCCATCGTGAACCGCGACGGGCAGCTTCTAGGTTGCGATCAGTTCCTCGCATTAGATTCTGCTGGCACCCCTTAAGAGGAAGAGAGTCTGCTTCTGGCCGATCTGAGACCTTCGAGTTGTAACCGGCAGGATTTTTGCTGAAGGACCGGGTTCAACCCTATATAGGCCGTTCGTCTTACCAGAGTCTTGCCACGATCAGTCAGGTCAATGGCCTACGCGACCTCCGGGCTCAACCCCGGCTTCATGGGTCTCTTGGCCGGTCCCAGAGAGGGGTTTACGAAGCCACTACCATCCGGCGGACTATGCTGCGTTATTTCGCCTACGCGCCCGGCTTTCCGTAAAAGACAGTAGATAACCAGCAACTTCCGGCGTACTTTAGGCGGCTGGATAAACCGAAAACGCAACTTCTCCGATTCACAGCAGCAAGGGCAAACCGGAATAGGCAGAATTCCGCCTAATACCTGAAAATACGGAATTCCGTCTAATACACTTGTTAAATGCTAAAGGAGTACAAATGGATATTATTTCTTCCATTAATAATTCGATGTCGCTATTAAGTCGACTTAGAAAAATATCGCAAAATATTAAGGAGGCGGAAATTAGAAACGTCATAGCAGATTTAAGTAATGAACTAGCCGATGTAAAACTGGCTGCGGCTGATCTTAAAGAGCAGGTGCTTGCTCTTAAAGAAGAGAACGCTTCATTAAAACATCACAAATCTACAGAAGAAAAACCTAAAATCAAGTGGGGATGCTATTATTTCGACGATGATGATTCTCGTTTATATTGTACTGCTTGCTACGATTCAAAAGGTGCAAAAAGTTTAACTAATAGAATTGATACTCAGTTTAGGCGTTGCAATGTCTGTAATGCCACAATAGGCACATAAGCAATGCATGCGTTGCATTTAACAAGCGCGTAAACGTAGACGCATATCTCGCTCGCTTTGGCTCGCTCAATATGCGCCAGTTACGCAGTCGTTAGCCACTCTGAATGATGCTCCCGTAAGGAACTAAATGTTCGAACAAACTTTCAAAAACATCGACGACGTGCTCTGGAAAGAGGCGGGCTGTTCTTCCGAACTGGATTACACTGAGCAGTCCTCCTGGATGCTATTTCTCAAATACCTCGATGACCTGGAACAAGAGCGGGCCATGGAGGCGGAGCTGGTTGGCAAGTCTTATGAGTTCATTATCGAAGAGCCACACCGCTGGTCGAAGTGGGCGGCGCCGAAAAAGGACGACGGTTCGTTCGACCACGATACCGCCCTCACCGGCGATGACCTGATCGCCTATGTGGACCAGGAACTGTTCCCCTACCTGACAGGTTTCAAGCAGCGCGCCACCGCCCCCGATACCATCGAATACAAGATCGGTGAGATTTTCGGGGAGATCAAAAACAAGTTTCGCAGCGGCTACAGCCTGCGCGATGCCCTGGAGCTGATGGACGGCCTGCGCTTCCGCTCGCAGAAGGAAAAGCACGAGCTGTCCCACCTCTACGAGGCCAAGATCAAGAACATGGGCAACGCGGGCCGCAACGGCGGGGAATACTACACCCCGCGCCCGCTCATCCGCGCCATGATCCAGGTGACCAAGCCCGCCATCGGCAAACGCATCTACGACGGGGCCGTGGGCTCGGCCGGCTTCCTGTGCGAGGCGCATGACTACCTGCGTCATGGGGGTGCAAAAGGGGGAAAGCTGACCACCAGCCAGCTCAAGACCCTGCAAACCAAAACCTTCTACGGCAAGGAAAAGAAGAGCCTCGCCTATGTGATCGCGATCATGAACATGATCCTGCACGGCATCGACGCGCCCAATATCCTGCATACCAACACCCTGGCCGAGAACCTCGCCGACGTTCAAGAGAAGGACCGCTTCGATGTGATCCTCGCCAATCCGCCCTTCGGCGGCAAGGAACGCAAGGAGATCCAACAGAACTTCCCCATCAAGACCGGCGAAACCGCCTTCCTGTTCCTGCAACACTTCATCAAGATGCTCAAGGCCGGTGGCCGGGCGGCGGTGGTGATCAAGAACACCTTCCTCTCCAACTCCGACAACGCCTCCCGTGCCCTGCGTCAGGAGCTGCTGGAAAGCTGTAACCTGCACACCGTGCTCGACTGTCCCGGCGGCACCTTCCTCGGTGCCGGGGTAAAGACCGTGGTGCTGTTCTTCGAGAAGGGCGCGCCGACCCGGAAAATCTGGTACTACCAGCTCGACCCCGGCCGTAGCCTGGGCAAGACCAACGCCCTCAATGACGACGACTTGAAAGAGTTCGTCGAGCTGCAAGCCAGCTTTGCCGACTCGGAAAAATCCTGGTCGGTGGACGTGAAAGATATTGATCCGGCCAGCTTTGACCTGTCGGTGAAGAACCCCAACAAGGCTGAGGAAGCCCCGTTGCGCGAACCACAGGAAATCCTGAAGGAGATCGCGGCGCTGGATACTGAGAGTGCGGAGGTTCTTGAGGGGATAAGGGGGATGCTGTGATCAACGGATGGAAAACAGCAAGAATTGCCGAAGTCTGCGTGATAAAGCCCCCAAAGAAAGAGGCCAAGCAGAAACTGGTTAATTCAGATTTGGTTTCTTTTGTGCCGATGAACGATCTTGGTATTTGCACCAAGGAGATTGAGCTGAATGAGGTCAAGCCGTTTGGGAAGGTCGCTGGTAGCTACACCTATTTTGCTGATGGTGATGTGCTTCTCGCGAAAATTACACCATGCTTCGAGAACGGAAAGCTCGGCATTGCCAGAAACCTGACCAATGGGGTTGGTTTCGGGTCAAGTGAGTACATTGTTTTCCGATGCAATGGCGCAATAGACCCGGAGTATCTGTTCCACTTTTTGTCACAAGACAGCTTCCGAGAAGCAGGTGCTCGGGTTATGACTGGCGCAGTTGGTCATAAACGCGTTCCAAAGGAATATATAGAGAATTATCCGGTTCCCCTTCCACCCCTCCCCGAACAAAAACGCATTGTCGCGATTCTGGATAAAGCCTTTGCGGGGATCGCGCAAGCGGTCGCCCATGCCGAGAAGAATCTCGCCAATGCCCGTGAGTTGTTTGAAAGTTATCTCAATAGCGTCTTCACCCGGAAGGGTGAGGGGTGGGTGGAGAAAACGTTGAAGCAGGTCTCTGTTGATTTTGGGCGCGGCAAGTCCAAACACCGTCCAAGAAATGATCCTAAACTTTATGGTGGACCGTATCCATTTATCCAAACTGGCGATGTTCGCAATTGCGATCATCTAATCGTTAGTAGCTCGCAGTCCTATAATGAAACGGGGCTGGCGCAAAGTAAGCTTTGGCCGAAGGGAACGATCTGCATAACTATCGCGGCTAACATTGCTGAAACTGGGATATTAAATTTCGACGCCTGTTTCCCTGACAGTATTATCGGGGTTGTTGTAGATGAAACGCAGACCTCAAATATTTTTGTAGAGTTCCTGCTTCAAGCAGTAAAAGCTCGTATTAAAGCGAAAGGGAAAGGAAGCGCACAAGACAATATCAATCTTGCTACATTTGAGAAGGAGTATTTCCCATTTCCGCTGCTGAATGAGCAGAAGAGGATCGTGTCGAAACTTACGGCTCTGTCAGCCGATGTTTTAAGGCTCGAATCCATCTACCAACAAAAGCTCACTGCCCTTGCCGAACTCAAGCAATCCATCCTGCAAAAGGCCTTCGCGGGTGAGCTCACCACAGAACCCGATGATCTGAAGGCGCTGGCATGAACGAAGCCGCGCCCCTCGTTATTGGGGTCTTCCCGTGGAAATGACTCCGAAAGAAAAGCACATTGAGCAGGCGGCGCTTGAGTACGCAAAGAAACATCGGACTGAGATTGCCCGACGGTTGACCGACCCCGCGATTTTCGTCCTCGAAGCCAATCCGGTGTCGGTATTCATGGCGGGTTCGCCGGGCGCAGGCAAGACCGAAGCTTCAATTGAATTGATCAATCTCAAGGCCGCGGACGGCGCGAAGGTGCTGCGTATAGACCCGGATGAACTACGAGAGGAATTGCCCGGCTACACCGGCGAGAACGCGTGGCTGTTTCAGCGCGCGGTGATTCCCATTGTCGAACGAATTCACGATCTCGCTCTTAAACAAGAGCAGAGCTTTTTGCTCGACGGGACGCTGTCCAGCTACAGCGTTGCGGAAAAGAACATCCAGCGGTCGCAGAAGAGAGGTCGGAAGGTGCAGATTCTGTATGTGTATCAGGAGCCCCAACAGGCATGGAAATTCGTTCAGGCCCGGGAGGCGGCCGAGGGTCGCAGGATTCAACCGGAAGACTTTGTCCGTCAGTATTTCGCTGCGCGGGAGGTAGTCAACCGCCTGAAGGCCGGGCTCGGCAAGCGTATCCAGGTGGATTTGTTGATGAAAAACAACGATGGTTCGCATCGATTCTACCGGGCCGGGGTGGACCAGATTGACAACCACATCCCAGAGAAATATAGTGCCGCGGACGTCAGACACATGCTTGGTCTATAATAGGCTCTAGGGCCATGTTCTCATTTAAGCGCAAATCCAAGGCAATTTCCTCGACTCCTTTCTCGGAGTTCATCCGCAATGCGTCTTCCGCTGAGAAGAAACGCGTCTACAAGCACGTGCTGGAAAAAGCCTCCGAGAGCCAGAACCGGGTTCTGGCCCGGGCCGCCACTGCTAAATAGTCCGTCCTGATCCTATTCGGATCGTTTCCTTTCAATTATCACCGGTTCATGGCTACTATTTCCCTTGTATTAAGGGGGGATAGAACGTTATGAACGAAGCTGAAACCCGTGCGGAGCTGATTGACCCCGCCCTAAAAGCTGCTGGCTGGGGCAAGGTGGAGCATAGCCGGGTTCGCCGGGAAGTCATCGCGCCGGGCCGGCTGCAGGGCGCGGGCCAGCGCAGCAAGGCGGAGGTTGCCGACTATGTATTGACCTACCGTGGCCACAAGCTGGCGGTGATCGAAGCGAAAAGGGTCGGGCTACCGGATACGGAAGGTGTCGGTCAGGCGAAGAAATACGCCGGGAAACTCCACGTTCGCTACACCTACTCCACCAATGGCAAGGGCATCTACCAGATCGATATGGAGACGGGTGCCGAGGGGTATGTTTCCCAATATCCAGCGCCGGACGAGCTATGGAACCTCACCTTCGCAGAACAAAATGAGTGGCGGGATCGCTTTGCCGAAGTGCCATTCGACAACAATGGGGGGCAATGGGATCTGCGATATTACAAGCACAACGCCATCAACAACGTGCTGGAAGCCATTGCAGCAGGGGAGCAACGCATCTTGCTTACCATGGCGACCGGGACGGGCAAAACTTCCGTTGCTTTTGAGATTGCATGGAAGCTGTTCCACAGCCGTTGGAATTTAAGCCGCGAGCCAACCCGCCGCCCGCGTACCTTGTTTCTGGCTGACCGTAACATTCTGGCGGATCAGGCCTACAACGCCTTCTCCGCCTTTCCCGAAGACGCGCTGGTGCGTATCGATCCGGCCGTGATCCGTAAAAAAGGGAGAGTGCCAAAGAACGGCAGCGTTTTCTTCACCATCTTCCAGACCTTCATGTCCGGTAGTGATGCCGAGGGCAATCCGGCGCCCAGCTTTGGTGACTATCCGCCGGACTTCTTCGACTTCATTGTCATCGACGAATGCCACCGGGGTGGGGCCAATGACGAGAGCAACTGGCGCGGCATTATGGAGTATTTCTCGCCAGCGGTGCAGCTTGGGTTGACCGCCACGCCCAAGCGCACGAACAACACCGACACCTACGCCTATTTCGGCGAGCCGGTGTATGTGTATTCGCTCAAGGAGGGTATCAACGACGGTTTTCTCACGCCATTCAAGGTCAAGCAGATCGCCACCACCCTTGATGAGTATGTCTATACTTCCGATGACACGCTGATCGAGGGCGAGATCGAAGCAGGTAAACGCTACACTGAAGACGACTTCAATCGCGTCATCGAGATCAAGGCGCGTGAGAAATACCGGGTGAAGCTGTTTATGGAGGCGATTGACCAGCGCCAGAAGACGCTGGTGTTTTGTGCGACGCAGAACCATGCGCTGGCGGTTCGCGATCTGATCAACCAGATGAAGACCAGTAGTAAGCCAAACTACTGCGTGCGCGTGACGGCTAACGATGGGGAAGAGGGTGAGCGGCAACTGCGCATCTTTCGGGACAACGAGAAGACCATCCCCACTATCCTCACTACCTCGCAGAAGCTCTCTACCGGCGTGGACGCCCGCAATGTGCGCAATATCGTGCTGATGCGGCCCATCAATACGATGATCGAATTTAAGCAGATCATTGGGCGCGGCACGCGACTGTTTGATGGCAAGGACTATTTTACAATCTATGATTTTGTTAAAGCCTACGAGCACTTCAACGATCCCGAGTGGGATGGGGAACCCGCCGAGCCTGTACCGGTAACGCCCAGGCCGCCGCGCCAACCAGGCGAAGACGAGGGTGAGCCCGGTAAACCGCCATCGGAAGAGCCACCGCCGCCGAGGCAAAAAATCAAAATAAAACTGGCAGACGGCAAAGAGCGCACGATCCAGCACATGATGGCCACCACCTTCTGGAGCCCAGACGGTAAGCCGATGTCGGCGGCGGAATTCATCGAACGCCTGTTTGGCGATTTGCCCGAGTTGTTCAAGGACGAAGATGAGCTGCGCAAACTCTGGAGCAGGCCTGACACACGTAAGGCGTTGCTGGAAGGGCTGTCCGAAAAAGGCTACGGGCAAGATCAGCTGGCTGAGATTAGACGAATGATCGATGCGGAGAAAAGCGACCTGTTTGATGTACTGGCCTACATCGCGTTTGCGCTAACCCCCATTACTCGCGAAGAAAGAGTGTCAGAAAGCAAAGGCCGGATATTCTCTCATTACGATTACAGACAGCAGGAGTTTCTCGTCTTTGTGCTTGATCACTACATCAAGCAAGGGGTGGGTGAACTGGATCAGGAAAAGCTGCCGCATCTGCTTGAGCTGAAGTACCACGCAGTAGGTGATGCCGTGGCAGAGCTGGGGCCTGTTGCGAATATACGAGATGTGTTTATCGGTTTTCAGGAGTACCTTTATGTGCGGCAGGGTGAATCATGAACAAAAAAGCGCCTAACAAACACATAGATTTAATGCCGAGTCTGCCCGCTGACTCATATGAGACGATTCCATGCGGGGAATGCGATCGCGAGACTCGGCACAAGGTGCTAGCCCGAACTGGTTCGCATTGGGGTGAAGCCAACGGCTTGGTCGATATATGGCGTTTCTACAAGATTGTGCAGTGCCAAGGGTGTATGACAACCTCATTTTCCGAAGAGTACCAGTGTTCAGAAGAGATGGATTACGACCCGGACACCGGGGAGCCCTATTTACCAACTACACGGAAAATCTATCCAAGCAGAATCGCCGGACGGCTGATAATGCACCAGGCACATTTGTTGCCTCATGGAGTATTCAAGATCTATGAAGAAGCGAGAGGTGCTTTATGTGCGAAGCTGAATATTATGGCGGGCTTTGGCATAAGGGCAATCGTGGAAGCTGTATGTAAAGAGAAAGATATGAAGGGCAACAATTTGGAGAGAAAGATTGATTCTCTTGCTGAGGCTGGGCATATAACAAAAGCGGGCGCGGCTATTCTTCACAGCCTTCGGTTTATGGGAAATGCTGCAGTACACGAAATGAAGGAACACGGGCTGGCAGAGTTGAATACAGCGTTTGACGTAATAGAGTACTTACTTCATGGCGTATATGTATTGCCACAACAAGCAACGCAACTGCGGAAATGAGCGGTCGGGCACCTTTTCGAGGAAGTCATAAAAAGGATAATTCGGTAAGCCGTTCAAATCTTCGGCAGGGTGACGCCTTTTTGTCCCTGGTACTTTCCACCGCGGTCCTTGTAAGAAGTCTCGCACGTTTCATCGGCCTCAAAGAAGACGACCTGCGCGATACCTTCATTGGCATAAATCTTCGCCGGCAACGTGGTGGTGTTGGAAAATTCGAGCGTCGCGTACCCTTCCCACTCCGGCTCGAAAGGCGTGACGTTGACAATGATGCCGCAACGGGCATAGGTGCTTTTCCCGAGGCAAATCGTCAGGATGTTACGCGGAATGCG
>FXBF010000222.1_pt1 | contig 18464 bp, 13 predicted proteins | sample 5335321 | NCBI WGS metagenome assembly FXBF01 (sample SAMEA103928391, study PRJEB20085) | sediment metagenome | isolation source: sediment
CCATGGAGATAGATTCAAAACCTAAAAAAATTTGTATTGTTGGCACAGCTCCTGATAGCGCAGGGCTAGGACCGTACGCTAATCCTGATTGGCAAGTCTGGGCTTGTTCGCCGGGGACTTTTCAGATGCTGCCAAAAATCGACGTTTTTTTTGAGCTGCATCGATGGACGCCGGGGACCGACAATTTTCCCCTTCCCTACGTCGATTTTTTAAAAAATTTTGACGGACAAGTAGTGATGTCTAAGCCAGTTGTTGACGTCAAAAATTGTCGCATACTTGATGTCGATGCGCTCGTCGAAAAATACAGTCCGTACTTTTTTACGTCATCCATAGCTTGGATGTTAGCTATGGCAATCGATCAAAAACCTGAGCACATATCACTTTTTGGAGTTGACATGTCAACAGACGGAGAGTATGCAGAGCAGCGAAAAGGTTGTCAGTACTTTGCTATAATCGCAAAATCAATCGGCATACAAATAGGAGTTCCACCTGAGTCGGATCTTTTTTGTCCTTCCCCGCTCTACGGGGTCTGTCAAACATCTCACAGCTGGATTAAGCAATCTGCACACTTGCAAAATTTAAAAGCAAATCTTGCGAGCGTCGAAGCTACTGTTGATAGTAACAGCAGAGACATGCACTACATCCGAGGAGCTATCGCAGAGCAGCAGTGGCAAATGCAAAATTGGCATGGCAGAAAAGATCAATTAAAACATAGCAATGTTACTGTGCCTGCGGTGCCAGCGTTATCATGTGCCGCTGCGCAAGAAGAAAAGCCAGTCAAAGGTTATTACGACTTCATGCGCGATGCAAAATCATGTGCTGCTGCGCAAGAAAAAGTCCAAGAAAAAAAATCAAAGGCAACGCAAAGCTCAACATCCTTGGTCAATCCTAAGATTAAATAAAAAACTGTATGACTTCGACAGTTGACATTGATTCTATTGTTGCGATGCTCAACAACAAAAATCCCGTCGAAATCGAAAAGATAAAAAAAAATATTCCCCAAAGAATCTGGACGCCGAGTCTTGGTCCGCAAATGAACGCATATAAAAGTAAAGCAGACGTACTTCTTTACGGTGGCGAACCTGGCGGGGGGAAAACAAGCTTGTTGCTTGGCTTGGCTTTTATGCAGCATCGTCGGTCATTAATAATGCGCAGAAATTACACGCACTTAGGTCCAATCGTTGATGAGTTAATCAAATTCAATGGCGGCAGAAAAGGTTTCAATGGATCTGCTCCCCCAAGTCTTAAAAACAGGGGAATCGTCATTGATCTTGGTGCAGCATCGAAAATCGGCGACGAGCAATCGTTTATGGGCAGTCCGCATGATTTTATCGGCATAGACGAAACAACGCAATTCGCAGAGTCGCAAGTTAAATTCTTGATGGGCTGGTTGCGATGCGCAGACGACAAAAAGCAAAGAAAAAGGGTTGTTTTTGCCACAAACCCTCCTCTTGAATCTGAGGGTTTATGGGTTAACGAAATGTTCGCGCCATGGCTTGATGAGCTGTATATAAATCCAGCTCGAAGCGGAGAGCTACGCTATGTTGTCACAGACGAAAACGGACAAGATCGATGGGTGGATGGTCCAGCGAAAGTAAAAGTAGGCGAAAAAATGGTTGAGCCTACGAGTCGAACATACATATCAGCGAGCGTTGAGGATAATCCTTTTTTAGTCGGCACTGGCTATCAAAAACAACTAGACGCGATGGAAGAGCCGTACAGATCAATATTGCTCGGCGGATTTAAAACAAAATTCAAAGACAAACAAAACCAAATAATAAAAACAGAATGGATAAAACTTGCTCAAGAAAGATGGCAAGAAAAACCCAAAGAAGGCATACCGATGTGTTGCGTAGGCGTTGACGCGACTGGCGGCGGCGATGATCCGCTTGTTATCGCAGTAAGATATGATGGATGGTTTTCAGAAATCATCGAGGTCAAAGGAAGAGACATCGCAATAGATTCCATCGGCAAAACCACTGTTGGACATATCGTGGCGAATCGTAGAGACAACGCCATAGTCGTTGTTGATATGGGGGGTGGGTACGGAGGCTCTGCATACGAATTGTTGATAGAAAACAGCATCGAAACAATTGCATACCGCGGGGCTTCAAGCTCTACAAAAAGAAGTTATCATGGCGGGCACACTTTTACAAACAAGCGTAGTGCTGCGCTATGGAGATTTGGCGAAGCATTGGATCCGGGTCAACCTGGTGGATCTGCGATTTCGCTTCCACCCGGCCGGCGGCTTTTAGCAGATCTTGCAGCGCCGACCTACACCATAACGACGAACGGCATAAAAGCTGAAACAAAGGAGGACGTATGCAAACGTCTTGGCAGGTCTACGGATTACGGTGATGCTGTGATAATGTGCTGGGACGAAGGGCCGACTGAATCCACGCACGCTCTAGACTGGATAACTCAAACAAGGAAAAAAAACAAAAGGCATTTGGCAGGCCAGGGGCCAATATCAATCATCGGCAGAAAAAACAGGAGACGTTAAAATGGGCGGCTTAAAAGATTTGGACCGGAAAAGAAGAAAGCTACAAAAAAACGTATCAGGCTTTGTTACTGGCAAAACTTATGCAAAAAAAGTGGAGAAGGCTTTTGAGATAAACGCGAAAAGAAAAAAGGATGAGGAAGGATTGCTTGATTCTAAAGCTCCGATGCCTTCGGATGCGTTGATTGACGAATCAAAAAGAAATTCCCGTCGGCGTCAAAAAGCAAGACGAGGTCGGCGCAGTACAATACTTACGTCACTTGACGAGTGACGATAACATGACGCCGAAAGAACTTGTAGACGCATCATTACGATTGCACTCTGATCGAAAAACATTGCTTACGACCTGGCAAGAGATAGCCGAAAATTTTTATCCAGAACGGGCGGATTTTACAACAACGAGGCAGCTTGGAACTGAGTATGCGTCTTATTTGATGTCAAGCTATCCAGTTCTTGCTTGCAGAGACCTGGGTGATCAAATTGGCGCTATGCTTCGTCCAAAAAGCAAAGCTTGGTTCAAGCAAACCACTAACTCGGATTCGCAAAGTAATGATTCCAAACGCTGGTTGGAAAGGGCGACGGAGATACAGCGCAAAGCAATGTACTCTAGCAAAACGCAAATAACAAGAGCAACAAAAGAAGCAGACAGAGATTTTGCTGCATTTGGTCAATGCGTTTTGTCTGTGCGAAAAAATAGAGATTTTGACTCTTTGCTTTATCGTAATTGGCACCTAAGAGATGTCGTTTGGTCTGAGAACTCAGAAGGTATTGATTCTTTCGTCGCAAGATCATTCAAGCCGACAGCGCGAGAACTTATCAAATATTTTCCGCAAACTGTTTCAGAAAAAGTAAAAAACTTAGCAAGTAAAAACCCATTTGATAAAATTAACTGCGTGCACATTGTGTGTGATGCAGATCTTTTTAGCGACGACAGCAAGGGTAGACCTTTTTTTTCAGTCGCTTACGATATTGATCATGAGTCAACGCTCGAAGCAATACCCGTTTACAATCGTGAGTATATAATTCCAAGGTGGCAAACAATATCCGGGTCTCAATATGCTTATAGTCCTGCGAGTATAACGGCTCTTCCAGACGCAAGAGTAATACAAGCTATGACATATTCCTTGCTTGAAGCGCAGGAAAAATCAGTTAATCCGCCGATGATTGCAACTGTTGATGCTGTTCGTTCCGATATGTCTCTATATGCAGGAGGGACGACGTGGGTCGATAAGCAATATGATGAGCGACTTGGAAACGCCCTACGGCCGGTTACTCAGGATTTGCGCGGAATTCCATTCGGGGCTGATATGATCGCGTCAAGCAGGGATATGATTATGCAAGCATTTTATCTCAACAAATTAAGCTTGCCGGAGCGGTCTCCACAGATGACTATTTACGAGGTAGGTCAGAGAGTCGAAGAATATATTCGCAGTGCCATGCCGATTTTTGAGCCCATGGAAATGAATTATAATGGACCTCTATGCGATGTGACGTTTGACATTATGATACGCGACGGGCAATTCGGGGCAATGGAAGATATTCCGGAGGAATTGCGGCAGCCTGGGACAGACATAGAGTTTTCTTTCGAGTCTCCGCTCCACGACGCAATAAAGAAAATAAAAGGGCAAAAGGTGCTAGAAAGCACAGCATTATTAGCTGAGGCATCGGCAATCGATAAGTCATCTATTTATTTATTGGATGTGCCTGTAGCTATACGAGATGCTATGGACGGCATAGGGGTGCCTGCGGAATGGATAAGGAGTATAGACGATGTTGCAGGCATGTCAAGGAAAGAAGAAGAAAAAGAAGCTTTAAAACAAAAATTAAACGACATGGAACAAGGTGCAAACGTTGCATCTAAGCTGTCTTCTGCGGCACCACTTCTTGATCAAGGTAATTGAGAATATGCAGACAGAATCAGGGTACGCGCCATGGATGCCGACTGAGCTAACGATGAATGCAGTCATGGCAGTAAAGGCACTGCAAAGCGGCACGGCAACAGATAGCCAGCAAAAAGAGGCATTAGATTTTATTATAATGGTCATAAGCTCAACGTATGATTGTAGTTACCAGCCAGGCAGCGACAGAGACACGGCGTTTGCAGAAGGCAAAAGATTCGTGGGTAACACTCTTATTAAGATGATCAAAATGTCAACTACAAACCTGAGGAGGGGTAATAAGGGTGATTCACAGAACATATCTTGACGAGCACGATGGTGGCGGTGCTAGCAGCGGTGGTGATAGTGATGTTGGCGGAGGTGATGGTTATGGTGGCGAAAAACCAAACACTTGGCCATCGAATTGGCGCGAAATCGGTTCGAAAGGAGATGACGGAAGATTGGGGAGGCTATCTAGATACGCTTCTCCTGAGGCCGTATTTGATGCAATGTTTTCAGCCCAGAACAAAATAAGCTCTGGGGAATACAAGCTTGCAGAAGCCTTCCCAGCCGACGGGCGCCCCGAGGAACAGTTATCGTGGAGAAAAAACAGGGGAATACCTGAGACTCACGACCAATACGACCTAAAATTCAATGATGATTTTTCTATTCCAGACGATGATAAAAAAAATATAGATGGATTTCTTAAGGTTGCGCACGCAGCTAATTTGTCACCTGAGCAAACAAGTGAGGCCATAAGGTGGCATTATGACAATCAAAATGCTATTGAAGGAAATCGAAACGAAGCAGACAAGGATATTGCAAGGCAGACGCAAGACGAACTCAGGGCGGAGTGGGGCGGCGATTACCGTGGCAACATGAACAGGATTGAGTCTATGCTCACCGCGCACGGCAGCGAAGAACTTCGAGAAAATATTATAAATAGTCGCGGCACAGATGGCACGCCTTTGTTTTCAGATCCTGATTTTCTGCGATTCATGGCAAATATATCGCTGCAAGTAAATCCCATGACAACATTGGTACCTGCTGGTGCTGATCAAGCAAAATCCATAGATGGGCGACTTATTGAGATTAAAAAGGAAATGTCAAAAGGCTATGATGGGCCGTATTACAAGGGGCCTGGATCAAAAGAGATTCAAAAAGAGTATCTTGACTTGCTCGAAGCCAAGGAAAGGATCAAAGTCAAGGGTTCATAGATATTGTGCAAATTGTGTTGTTTTTTATGAATAAATATATTATATCTATTTCTACAGCCTAAAGACTCCTCGCGATCTGCCAAGGCTCCAAATCGGTTACCCCTTTCAGGCAGTCAATTGGCCACCTCTTGCAGCGCATCTATCAGTGCCTAAAGAGGGATATACACATGTCAGATACGGCATACAAAACGCAATACAAAGACGAGTGGATTGCAAGCTACGAACAAAACGTAAGCTTGCTACGTTCATCTACCGTAACTACTGAAGCTGTCATAAACGGCAATCAAGCGACCTTTCTAATCGCCGGCTCTGGCAATGCAACAGCATCGACGCGCGGTATTAACGGACTCATTCCTGCCCGCTCAGATGAACTCAGTCAGAAAACAGCAACGCTTGTTGAAGCTGATGACTTAGTAAGAAGGTCACATTTTAACATTTTTGCAAGCCAAGGCGATCAAAAGCAAATAATGCAAAAAACAACCCTGGGCACAATTAATCGAAAAATTGACAGCCAAATAATAACGATATTAAACACAGGAACAGTAGCGATTGGTTCAGCATCACTCATCCCAAGCCCAGGACTTGTTCAAAATGCAATCGTTAAGCTTGGCAATGCAAGCGTTCCCTGGGATTCGCACGTAACATTATTGTTGCAACCTTCTTTCTTGTCTTTCTTGGAGGAGGCTCCGGAATTTTCAAGTGCAGATTACGTTAGCATGGGGCCATACAACGGGGGGGATTTGTCTTGGCGAGATAAGCCGATGACATATCGCTGGCGTAATATGCTTGTCTTGTCTCACCCTAATCTACCGGGTAAGGCCACGGCTAGCGAAAAATCATTCATGTATCACAAGTGCGCAATTGGACACGCTGCAAATAGCGAGGGACTAGACGCGACAGTCGGTTATGACGAAGAACAAGATTACTCCTGGGCGCGTGCAACAATGTTTATGGGCGGCGTTTTGTTGCAAAACACAGGTATTGTTGTCATGACTACAGACGGCACGGCGAGGGGGTAAAAAAGATGGCATACTTTGGAACAACTCAATTATCTAGCTTAGTCAACCCGCCAAGACTTCTTATAGGTCGTTTTGCTGGGGTTTCTGGGTCAACTGTTATAAGTACTGCAAATCACATTCAATCGGTTGAGGGGGGGAATCATTGGTTTTACAAGTCAACCAATACTTCTACTGGAATTTTTACAGCCACTTTTTTTACGGATGGCTGGGAACTAGGCATCAGAGCTGGTGATTTTATGACATCGGTAAGTATCGCAACGAACAATGCTGCGAAGATTTGCCAGAGCGTTATTACTGCCGCATCAACATCAGGATGCGGATCAACCGGCATATTTATGAGTTCAACAAACTCTTAAACGCAACCACCATTCAGGGTCAGGATTGGCTGGCCCTATTTTTCCTGAGGAGGATAATTAATATGTCAGGCAATCAGTTATACCCTGATCGAATACAACTATGCGAGCAGGAACGAAACCGATGGTTTGCTCATGTTGAGAGTTCAACAAGCATTGACCGTATCACTGAGTCAGATTTTTGGACTCATGTTGCAGCTTCAATAAGGCAAGATGACTTGATTGATGTCATCTATGATGATGCGTCAATTTACTTGCAGCTACTTGTCCTTGGGAGCGGCGATGGTTGGGTGAAGGTGGCTATTCTAAGCAGGTATAAACTTGAAGCAGAAGATGAAGAATCACTTCAACTCAAGAAAAGCGATTTTTACTACAAATACAATGGAAGATTTTCAGGCCATAGCGTTCTGAGGAAGTCTGATAAAATCGTTATTCGGGACAAATTTGAGAACAAAGCGGCAGCATTACAATTCATGGCGCAACATTCAAAAACGGTATCAAAGGATTAAGAGATGGCTGTAGTGACTCGCCTATCGTTATATAATGGTGCTCTTATAATATGCGGTGAGCGTTCCTTGTCTTCATTGACGGAATCAAGAGAGTCGCGCCGTTATCTTGATTCTGTTTGGGACAACAATGCAGTAGATAACTGTTTATCTGAAGCACAATGGTCTTTTGCTATGCGCACTGTAAAAATAGATTTCGATCCGGATGTGTCGCCAGAGTATGGTTATGAATATGCTTTTTTAATTCCATCCGATTGGGTTCTTACTTCGGCGCTATGCACGGATGAATTCTTTTCAAATCCGTTGACTGATTATGAGGATGAGGCCGGTTACTGGTATGCATCTATTGATGCAATTTATGTTCGTTTTGTTTCCAACGGCAGCACTTACGGTGGTGACTATTCATTGTGGACCGCGAAGTTTTCTGACTTCGTTGAAAGTTTTCTTGCGTCAAAAATAATCCTGTCGATTACTAGTGACGAGAACAAGAGAAACAGTGTTTTTTCTTACATGGACAACAAACGATTGGCTGCTATGAGCCATGACTCAATGAGAAGCCCGCAGAGATTTCCGGCAGCAGGGAATTGGGTTAAATCTCGCTATGGAAGAACAACTGGCGACAGAGGTAAACGCGGCAAACTGATAGGATAATCTTGTGGGAAGAAGAAATGTAGCATTTTATGCGATGAATCGTGGCTTGGTGTCGCCGCTGGCGTTGTCTCGAAAAGACATAGAAGGCTTAAACTTAAGCGCAGAAACTTTTGACAACTGGATGCCTAGGCGCATTGGCTCCATGATGCTTCGTCCTGGCGGAAAATTTCTGCATACGACGTTAAACAATAACGCCGCAAAGTTCTTGCCTTTTGTTTTTTCAACCAACGATCTTGCTCTGGTTGAGCTAACCAACAACATTATGCGGGTTTCCATAAGCGATTCTATTATAACGCGTGGTAGCGTTACAACAACAATAACAGATGGTAACTTTAATTCACTAGCTGGTTGGACCATAAGCGATGAAGCCGGAGCTTCGTCAACAGTATCTTCTGGAAACGCCAATCTTACAGGCACAGGTAAAAATGCTGCAATCATTACACAGCAAATAACCGTTTCGGGCGCAAACATCAATGCTGAGCACGCATTGAAAATTGTTGTGAACTTTGGACAAATTACATTTAGGGTCGGAACGTCAACAACCCGCGACGAGTATATAAACGAAACGGTACTCGAAGAGGGAACCCATTCCTTAGTTCTCACTCCATCTGGTGATTTTTTTATCCATTTTTCAAACAGGCGTAGAACCCAAGCAAGGATAGCAGATATTTCAATTGAATCTTCTGGAGACATGAGTATCACGACGCCGTGGGCAACATCTGATCTTCCCAACATCAGATATGATGGATCAGGTGATGTCATTTTTATTGCATGCAAGGACACTGAGCCTTATAAAATCGAGCGTAGGGCAAAAAAATCATGGTCTGTTGTTAAGTACATCACTGAAACTGGACCACTTGAGCCGGAAGTTATCAAGCCAATATCGGTAACCCCAAACACATCCACAGGAATTGGAAACTTAACAGCTTCTGGTTTTACTTTTTCAGTTGCCGCCAACGCTGAAGTTGGTCGGGTAATCAAGATCACATCGCCAGGTCAAGGTGATGAATTAGATATCACCGCTGAAAACACATTTACGGACGCCATTAAAGTGCAAAGCATCAACGATGGCAGGATATTCACATTGGTTCGCTCTGGAACATGGGTTGCTACGGTTACAATACAAAGATCATTCTATTCTGATGAGGGACCATGGGAAGACTTGACAACAACGTATACAACAAACGGCACAGCAACGATAGACGATACGTTTGACAACCAAATAATATGGTATAGAGCGGGCGTTAAAACGGGCAATTTTACATCCGGTACCGTGGAACTCGTTTTGAACTACGAGAACGGAGAAACGGTTGGTTACATTAAGGTTTTTGCATCTGGCAATGCATCATTGCTGAGTATTGATGTTTTGAAAAAGGTTAGGCCAAACGTAGCATCATTTGTTTGGCAATTGGGCGACTGGACAGCAGTCAACAACAACTACCCAACCTCTGTAGCGATTACCGAGGGCAGGCTTGTGTGGGCAGGGAAAGATAAAATATGGCTGTCCGCTTCTGACGACTTTTACAATTTTGACGATCTACAACTGGGAGATTCTGCATACATACAGAGAACCATAGGGTCTGGCCCTATTGACAACATTGAATGGCTGTTGTCGATACAAGAGTTGCTTATGGGGACAGAAGGCACTGAGTTTTCTTGCCGTTCTTCTGGTGACCAAGAACCGCTGACCCCGAGCAACTTTAACATAAAGAACTTTTCGACTTATGGCAGTGGCAATTCCGTCGCGGTTAAGGTTGATGACCAGGGTGTTTTTGTGCAGCGTGGCGGCACAAGGTTAATGGGTATCAGTCAGGACGGTGACAAGTTCACCACAGCCGATTTGTCTGTTTTATACCCTGAATCAGGAGGGGATTCAAATATAACTCACATTGCAGTGCAAAGGCAGCCAGACACTAGAATACACTGCATGCGTGCTGATGGAACCGTACTTATATTGGTGCACAATAAGTTGGAAAACATGTTTTCGTGGGTAAAGTATTCTGGGGGTGGCTCTGTTGAGGATGTCGTAATCTTGCCTGGAGCTGATGGCGATGGTGAAGATGCCGTATATTATCAAATCAAAAGAACCATTAATGCTGTGACAGTAAGGCACTTAGAAAAATGGTCTCTTGAGTCACAGAATCAAGGGGCTACAGTAAGCAGGCAGCTTGACGATCATGTTGTTATCAACCAGGCATCATCCACTACGATAGGAGGACTTGGACACCTTGAGGGCGAAACGGTAGCATTATGGGCCAATGGCAAGGATCTTGGCACCTATACTGTATCAAGCAGTGCGATCACTGCTTCTGAGGCAGTTACGCAGGGCTGCGTGGGTCTGCCGTACACGGCCCAGTGGAAATCTAGTAAGTTGGATTTTGCGTCGAACCTTGGCACAGCGCTGCTTCAAAAGAAAAAAATACATCATTTTGGTGTTGTTTTATACAACACTCATTACCAGGGGATGAAGTATGGGCCAGGATTTTCTTCTCTAGACCAGTTGCCGCTTACCAGCAAGGGTGCCGATATTGCGGCGGACACAGTCCACACAACATTTGATGAGGAGCTGTTCGAGTTCCCGAGCGAGTGGGACACGGATCCAAGAATATGCTTGCAGGCAGCTTCTCCAAGACCTTGCACTATATTATCTTTAGTTTTTGGCTTGGAAACACATGATAAGTATTAACCATGGAAATCAATTCTTCCTTAAAGATTTTTATGGATATGATCCCATTCCATTTCCGTACGTTTCTATTGTTGTTTTTTTAGATGATAATATTGTCGCCATCGCAGGGTTTGTCAAAAAAAACATAGGACTTGAGGAAGACAGTACGGTTATGTTTTCTGATATAAAACAAATTTTAAGGGTCCAAAAAGAATTCAAACGAGTTGTTGTTATCGTTTCTGGATTATTGATACAGAGGGTAGAACAAAGTTTGAATGTGTTTGCAGTCGCACAGGGATCCATAGGTGGCTCTGATTTATTATTAAAACACATGGGTTTTAATAATATAGACGGTGATTTGTGGGTGCTTTAGCGATTCCGGTTCTGGTTTTGGGCACGGCTTTGAATGCCTATGGCAAAATAAAGCAAGCAAAAGATCAAAAAAAGCAAGGCAGAACACAAAGACGATTGAAGGAAGACTCGGCGTTGGTTGCGATATCGTCCAGTCAATACAAGGCAAGATCTGTAAAAAGACAAACAGATTTTATTGCATCAAGGGCATTGGCAGTTGCGGCTGCCAGTGGGGCCGATGCCTCTGGAACGCAAATAACGAATATCATTGCTGATATTGAGGGGGAAGGAGCCTACCGTGCTGCTCTCGAGCTTTACCAGGGAGAGGAAAGCGCTAGAATGCTACGGTTGTCTGGATTCTATGATGAGAAAACAGCAAGACAGAAAAGCCAAGCAACAAAGGTTTCAATATTTGGGGATGTGTTAAGCGCCGGCGCACAGATCTTTTCTCAAAAAGGGAAAAAGCCTGATTAACATGGCAAAGATACCTGACATACAGTCATTAGGGCCAAGGCCATCGCCGCAAAGAACTTCTCTTGCGCCTGGTGTTGCGCAAGATGGCGTTATGGGTGAGGTCTTCCAAGGTATAGGGAGAAATTTAAGTGGGTTTTCGCAGCAACTTAGGGTCATCCAAGAACGTGAAAACCAATATTTTGTGCAGGAAGCTGGAAACAAACTCAAGAAGGAGCTTATGGATCTATCCTCTGATTATTCAGCAAAGAAGTCTTCTGGCGTAGCAGAAAACAAAGATTTCTTTGCTGAATACATGAGAAGGTTCGATGAAAAAAGCCTTTCGGTGAGAGGCGGTCTTAAAAATGACGATCAAATTGAGATGTTCAGGAAAAGAAGCGAAGTCGCAAAGCTGAGCTTTGGCGGTCGTCTTGCCGGGCATATTACAGAGCAAACAAACGTTTATCAAAAACAGATATACCTGGGTGGTCTTGCTGTCGATCTTGAGTCTGCATCAAAAAACTACATAAGCAAAAACGCAGTATTAAGCGAAATTGTATCGACCAAAGAATTGACAAAGGCTGAAATGGAAAGGCTTGGCATAACGGGTGACGCAAAGAAAATAACATTGTTTGAAAATGAGTCTGCCATTCATGTTGCTGTAATTAATCAAGCTGTATCGGAAGGAAACACGAGTTACGCAAGATTATGGTATGACAAAAACAAAAAAAATATAAGCGCAAATCAAACATCAAGAATAGAAAGGATTCTAAAAAAATCAACAGCCAGGAAAGAGTCTCAAGATATTGTTGACGAATACACAGCAGGCGGTTGGTCTCTTAAAAAAGCAAGGACCGACGTAAGGAAAAAATATAGCGGAGAACTCGAAGATCAGATCATATCTAGACTTGAAAAGCGTGACAAAGAATTAATTTTCGAAAACAAAAGGCAAGAAACGTTAGCAACCGACTACGTTTGGTCCTATCTTTTTGACGAAGAAAATATTGACAAGGATCTTCCAGACGAAACCTGGATGGATAAACTCCCCCCACACGAAAGACTTCGCATCGAGAAATGGGCAAACAATTTCGGAAGCCAAGAAGGCAGAACATCATCAGACAGAGATGCGATGATGATGCTAAATGACATGGCAAGAAAAAACCCACAAGGGGTTACTAATGAGTTTATTCTAAAGATTTCCCCATTTTTGACTGACGGTGATTACCGATCTGCTCTTAAGTTGATCGGCAAGCCTGAAAATGTTGAAACATGGAACTCAAAGGAAGAAATAAAAAATAACATCCTATTGAAGGCTAAGCTTGATCCGAAGGACGAGTTCACAGGTTCAGGTGACTCCGAAAGAATAGAGGCCATAAAAACAAAAATGAATAAGGAATTCATTAAATTGCAGAGAAAACCAACCGCGCAAGAAATACAGCAAATAGGTGACAGGGTTTTGCTTGATCAAGTATACGTTAACACATGGGATCTTTTTAGCTTTGATAGAAAAAGACCTGTTGCGACTTTTACGGCAAGCGAAATAAAAAACCTAGAAGATGTATATGTAAAAATTGATGGCGCAAATCTTTACACATACAAAGACATTCCACCTGCGGAAAGGGATCGCATCATCAGGGATTTGGAGTCTGCAAAAATACCTGTAACAGAAGAAAGAATTGCAGAGCTTTGGCTGGATCTCAAAGGAAAGCCAAAAAAAGGCCCAGGAATAATAGGTGATGCTGAATTTCAGAAGGCAATAACGAGTCTGGGTAAAGATAGAGAGAATGACATACAAGGCCTAGACTCTGTGGATGATTTGCGATTGCTAATGAATCAAAACCTTGAAAATGCTAAAAACCTAATACGGTAGGATTATGTCAGAAGAAGACTATAATGACAAGCTAGAGAGTCTTTCTTACAAGAGAAATAACGCTCAACATGGACTTTTTAACTTTGTTGTTAGAACCCCGCCAAATGTTGCAGCGCAAGCCAGATCTTTATCACAAGAATCGGGTCTTGATTATGGCCTTGTTTACAGAAATCTTGAGGAAGTAAACAGGCAAGAACAAATAAAAAGAATAAAAAAATCAATAGACGCAAGTCCTATCCTTGGTGCCCAAATGCAAGATCCTGAATTTGCTTCTGTGGCTTATAATGACGTTGGCGTTCTAGAGAAAATTGAATCTTTAAGTAGAGTGCGAGGTGAAGATGCGGGGTTCTTAAGCATAGCAAAAGGATTGGCTGCGTCTGTTCCACAAGAATTAGAGAAAATGCGGCAGGGAATTTTTATGCAGTGGGCCGACCTTATTGGTTCGGACAGAATGAAACAAAAGGCCATACGCGATTATTCTAGGGCAACGCTTGATGATAGGATATCTACGCCTGAAATCAACTCACCAACCGGTGCCGCTATTTATGGCGGGGTTAAAGGTTTACTACAGGAAGCGCCAGCTTTGGCGTTATCTGTAGTAACTAGAACCCCGGCAATCTCTTTGGCAAGCTCAGGAATACAAACGCAAACGAAATCTTACGCAAAATATCGTGAGCGAGGAGGAACGAAGTTAGAGGCTTTGGCAGGATCAATGGCAGAGGCATCTGTTGAGGTGCTTACAGAACTTGGGCCTATGAGCACGTTTGTTAAGGGGCTTGGCGTGGAGCCTGCAAAAAAATTATTGGCAAAGCTTTTGGTAAAAGATATACCTATGAACCAAGTCGCCACATTCGCGCAGGAAGCTATCGACACGGCCATAGCAAACCCTGAAAAGACATGGGGGCAGTTTTTTTCAGAGAGGCCCAGCAGCGCATACAACACGTTAATTGCTGGAATAACGCAATCAACAATTATGGTTGGGGCTGGGTCCATTCCGTATTATAGCAGAAAATACCCAACAGAGATGCTGAAAGCTCAGTCTGCTCTTGATTCTGCAAAAACATTGCGCGAACAGGTTGAAATGGCAAGGACATCATCAACAAAAGATGTTTCGCCCACACAGTTTAAAAAATATCTGGACAATATTTACGATGATGAAGACAACGTCATAATAGATTCAACATTTTCTCAGTCACTCTTCCAAGACGAGGAGACACTAAAGAAGATAGAAAAAACGGATCCAGAGCTTGCTGCAAGAATAAAAAAGGACGTTGAAAGTGGGCTTGATGTGTCTCTTACAAAAGCCGAATACCTTGCGAATCTTTCTGACAGGCACGAAGAAATAAAAGAAAACCTAAGAAGCGACATCGATGGCTTCACTGAAAGCGAAGCAACCGATTGGATTGCAAATAATGAGAAAATCTTCAATGAAGACGCCAAAAAGATATTAAAAACAATTGAAGACGAAACGATAAAGGAAAAATCAGCCGACGTGGTGTTTGAGGATATTAAGGAAAAAATAATTAAAACAAAAAGGTTTTCTTCTTCTGTGGCTGGCACATACGCAAACATACAAAGAGATTTTGCCGTTTCAATAGGCGAGAAACTAGGCATTACTCCTGACCAGGTGGCAAAAAAAATAACCATAGATTTTGATGGCGTGCATCCTGAAAAGTTACACCAAGACGAAGAAAAAAAACGTGGGGGGGTTTCTTTCTCTAAATTCGAAATAGGAAAGCTGAATGCATCCATAGAACTCATGGAAAAAGCAGACTTATCTACCGTGCTGCATGAGTTTAGCCATATATATTTCGAAGCATACAGCCGGTTTTCCAGCCAAAGCACAGAGATAGAAAGCGACATGAAATCATTGCTTTCTTATGTCGGGATTGACTCCTTAGAAACATGGAACGCTATGCCTTTTGAGAGCAGGAGAGGTGGGCATGAAAAAATAGCGGATGCTTTTGAGCAATATCTTATTGAGGGAAATGCTCCGAGCACAAAAATGAGGTCTTTGTTCCAGCGTGTTAAGTCATGGATGCTAAACGTATATTCAGGAAATAAAAAATGGCCTCTAAAACTAAGCAAGGAAGTTGCCCAGGTGTTTGACAGGATGCTTGCCACAAGAGAGCAAATAAAAGAAAAACAATCATCACGTTATTACGATGCATTGTTTGACAGCCCAGAAAAAGCTAAAATGAGTGAGCGTGAATTTTCTGAGTACAAGGAAAACGAAAAAAAAGTATCCGAGGATGCTCAAGACAAGCATACGACAAGAAGCCTAAGGGATCTTGCATGGCTAAACAGAAAAAAAGAATCACTTCACAAGAAATTCAGAATAGATGCAAAACAAAAGCGAGCAGAAATTAGGGGCAATGTAGAGCAAGAAGTAGAGAGGGAAAAAGTTTATGCTGCGTTCAAGCTTCTAAAGGAGGGCATATACATCACCCCAGACGGTATTAAGGTTGACCTTAAAACAACGTTCAAACTTGATTACAGCAGCCTCAAGGAAATGTACGGAGAAAAAGAATTAAGATCAAAGCCAGGAAAAGTGAACCCACAGGTAGACAACTTGTTAACCGCTATAGCTAAGCTTGGTGGAATCAATGAAAAAAGTGCCATAGAATTCGGCGCAGACAAAAGCCAGTGGACAGGGAAAAGGTCTAAAATTAACATGCCTATTTTTGGCAAAAAGGTTTTTGTAAAAAAAGATGGAAACACTTACGAAGAAATTAAAATAAAATTAACAAAACTTGGTTACGATTCAAACCAGATTGGCCTTGACTTGATCGCGGCAAATAACGACGGTGAGAGGCAGTATTCCAAAGACCTAAAAAAAGATTTTCTTGGATCCAAATATTCATTCGAACCAACCGTTGATTGGCAGTCGCTAAAGTCAGGAAAATATGGATTGGTCACGCCAAAGGGTGGATTTCATCCGAACGAAGCTGCAAGTATGCTTGGTTACATGTCTGGGGATGCGCTGGTGCAAGACCTGGTTGGCATGACTCAAAAATCAAAAAGGATAGATGATCTTACAGACCAAAGAATGCTTGAAGAATATGGCGACATATCTTCTCTTGAATTTCTTGATAGGTCCGTTGACGAAGCTTTGCACAATGATGCGCACACAAAATTCCTATACACTGAAATGAATGCTTTGGCTGACATGGTTGGCCTTCCTCGGGTTCTCGAAAAATGGGCAAGGCAAAAAGCAACATCAACGATTGGAGAAACAAGAGTTGAGGCAATAAAGCCTTTCAAATACTCATCAGCCGAATCAAGAGCGGGAAGAAAAGCAGACAACCATTTTAAAAAAGGTGACAAGCAGCTTGCGGCCAAGGAAAAAAGAATTCAAATCCTCAACCATCACCTGTTCATTGCCGCGAACAAAGCAGAGGCCGAATTAGAAAAAATTCTCAGATATTTTGGCGGCCTAAAACTCGAAAAGAAATCAAAAACCATTGGTCCTGATGCCGTCGCACAGATATTTAGCTTTTTGGAGCACTACGATTTTAAAAAAACCACACAAAAAGAGATAGAAAAAAGAAAAACTTTCCAGCAGTGGGTGGATGAACAAATAGCCGATGGCATTGAGCCTGTGGCTGATGGGGATCTTTTAGCAGCATCAAGAAAAAAACATTACACGCAGTTAACTATGGATGAACTGAGAGGTCTGCAAGACACAATAAAGAATATCGCTTTCGTAGGACGCAAGCGTACCGACCCACAACTCGATAAAGATATCCGCGAAGCAAAGGCATCGATTGAATTGCACGCAAAAAAGGAGTTTCAGCAACGCCCAACCCCAAACGATACTGTAAGCGTTCTTGCTAGCGTTGCCTCAGGGCTGGCAGCAGAACATAGAAAATTCTCATCGATTGTTAGGCAAGCTGATGGAGGTCTAGATAGCGGGGTTTTGTGGAGCTTGCTATCCAAGCCAATGAATGTATCGGGCGTGCGCGAGGTGGATCTTAATTCGAAAGACACCGCAGCCATGGCTGCGGTGTTCAAGCCAATCGCCAAGGATATTCGCCAAGGTATTATACCTACCTCCATTTATGCCAATAAAAAACATATTCCTGGCACGACAATAAGCATGACCACCGAACAGCGCATTATGTTTGTTATGAACTGGGGTAACGTAGGAAATCGCCAAAGGCTCTTAGATGGCGGCATGGCCGGCATCAAGAGGTTTGATGAAAATGATGCCCGAGCTATTGTCGATACCATGAGTAAGGCCGAAATGGACGTTGTGCAGGGGGTGTGGGACTTGATTGAATCAAAGCGGAAAGCCATTTCTGCGCAAGAGCTTAGGCTGACAGGCTTGGAACCAAAATGGATAGATCCTGCTCCTTTTGTAACCAAGCATGGAACCTATCGTGGGGGGTATTTCCCAGCCAAATACGATGCCAAACTTTCCAATCAATCAGCTCAGATGGAGGCCAAGGCAAACTTACGAGGTAATATGAAGGGGGCTATTGGCAAATCTTCTACCAGGGATTCCTTCACTCAAAAAAGAGCGGTTGAGGTGAAGGACAGGCCTATATTACTTTCTTTTTCGGCGATAAGTCAACATGTTAGCGAGGTTAATCACCGCCTTTCTTGGGAAGATTTCTTGGTTAGGACGAATCGGATATTTAGCAGGATTAACGGCGACATAAGTAGATTTTATGGCAAGGACATACTGAATCAACTTCAATCAACCGTCGAAGACATCGCGACAGGTGATACACCGGCAACCCAGCAGTGGCATAGGATCCTGAACCGTTTTCGAATTGGCACAACTATAGTCGGAATGGGTTGGAGGTTTAGTACTGCCCTTGTACAACCTTCTGGGTTGGCGCAATCGTGGGTGCGCGTAGGTAGCAAGCACATGCGTTTAGGCGTGTCTAAGTATATGAAAAACCCGAAAAAAGCCACAGAAGGCATGCGCGAAAAGTCGATTGCCATGCGCTTGCGTGGCGAGACTATGCTCAGAGAAATTCATGAGGTTTTTAAGGGA
>FXBF010000223.1_pt1 | contig 18462 bp, 13 predicted proteins | sample 5335321 | NCBI WGS metagenome assembly FXBF01 (sample SAMEA103928391, study PRJEB20085) | sediment metagenome | isolation source: sediment
AACTTGCCGTCACTCAACGCCATGTAGGCCTGCGTCGGCAATTCGAGTGACTTTGCAACCGCAACATACGCAACATTCAAATGCTGCGCCTCTATCGCCGCCATCGGCGAGCTTGCTGCCTTCATGTGGAACGTGGCGGGCGCACCGCCGAACAATACCGGTGTGCCGGACCTTACGATTTGCGCCATCGTCAGCCCGGTCAGCACGTCAACGCAATGGAATACTAATGCCCCAACCAGTGTCACCGGTGCGATCAGTCCCATTAGTGTGACTGGCACAATCTCCACCGGAATGCCGGCCTCGACGCAATCCAGCAGATTCTGACAGGAGTCCTCGCCGTAACGGAAGTTGCCGGTGGCAGTGATCGTGAAAATCGCGAGCGGCTTCGTGACCAGTTCCGCATGGTCACTGCGGAATAACTGCATCATCTCGACCATGCGAGGCACACCGTGTTCGCTGAACGCGCCCGAAACAACGGGTTTCTTTGATGTGATCAACGTCAGATAAAGCCGCCAGGCATCGGAGACCTGCGATTCAATATCCTTGTTGGTTGAAAACGCCGTTGCGAGATAGGCAATGTGTTCCAGTCCGTCGCAAAGCCGCGCGTACTCGATGAAGTCGGCCGAATCTGACAACCGCGTCTCACCCGTGCGGTGATCAAGGATTTTTAGTCCGCTCGACCCCGGCACATAATGTACATTATTGCCGCCGATCTCCGCATGAGGTTCTCCATCGCGATTGTAAAGAGTGAATGCTTTCGGCGTGCTCGCTATTGCGTCATCGACCACGTCGGCAGGAAACAGAACTCTCTTGCCAGTCTTGTCAGTCCTGAGCCCGTGATCGAGCAGCCGCCGACGCAGGTTGTCGCCACGAATCTCCATTCCGGTTTCGGCCATGATTCGCCGGGCCTCATCGAGGACTTTCTTGATCAGTTCATCTGTCAGGATATTTAAAGTTGGTCGCATGATTCTTGTCCAGATACCTCAGTCGGTCCCGGCTATGAGCGCTTGCTATTGCGTGGCCACATACCCGACAAGTGCTTCGCCTATCGCGGGATCGAGCCAGGATTTTTCATATTCCTGCACCAGCTGCTTCCAGATCGTGTTGGTACCAGCGCCGGCTTCGTCTTGCATTTGTGAATGTTCCGACTCCCTATCCTACGGCAGCGAGCCGGCTTCCTCTGCCTGCAGGGTGTCGAGGAACTCGTGTCGCCATTGTTCAGTACGCTCCACCTGGTTGAAACAGTAAATATGGTGCCCGGAAATGTTATAGAACGGGTCTGCCAGGTAAGGTGCCAGTTTCAAAAGCAGCCCATCGGGCCGATAGGTTTTGGATTTGAGCAGGCGTGCGGCGATTTTGCCGCGATTCTTCAGATATCGCAGTGAATCGCCGACTCCGATGCGAAGCGATGTCGTTACCAGTGTGCTGCGATCTGAGACGCCAGGCAATCCAATCCAGGCCGGTAGCGTGATACCGGCGTTGCGAATTTCGCGCAGCCAGCTACCGAGTGCATCGGCATCAAAACACATCTGCGTCACCAGGTAGTTCGCGAATTCCTGCTTCTTCAAAAGCTGCTCCATGAGCACATCGCTACGGATTGACGGATGGCCTTCCGGATGTGCTGCAACACCGATCTCGGTAAATTTGTGATCGAACTCGGAGATAGCACGTAACAAGTCAAGCGCGCAGGTAAACTTGCCGACCGGCTGCGCTGCGTCTCCTCCGGGCACAAAAACGCTGACGATCGGCAGATTGTCGAGACGTTTGATGATCTCGCGCAAGTGCGCTTCGTCTTTGACCATTTTCGCGGCGATATGCGGCACGAGCTTGAAGCCCCTTTGCGCGAGTCGCTCAGCCATATCGAGTGTTATGCCGACTCCTTTTGAAGGCGAGCAGGTAATTGCTACGTATGACCGCGGCTCCAGCACGTCAAGCTTTGATTCGATAGTCGGTGTTGGAAATACCTCCATATAAGCTTCTCTCACCGCATATATGAGAGCCTGGCGTTCCGCTTCTGATTTCAATCTATTCACCGGTGAGACTCTCGATTAGGCGCACGTCGTTTTCTGCCGCTTGTTGAACGCAATCTGCTGTGCGCCGGAAGTTCAACGACTTTGGTGAGCTTGTCGAAACTGTCTGTCTGGTGCGGTATGGTCATCGCGGCCACAAAGTGGTTCTGGAACCCCTCGGCCACGGCGATTTCGATCTTTTCGATTTGCCGAACTCGAGCCTCGATACGCGGCCTCGCGTTTCTATCGAGCAGCGCAATGCGCGCGCCTGTGCCTGCGGCGTTGCCGGCCGAGGAGACCTGCTCCAGATCACAATCCGGAATCAAGCCGAGCACCATCGCGTATTTGGCATCGATATGCGCACCAAATGCGCCGGCGAGTCGAATTCGATCCACCTTGTCGACACCGAATCGCTCCATCAGCAACCGGGCGCCGGCATAAAGTGCCGCTTTCGCGAGCTGAATGGCGCGCACATCGCTTTGCAAAACATGAATCGCCGGTTGCCCGTCGTGCAGAACATACGCAAACGTTCGGCCGTCCTTAATTATACGCGGCGACCGCGAACAACCTTGCTCCAATATTTTTCCATTCTGATCGACGATTCCGGCGAGATACATCTCGGCAACGGCCTCGATAATGCCGGAGCCACATATGCCCGTGACGCCGGACGCTGCTATCTGTTCCGCGAATAGCGGATCATCGGACCACAGATCACAATCGACGACCTTGAATTTTGGCTCCAGTGTTTCGCGATCTATGCGCACGCGCTCGATTGCACCGGGAGCGGCACGTTGGCCTGCGCTGATCTGAGCGCCCTCGAACGCCGGGCCGGTCGGGCTCGATGCGGCGAGCAGGCGTTCACGATTACCGACGATTATTTCGGCGTTAGTTCCCACATCGACGATCAGAGATACGTCGTCTCGGTCGTACGGGGCCTCGGCGAGCAGCACGCCGGCGCTGTCGGCGCCGACATGGCCGGCAATACAGGGTAGGGCGTAAACATGTCCGCCCGGATTGATGGCGATGTCGACATCTGCTGCAAGGACATCGACTGCGGAATCATTTGCCAGTGCGAACGGAGCGGTACCGAGCTCGACGGGGTTAATACCCAGCACGAGGTGCTGCATGATCGGGTTTCCGACCACAGTCATTTCTACTACATCGGTGGACTCGATTTCGGCCTGTACTGAAACTTCTGCGACCAACTCACTGATGGCTTCGCGGACAGTTCGTACCAGATCGGCTTCTCCACCAGGATTCATCATGATGTACGAGACCCGGCTCATCAGATCTTCACCAAAACGAATCTGTGGATTCATCTTGCCTGCGCTCGCCAGAACTTCGCCGCTCGTCAGGTCGCAGAGATGTGCCGCGATCGTTGTCGATCCGACATCCACAGCGACTCCGACTACACGCTCTTTGAATCCCGGCCAGATCGCAACGATCTGCTCTTCGTTTCTTACCGCAACCGTGACTTGCCAGTTACCCTCACGTAGACACTTTTGCAGTATCTGTATGACGTGAAGTTCGCAGCCAAGGTCTTCGAGTTGCCAGTTACTTTTCAACGCCTCCTGCAGACGTTGAAGATCACCACTGGGGACATGCATATCCGGTTGCGCGACCTCCACGAAATAAGGATGCACGACTGGATTGATCTCTATGTCGTGGGCTTCATGGGGTTTTCGAACAAGCTGGTGATGTACCTGCGAATCGGCAGGTACGTCGATGACAACGTCTGCCTGAAGGGTTGCCTGGCAACTCAGTCGCCGGTCATCTGCGAGCCCACGCCTTTGCCTGAATTGCTGTTCGGCCTCACGCGGAGGAGACAGGTTGTTGGCTCTTGAGACAATGTTGTGCTTGGCGAATTCGCCCTCAGATACGAGAATCTGGCAGCGACCACAAATGGCCCGACCGCCACAGACCGAGTCGATGTCGGCACCAAGGCTTCGCGCGGCACTGAGTACCGATGTGGAAAAAGGGAAACGGCCACGTTTACCGGACGGCGAAAAGACCACCAGAACATCGTTTTTCGGCGTGTCGTTCATTTACGATCTGGCCGCGCTAGCTGTGACGGGCCCGACGGCGCCTGCCACTTCTCCTGCCGCGACGCTCGCTGCCTTCGGCCGCAGTGTCCCTGTAAGCGGCAATCCACTGCGCGCATTCAGCATCGTGCCCCATTACAACATTGGCTCCCCTTACAGACTGCATCAGCTCACTGTGCAGTGGATTGGTAATCGCGGAAGTCATACCGCTCGCCATCGCCATGCTGATGAATGCTGCATTCAGGCCATTGCGATTCGGCAATCCGAAACTCAGGTTGGATGCGCCGCAGGTCGTGTTGACCTTGAGTTCGGTACGTAAGCGACGCACCAGTTCCATGACCTGGCGGCCGGCGGAATTTATGGCTCCAATCGGCATCACCAGGGGATCAACGACAACGTCGGCCAACGGAATGCCGTGATCGAGTGCGCGCTCTACTATTTTCTTTGCTACTTCAAATCGGACGTTGATGTCCTCGGATATTCCCGTGTCATCATTTGAAATCGCGATCACCGCGCAACCGTGTTTCTTGACGAGGGGTAATATTGTCTCGAGTCTCTCCTCTTCGCCGGTTACAGAGTTCAGCAGGGCTTTGCCTTCGTAAGCCTCGAGTCCGGCTTCAAGCGCCGCGACGATGGAAGAGTCGATGCATAGCGGAACGTCGGTGATCGACTGCAATAATCTGATGGACTCCGCCAGGATCGCCGGCTCGTCGGCCAGCGGGATTCCTGCGTTGATGTCCAGAACTTGTGCTCCGGCCGCGACTTGTGCTAACGCATCGGCCTCTACGCGACTGTAGTTCCCGGCCTTCATTTCCTCCGCCAATAGTTTTCGTCCCGTAGGATTTATGCGCTCACCAATGACGACGAAAGGCTGCTCAAAGCCAATGACCACTTCCTTGCTCTGCGAACTTATTACTGTACTTGTCATGTATTGCTCCGTTATCGTGCTGCGCGCTTTTTCGCTTCTTCAATCAACCCACCCGCGATGACAACGGATTCCAGAAAACCATCGTCGAAGCTGCTTTCGAACATGGCGAGCTGGTCGTTTACGAGTTCCTCCAGGTTGCCGCTGATTTCGTCAGACTCCCTGCGCCAATCAGCAGGATAAGCGTCACTGGAGCCTCGGCCAGCACGCGTTGCCGCGCGATCAATCGCCTTTGCGAAGCGGGGTGCCTATTCTTTCCTGTCTCTCTTTTATCCTTTACGATCAAAGACTTGTGCCGGTATACCCTGCCAGTAGATGGAGATCAGTTCTGCCATTGAATGACCTTCTCCGACAATTCGCGAGCCACGTTGTCCAATCCGGTGTAGACGTACTGGTAATCAAGACCAAGGTATTGCGCGTGTTGTTCTGCCATCGCCGCGAGTTCGGGTGATTCTGACTGCGACAAATAGACCAGCCGTTTGTAATTGCCAAAATACATCGGCATCAATTCCGGATGCTTGTCGAGGCCAAGGCTTATCTTGATCAGCCGGTCAAAGTGGCGCGTCAGAAAATCGGTCAGGTAGAAAGTGCCTGCTTCGGCCTCCGCCAGGCTGTGAAACGCGGCCGAGCCCGCAAAGAACTCATAGCAGTGGGTACCTGACAAGCGATCGACGCCATATTCCGCGAGAACTTTATCGAGCAGTCCTCCGGTTCCGCAGTCTGCATAAGCGACAAAAATCCGCCCGAACGTTTTGCGATTGACTTCAATCTCTGCTCGGACGGCCTCCGGGATCTTTTCCGGCCTGTTGTGCAAGTCAGCGGGAAGGCATTGTATTTTCAGGTGCGTCCAGTTATTGAGCCGCTTGAGCTCCACAATCTCCTTGGCCAGCGCACCGCAGGCTATGATCAGTACAGGAGTTTTCATCGCCCGGCACCAGCATTCAGCCTGCTTTTGCCAACGAAGCTCGCTGCTCGAGTACCAATCGTTTAGCGACTTCCACCGCCGTGGCGGCGTCGCGGCAGTAGGCATCTGCACCCACCGCCTTGCCGAATTCGTCGTTCAGGGGAGCGCCGCCGACCATCACAATGTAGTCGTCCCGCATACTCTGTTCTTTCAGGGCATCTATGACGACTTTCATATAGGGCATTGTCGTCGTTAGAAGAGCTGACATGCCAAGTATATTCGGCTGATGTGTCTTCAGTGCCTCAATGTACGTATCGACATCCGTGTTAGTTCCCAGATCGATGACCTCAAAGCCTGCGCCTTCCATCATCATGCCTGCGAGATTTTTGCCAATGTCGTGAATATCGCCTTTGACAGTGCCGATCACCAACTTACCGACCGGCTCTGTACCTGCCTTTGCAAGTATCGGTTGGAGTATTGCCATGCCGGCTTTCATGGCACTGGCGGCAAGCAGCACTTCCGGCACGAAAAGTATGCCATCGCGGAAGTCCTCTCCCACGATGTTCATGCCACCGACTAAAGCCTCATCCAGCACTTTCTTGGCTCCCCAGCCTCGATCGAGCAATATATTCGTGGCCTCCGCGATCTCGTCGGCGAGACCGTCGTAAAGATCGTCGTGCATTTGCTCGGTGAGTTCGTCATCGGGAAGCTCGGATAGAACAATATCTTTGTTTTCGTCAATTTCCTGTGACATATACATATTCCGCCGTGAAGTCAAAAACTGCCGGCAAGTTCCGGATGTCGGCTGCAAACCGAAACCCCTTACCGGGGATTACCATCGCCCGTTACCAGGCTTCATATCCTCCGGTTGCAGCCGGATGGGAAAGCGATCGCGGATTCTCTTGTCAGCCGCGGGATCAATATAAGTGGGGTAATAGTTCGCCAGCATCTCTCCAACTCTCTCATGTGCCTGTTCATATAGTGACTTGCTACCCAGATCTTCCCAGGCGCCTACTGTGAGACGGTCAGCAATTTCCGGATAGAGATATTCGCTCTGCATCAGCTCGAGCGTCTGTTGACTTCCCAGAAAATGGCCGCTGCCGAAAACGGCTTCGTTGATGACGTCATACGACAACGTCTCGTCATTCACCTCGATTCCGCGCAATACTCGCTGGATGTTTCCAATCATGTCATTGTCAATGATCATGCCCTCGAAGGACAGACCGATCAGGCTGCCGACGATTCCAGGGTAAGCTGCGACCAGATTCGCGCCAGCGAGAGCAGCCGTTGCGGTCGTGATCGCTTTCTCGTATCCGGCCTGGACGTCCATCGTTTTCGCATCTGTCATGCCGGTACCGACACTGGTTATGAATCCAAAGTGGTTACAGAGCTGAACCGTTGCGGCTGTGACCAACGCTTCTTCGCCACTGCCTCCGGAAAATGTGCCGGTTCGCAAATCCGAGATAAACGGCCACATGCCGAAGTTGATGGCGGCACCTGGCCGAACGAGGTTGACGACCGAGAGGCAAGCCAGTGTTTCAGCAAAGCACTGCACCAAAGTACCCGCAAGCGCTGCAGGTGACGTTGCACCTGCCTGCGGGGCGACAGCAACGTCTGCCACCAGCCGGAGCTCGGCGAGCTTGACGAGCACCTCGGCGTTGTCTTTGCCGAATCGAAGCGGCGAAATGATCGGACAACCGCCGAATGTACAAAATGGCCGCTTCAGGAAGCCGCCATCCTCACCGAGGTAGGCATCGAAGAGGGCAATCAACGGTTCGATGTGGTCGACCACGGAAATGCCAAGGGCAAACGACTTGCTGGTTCCCGCAAGCTCTGCGTAAGCGATATTTACATCGTGGACATGGAGGTCATCACTGTACTCTGCGGCGATAAACGGCTGACCGAATTCGTGAATGTGCTCAAGCTGATCGGCGAGTCGCGCGGCGTCATATAGATCGGTGAGCCTGGTCGGCCGGAATTTCTGCGTCTCGTAGTCAAGGATCGCGACGGCTTCACCCGACGTGCAAAAAAGGACCTCTTGTCCCCTGACCATCTGATTGTGGCGTGGATCCGGCGCATACCTCGGATACTCCCTGGCAGATTGAGCGATTAGGTCCTCGACCAGCGCGCGCGGAAAACGCAGGCGATTATCCTCGCCCAGGATGCAACCTTTAGGCAGTGCGTACTGCAGAATCTCCGGTATTGGATCACCTATTCCAATATTTTCGAGCACATCGAGCGCTGTATCGTAAATACGCTGAATGTCGCCGTTGCTCAGAGGTCGGTAGCTGCCACCGGTCAAACCGGGATGCACGGCACCGGCTGGCACGCCATCAGCTCTGGCGGCACGCCGCGCCGAGCTGCCGCCGCCGCGACGGGCACGCCCTGATTTCCTGAGTCGTCGAGCTATGCTATCTCCCAATCTTCTCCACCTGCTGCCCGCGCTCCGAACCGGGCCCGACCTATTGCATGCATGAATCCTTGAATTACCTGAGAATTTTAACGGATCCGGGCCTTCGGGAACCAGACAGAAATCCACAATATGAAACAGGTTCCATCATATGAACACACATTTTATCGCCCGAACCGGCGTTTACCAGCGGCTGTTGCCTTCTTGCATGTCCGAGCGACTGAGCTCGATCGGAAATCGATCGCGTATTTTTTTGTCGATTGCCGGATCGATATACTCGGGGTAATGCGATGACATTATTTCCCTGACGCGCTCAGCGGCTTGCTTGCGAATGTCCAGCGAGCCACCTTCCTCCCATTGGTTCGGCGAAAGGCGATCCGCCAGGTCCGGATATTCATATTCGCTTCGCATGAGTTCCAATGTCTGTTGCTGACGCAGGAAATGTCCCTCGCCGCGAACAGCGTGCTCGATGACATCGTATGACAAAGTTTGCTCGTTGACTTCGATACCACGCACGGTACGCAGTACAGTTCCCAGCATGTCGTTATCGATTACCAGGGATTCCATGGACAGGCCCATCAGGCTGCCCATCATGCCAGCGGATTCCGAGACATTGTTGCAGCCGGTCAGTGCTGCCAGTACGACAGCAATCGCCTTTTCGTACCCGGCCTGGTTATCCGGTAATTTGGAATCGCTCATGCCGGCGCCGACGGAGCTCACCAGCCCATAATAATTGGTGACCTGTGCAGCCGCTGCACTGACCACAGCTTCCTCACCGCCACCACCGGTGAAACTACCGGTGCGCAGATCGGTTACAAACGGCCACGGCCCCAAAATGACCGGATATTTTGCTACTACCAGATTAATCATCAACAGGCTTGCCAGTGCCTCGGCAATGACCTGGACCAGGGCGCCGGCAAGCGCTGCAGGCGCCGTGGCACCGGCCTGAGGTGCCACCACAATCCAGACCGGGGCACCAAACCTGGTCGATTCGATACAGACCTCGCAGTTGTCCTGGCCATACCGTAACGGCGATATAATCGGGCAACCACCACCATGGCAAAAAGGCCGTTCGCGAAATTTCTTTTCGCCTCCGGCAATCATGTGAAGCATCTCGAGTGTCGGCTCGACGTTTTTCGCATCCGCAAATGTCAGTGCGATGTGCTTCGCGGTACCCGCGACACTCGCGTAGGCGGTATTGATATCACAAGCCAGGCGGTTATCCATGTCGGTGGCGACGATCAGGCGAGAGAACGCATGGATATTGTCGAGCTTGTCGACCAGCCGCGCGACATCGTAGACGTCCGCCAGTGTGGATGGCCGGTAGGTGGAAGCACCAACGTCCAGCATGGTCACAGCCTCACCACCACCATACGTGTGCACACGCAGACCGCTAAGATCCAGATCAAAGCGCGGGTCGCGCCCACAGAATTTCAGACCGTGGGCGGTTTCAGCGATAGTATCTTCCACGAGTGCGCGGGGGAAACAGAGCCGGCCGTAATCATCGATCTTGCAGCCTTTCTTCAACGCATGTTCTTTTACAATTGGAATTGGATCAGCCATGCCGATGTATTCCAAAACATCGAGAACGGTGTGATGAATACTCTGAATCTCCGGCTCGGTCAGAGGTTTGAACGTACCGCCTGACAAACCAGGTGCAACCGCTGACTGCTTCGCTGGTTTTTCTCGACGCCCCTGTCTTCCCCGGCGCAATTTCCTTCTCCTGTCCATCGCGATTTCTATTTAGTCGCGCCTCAGAACATATCAGTCATCAGGCGCCCAATTTACGGTTTTCAATCGATTTCATATAAGTATTTGAAGTCGGCGAGTCGAATGCAAAGGATTATTGGACCACTAAGGGGGTCATTGTAGATTGCCTGCTGCCGGCCGGCCTAAAAACCGGTCATTCCGCCGCGACGGGCCCGCAGCAGCTTGAACCGGTGAAACCCGCGATCGACGTATGGTTGCAGTGGAAAATCCACCATGCCCAGCAACTCGCGACGCTTTATCGGTTGCGAGCACTGAAACTCACCACCTTTACCTTTGTTGATTTTGGAAATCGACGGATAACATAGCTTCGAGGGGCAGGTCAGTGCACAGCCGGCGTTGGCAAACAGGGTGATGTGGTCCTTTGCTTCAATTTTCTCCAGAAAATCGAAGTCCTCGTTCAGGCGCATCGGCAGTACGACCGAGTCGTACAGTTTCAGGGCCTCATTGATCTTTCGGTGTGTCTTGATGTTTTTGATGACACTTGCGTCGATGCGATAGCGGGGAAAGTCCTGTCGGATCCATCTCGCAAGATCGTCATTAGTTACGATGACGGAATTACACGGGCGATGAAATCTATTAAGCAGCGATGTGTTTCTGTCGTACTCGTCACGTTCGACGTAGTGGTTCGACAGCGGCAACCGAACACCGATGCCTGCGTTGTTGAGCTGATAGACATCACGGTCAGACAATTCACGCTGCGTGAACGGCCGCCCACCATAGAGTGTGCTCCGTTCAACGAATCCGAACAGGCTGTCAATTTCACGTAACGGCACATTGCCGAAGTTGTTTCTTAAGTAAGCGAACACCGGTGCATCCGGAGGCTTGCTGCGCGCGGATATTGTGTAGGTTGCCTTCGGGGGTGGCAGCGGCTCAGCCTTGGTGAACACCCTCTCGGATACACCTGCTGAAGCCAGTGGTTGTGCTTCGCGACTGCTGTCCATTGTTTCGTATCGACTCGGCGTACGCTCAGTAGCGCATTCTTTCACTCCTCTCGGCGGCTGTGCATCCGTAGATGTCACAACCGGACGCCGAAAAACAGGTACTTACATCGAGATCGAACCTTCGCGGAACGTGGACGAACCAAGGAGGGCGTTGATAAGAACTGGCTGACCAGCAGCCACGGCTCTTTTTGCCTCATGCAGCACACTTCCTATTTTCCCGGGCGTATCAAGCAGGAAGCCTTTTGCGCCCAGTCCCTCGGCGGCGAGATGATAGTCCGTATGCTGGAGTACGGTACCGACGTCATCATTCAGTATCTTGACTTGTTCACGAGCGATCTGTGTCCAGCCGGCATCGTTGCCTATGACCGCAATGACGGGAATCTCGAGACGTGCAAAAGTTTCGAACTCGATCAGGCTGTAACCGAACGCACCATCACCATAGATGATCCAGGTTTCGCTTTGCGGACGCGTGAGCTTGGCACCCATCGCAAAACCGGCACCAACACCGAGCGTGCCGAAGACGCCGGGGTCCAGCCATGATAGTGGGCCACGCGGACGAACCACGTAAGAAGCGGTGGCAACGAAATCCCCGCCATCCGCAACGATGATGCTGTCATCAGCCAGCGCTGCATCGATGTCCTTCAACAGTCTGAGTGGATTGATGAACGCCGAATCCGTCTCTGTTTCAGCCGAGATTTCCCGTTCGCGGTTCTTATCCCGATCACGAAGTTCGTCATACCATTCACTGCGATTTGATCTTGGAGCATCAATCGCCGCCACGACATCGCACAGAAAGGTGCCGGCATCGCCACGCACGCCGATCGTCGGCCGGCGATTCATGCTGAGATCCTGGCTGCTCCTGTTTACCGCGATCAGAGTAGCGTGCCGGGAGATGTGGCTGCCGTAGTTCAGCCGAAAATCGCAGGGCACGCCCGCCAGAATTACGCAATCTGATTCTTTCAACGCCAGGCGACGTTTGTGCCGCATATGAAGTGTATGATTTTTACCGAGGAGGCCACGCGCCATGCCCGACAGGTATACGGGCATCCCGAGTTGTTTCACCGCTTGCGCAAGACTTTCAACTTGCCGCACTCGCAACATGGCCTGGCTGCCAACCAGCAATAATGGTTTTTTCGCCGCTGCTATTGCGCGCGCAACACTTCCAATTTCACTTTCGCTTGCCCGCTCGATCGGGGCGCTAAGCGGGGCTGACGGTCCTGTCGCATTGCCATTGCGGAACTGTCGTTTCAGATGAAAATTTAAATAAGTCCTGAGCGCTCGTGCCGAGAGCGATGGGCCCGAAGGGGCGCCCTGTTCATACCAGCCGCGTATCACAGATTCCTCGTACAGCAGATCGATTGGGCACTCGATAAAGACCGGGCCTGGCACGCCGGTTTGTGCTGTAGCAAATGACTTTTCAAGAACGGGTGCGAGATCACGTACCCGCCGGACGGCTTCGGCGCATTTGACGTGTGGTCCGATTAGCGCCATCTGGTCGATGTCCTGCAGCGCGCCTTTTCCTTTTAATACGGTCGGCGCGGCGCCTCCCAGTATGACGACCGGAGACTGGGCCAGTTGTGCGTTCTTGATTGCTGTTATCGTATTCGTCAGACCGGGGCCGGCTGTCACCGCAGCAACTCCGGGCACGCCACTCAGACGTGCAACGGCATCGGCGGCAAATACAGCCGTGGCCTCGTCTCGTACATCGACGATGCGGATACCACGCTCTTTTGCGCCGGTTAGTATCGGCGAGATATGTCCGCCGCAGAGCGTGAACAAATGCTTCACACCCTGTGCCTGCAACACCTCCGCAACCCGGTCGCCACCATGCATCACTGTTACCTCAGTTCTGTCGGTGCAGAATTTTCCAGTGAAAATGCCATCAGGTCAGCACAGATTGCCTGCATCCCGCGATTTCATCGATAAATGCTCGTCTGTCTGCGCCATAGCCAACACAATACCACCCAAGATAGCCGGTCTGACTCCGATAGGCTGTTAGCTCGACTAATTGAAAAAACAACAAAATCAGGCGCGACGATTATTCACGAGGGACAGGCCGGATTTGAACCGGCGGCCCCTGCCTCCCGAAGGCGCTCTTCCGGCTTACCAATTCGCTCATAGCGAATATTCATTCATCAGTGGTCCAGACATTCCAACCCCTGTTGTCGTATGCGGAAATATCTAGAACGTTGACGACGTAAGTGTAATGTCCGCCTCCGACCAGACCAGCGCAAACTGATCCATTACGTCGGTCGTATCCTTGCCCTGCGCCTTCAGGCTCTCCATCAATCCAAACATGGCCCAGCCGTTACGCGGGTAGTTTTCCAGATCCTTCCGATAAACAGCTTCGGCTTCTGCTGCATTACCGGCAGTGAGAAGAGCTTTTCCGAGCGAATGACGAGTCGGGTAATACCAGAATGGCGGCTCCGTGTACGGCAATTCGTCCTGTGTCGATACGGCAATCCTAAAATGCGCGACTGCATCGCCAACAGTGCCTGCCGCAAGCGCGATTTCGCCGAGCACGAGTTCGTCCGCAATCTTGAGAAGACTGGTAGCGGGATAGTAGATCGTGTCCAGGAAATGCACATCGGTCGCATCGCGGAGTGGAACAAGTTTTCCCCTTTCAGCTCGGGCTTTGTCGAGGTCGCCCTTTCTCGCATACGCCGTTGCGCGCGCATAGTGCCAGATGCCATTGGAGAATTCGAGATTTTCAGGTGGCTGCGGTTCGGCAAGAACCTCGTCCCAGCGGCCGAACTGCGTCAGCGCGAGCAGGGGAATCGTATTGAAAAATTCGACCCCTGGAAACTGGTCGATCATCTCGAGTTGAACGTTCGCCGCGACCTTGCGTGCTGCGTCGATCGCAATCTCGCTTCGGCCCTCCATGCTGGCCGCCGCCCACAGGAAATGAATGTTATGCGGATAATAAGCTGCAGGATAAAAACCCTGCGCATTGCACTGCTCGATGTAAGCCTCATCCACCGCTGCCGCTTCAATGTTAGCTTCGGAGGCATCGTGATAGCGGCCCACGCGCCAATAGATGTGGGCAGGCATGTGCACGAGGTGACCGGCGCCCGGAACGAGATCGGCCAGGGTATCGGCAGGCCCCTCAGCACGTTCAGGGCTCGAGGAAGCTTCGACCGCGTGTATGTACAGATGTATTGCGAGCGGATGTGCGGGGGAACGCTCCAGCACGGTTTCAAGGGTTGCCAATACCTCTTCGGTCAACGGTTTCGGTTTTTCCGGATCGAGCCAGTAGTCCCACGGCATCGTATTCATCATCGATTCGGCAAAAAGCGCCGCCGCATCGTCATCGTCGCGATACTTGTCATGTAGCTTGCGCATGGCATCGACATAGGCCAGGTCAAGCGGTTCCCGTGGCGTAGACGGGTCTCCGTTATATCGAACGGCAAGTGCGTCGATATAGTCACTCTCCTGCAGGCTAACACTGTCTTTCAACGAGAGCGCTTTTTGTATCGCCGCATGTGCGGTGATGCGGTCCTCATCCGACATGACGACCTTGCCATTGCTCGTGACATTGATGTTCGGACCCAGGGCGAGCGCCTCACCCCAGTAGCACATGGCGCAGTTCGGATCGAGAGTCTGCGCTGCACGGAATGATCGGACGGACTCCGCGTGATTGAACGCGAAGTCGATGATCAGGCCCTGGTTGAAATATCGCTGCGTACCAGGATTGGCCCTCGTAATGTAATGATGATGGCTACCCATGCCATCAAATAAGGGCGCACCTGCCTGGGCGACTAGCCTGGTGTCCGGATGCGGTGTTAGCGATGCGACAGGTTCGTCCATGGCATCCTGCGAACAGGCCACGAAGGCGAAAGCAGCAATTGCAAGCAGGGAAATTCTATGAGACTTCATGTCCCCCCTTTGTTGTGACTAATTCAGCCCCCGCCGTTCGAGAAGCGGTTCGATCAATGGCGGACGGCCACGGAAATTGATGTAGAGTTCCATTCCCGGTCGCGTGTTGCCCTTACTTAATATGTGCTCGCGAAATCGAGCGGCGGTTGCAGTATCCAGCAAACTGGTTTCCCTGAAAGCCTGAAACGCGTCGGCATCGAGTACCTGGGACCATAGGTAGCCATAGTAGCCGGCGGAGTATCCGCCAGCAAAAATATGTGAGAAGTAAGTGCTGCGGTAGCGGGGAATGATCTCCTGGATCAGGTCGATATCCGCCATCGCCGCGTTTTCGAAGGTTCGTGGTTCGACAGCTTCGGTAGAACTCCTCGTGTGATAAGCCATATCGAGATAACTGGCAGCCATGTACTCGACCGTTGCAAATCCCTGGTTGAATTTTCTTGACGCCGTGATTTTTTCGATGATGTCCTCGGGGATAGGCTCACCGGTCTGGTAATGGCGCGCAAATAGTCGAAGGATTTCGGGCTCGCTCATCCAGTTTTGCAGGACCTGTGACGGAAACTCGACAAAATCACGAGGCGTGGTCGTGCCTGCCAGAGATGCATATGTTACGTCCGACAACATGTTATGCAGCGCATGGCCAAACTCGTGAAACAACGTACTTGCCTCTCCGAGACTCAACAGTGACGGTGACTCGTTGGTTGGCCCTGGAAAATTGAAGTTGTTCGTCGAGATCGGTGTAACGTCACCGCCGAGTCTTGACTGCTGGCGCAGGGAATTATGCCAGGCACCGCCACGTTTACTCTCCCTGGCAAAAAAGTCCATGTAGAGAATCGCGATATGACTGCCGTCTGCTTCCTTGACTTCGAAGACCTGCTGATCGGGGTGCCAGCCGGGGATATCGGTACGACGTTCGAACTGCAAACCAAATAGCCGGGTTGCAAGCTCGAATACGCCGTCCCTGACGGCACTGACCTCGAAATAGCGCCTCAGCGCCTCATCGTCGAAGTCGTATTTGGCTTTGCGCACTTTCTCCGTGTAATAACGCCAGTCCCAGCCTTCGAGCTCACCGTCAATTCCCTCGGCGTTCATCATAGCCCGACGCGCCTCTTTTTCCTTTTTGGCAACACGCAATGCTGGCATCCAGACTTTGTCGAGCAGCTCATAGACCAGTTCTGGCCTCTCGGCCATTCGTTCTGTGAGCACGAATTCTGCATGGTTCTTGAAGCCCATTATCGCGGCTCGTTCGGCACGCAGTTGAACGATCCGGCTCAAGATCTCCTTGTTATCCGAATCGTTGTCGTTGTCACCGCGCATCGTGTAGCCGTTGTAAATCTTTTTGCGTAACTCACGGTTAGGCGAGTACTGAAGAAACGGGTTGATGCTGGGACGTTGCAGCGTGAATACCCAGCACTCGCATTCATGTCCGCGGCGCTTGGCTTGGTCGGCCGCCAGTGCGACCAGGCTTCCGGGCAGGTCGCCGAGATCTGCACGATCGGTGACCAGCAACTCAAAGTCATTGGTTTCTTCAAGAAGATTTTCACGGAACGCCGTCGTCAGTATTGCGAGTTCGGCATTTATGTCGCGTAAACGGGCCTGAGCAGCGTCGTCCAGATCGATGCCCGAGCGCAGGAAGGCCTTGTGTGTTTCTTCGAGCAGGCGTCTCTGTTCGTCATCCAGGCTCAGGTCGCCGCGCTCGTCGTAAACTTCCTTGAATCGCCCGAATAGTGCCGCATTCAGATAGATATCGTCCCTATGCGCGGAAGTCTCCGGTGCAATTGTCTTCGCAGTTTTCTTGGTGACGTCGTCGGAATGTGCGCTATTGACAGCGGAAAATGCCCTGGACACTTTGCTATAGGTATGGCCGCTGCTCTCGAGGGCCTCGATCGTATTGGCAAACGTCGGTCCATCCGGGTTTGCGATGATTGCGTCGATCTCTTCTTTTTGTTCGGCCATGCCGGCACGGATTGCGGCAAGGTAATGTTCGGATTCGATCCGGTCGAATGGAGGCACGCCGAAAGGTGTATTCCATTCTTCCAGCAATGGATTGGCGGGCGCCGTTCCAGTTTCATTGCTCACGATGGCGTCATCTGTACAGCCAGCCGAGAGTATTGCAGCTACGATAGTTGTAGCGTACTGCCATTTCATATCTTGCTTCAGCCCTTTCGACGATCGCTATTCGAGGCCGATTATCAAGGCCCAATGTGCCTTGCTCACGGGAAAAATCGACAGGCGGTTGCCGCGTTGATTGAGCCGGAAGTGGCTGAGCGCGGGATGTTCCTTCAGTTCCTTCAAGGTAATCGGGCGCTTCAGTTTGCGCTCGAACGCGACGTCGACCAATAACCAGCGCGGGTCCTCCAAGCTGCTCTTCTCGTCAAAGTATTTTGAGTCGGGGTCGAATTGCGTCGGATCGGGATAGGCTTTGCTGGCGATACGCATGATGCCGACGATGCTCGGTACCTTGCAACTCGAATGATAAAAGAACGCCGGGTCGCCGACCTCCATACCATCGCGGATCATGTTGCGCGCCTGATAGTTGCGGATACCGTCCCAGGGTTCCTTTTTGTCTCGTTCGAGGTCGTCGATGCTGTAGGCATCAGGCTCGGACTTCATCAACCAGCCTGTCACAACTAGAACCCCCGAGAGCCAACCGAAATGGCGGATGGGAGTCTATCATAAGGTGCGCTGCCCCTGGCTGCCCTGCATTTGGGCAACCAGGTCAGGCTTCACTCTGTTTGCGATTTAACTAATGTCTTCAAATTCAACCTGAGTCGCGACGAATCGGCTGCCGTTGAGGTTGCCGTCAGCCTCGACCAGTCGCCCTTCAGCCGTTGCAAAGAAATCAGTGCGGGTGGTTGAGTTAAACCGGGTATTGGAATCCGTGTCGATGTTCAGCCCCAGGATCTGAAAGCTCGGGTCGGCCACGTTTGTCGCTGTTCCACGAATTTTGGCTTCGGTTTCAGGATTGTGACGTTCAATGCGCGATGCTGAAACGCTACCAGTGTCTGTTTCTGTACCGCGAATCTCCAGCCAGTCGCCAGGATTAATATCATCGATCGAGAACGGTCGCAGGCCGGCGCTGGAATTGTCTTCGATTCTTGTGTCGGAGCGCAGTTCGACCAGGATCCCCAGCATGGTTAGTTGATTAGCCGCGGCATCAACCGTGTCAACGATGGCATCGATCTCGATGTCGCCGTCGCCGTCGTCCTCGAATTCGACCTTGTCCGCCAGCAAACGACCCTGTGAATCGATTCTGCCTTCGACTTCGACTCTGACATTCAATGCCAGATCACTGGCTGTTCTTCCGTCTCGATACTCCGTCTGGTTGTCTGTTGTGACTGCGAAACCAGCAACATCGAAGTCGGTCGGCGAAACGAAACGCGTAATCAGGCCTTTGATTTCGATTTCAGTATTGCTATCGATGCTGGCATCAAAGTGGTCGCCCTTGAATTCAACGCTTGTCGCGATGAACTCGCCATTTGCGCCGAACTTCCTACCTTCTACTTCGACAATGTCACCATCTGCCGGCTGCCTACTATCAAAATCTTTCAGATTTGCCTGTGTGTAATCTACGAGCAGATTATTGAT
>FXBF010000224.1_pt1 | contig 18443 bp, 18 predicted proteins | sample 5335321 | NCBI WGS metagenome assembly FXBF01 (sample SAMEA103928391, study PRJEB20085) | sediment metagenome | isolation source: sediment
CCCGAAGACGATGTCAGCAATGCATCGATCATCGCCAGGCAACCATCGGGATCTCGCAAGAACGGATGATGATCGGCGCCAGTCAGCACGCGCAGACGCCAGCGGGGGTTGGTCGCGGTCAGGCGCTCGATCGCTCCAACGGGCGCCATCGGATCCTGATCGCCGTGGATGCACAAGACACCGATTCGACCGGGCAGGCGTCTGAGATCGGCAGCGGCATCGTAACGGTAGACGACTTCCCATAGCGACGACGTAGAAGAACGCCAGGTGTGCTTGACCAGGTCCTCGGCCACCTCCCGTGGCACGCTGCGAATGATGTAGGGCAATAACCGGCCAAATACGCGGCGCGTCAGTATGCAGGCCACCATGGTCAGTGCCACATTGGTGTATATGAACCCGCCTTTCACCGGGCCCTGACGCATGTATCGATAGGCCGTACGTTGCGAGCCGAAGTAGGGCATTCCGATCAGCGTAATGTTTCTGACCCGTACCGGGTGGCGCGCCGCATAAGCCACTGTAATCAGGGCACCGAGTGAATGACCGACCAGCGTGACCGGCCCAAACGGCTTGATTGCCGCATGCAACTCACGAACATGATGCTCGACGCTGTATTGCGTCCACGGTTTAGGCGATTGACCGAATCCGGCAAGATCCACCAGAACGATTCGATAGTGACGCATCAGGGACTTAACGCGGGAGGCCCAGTAGCGTGTGGTCCCGCCGAGGCCCGGGATGAAGACTATGGTCTCGTCTCCCCTTCCTAAGACCTCGGTGTATAGACCGGTGGCGACATCCCTACCGGTGCGTAATCGATTCAGCCAGTTCACAGGTATCTCGCGAGTCGCAAAGTGATAAAACTGTCTTGCCGAAACCCGGCCAGAAAAGGATTGCTTGCGTCGATATTTGCGAACGGCCGCGTTTCAAGCTCACGCTTCCAGGCCTCGCCCAAGCGCCGTACAGCTTGGTGTCTGATGTTGTGCATCGTGCGTTCTCCCATCCGGTATCGTGGGCGCTATAACCAGCGCCGCAAGCGATGGCCGAGCGCCGCGACCAGGCTGCGAAACGTCCCGCGCCTTCGTTCGGTGATTTGCAGTTCTTTTGCCTGCGCAACATCCTCGCGAAACAAACACTCGAGTTCCTCACACAGTCTGGCCGAACGGCTGACGAGGTTGAGTTCCCTGTTGATAAAAAAGCTGCGGTAGTCGGTATTCGCCGAACCCACCGTTGCCCATCGGCCATCGACGATGGCGACCTTGGCGTGCAACATGCGTGGCAGATATTCGAAAAAACGAATGCCCATCCGCGCCAGCGGGCGTGCCAAAGCACGGCCCGTCCACTGCACCAGCCTGCTGTCACTCTGAGCCGGTAGCAGGACACGCACGTCGACACCGCGACGTGACGCTGCCACCATGGCGCGTCGAAACTTTCGATCGGGCACGAAATACGGAGTCGTGAGACAGACGTAATGCTCGGCTCCGGCCAGCGCGTCCAGGTACAGGCAATGCAAAGTATGCCGACAGGCACGGGTCACGTTCGGTACCAAACGATAATTCCCGTCCCAGGGGGGAGGCTCGCGCCGGATTCGGTGATACCAGCAATCGTCAAAGAGCGCCACCGCCTGAACCGAAACCGGCCCTGTCAGGCGCAGGTGCACGTCCCGCCACCGCTTCGGTCCCGACAGCGCAAACGAGCTTTCGCGATGCAGGTTAAAGCCACCGACGTAGACGCAGCGGCTATCCACGACCAGAAGCTTGCGATGATTGCGGCGGTTATAGCGCAGCGGATTGCGCCAGCGCCAGCGGTTGAACCAATGTGCCTCGGCACCGGCTTGTTCGAGAAACTGAAACAGTTTCGCCGTGCCTTCGAATAACGCGCCGGCCGCATCGACATGCACCAGTACCGTCACGCCGGCGCCCGCTTTCTCGGCCAGCGCTTCGGCAAACCGCCAACCGATCTCGTCGCCAGCGAGAATGTAACTCTCGAGCCGGATGACCTCGGTCGCCCCGCCAATATCTTCCAGCATCGCCGTGTACAGCTCATCGCCTTCCCCATACACGACACAGTTTTCCCTGTTGGTATCCGGCCCGCTCACTGACCTGTCCCTGAGTTCGCCAGGATGGATCTTCGATGCAGTTGCGCTGCTCATGGCGCCTCGCTTACCAGCACCTCGGTGGCCGGGCGTTTGGAAATCTGAACCGCTGGCCCATCCGGCAAATCGCAGAACCAAGTGCCAACACCAGTATGATGTCGCCCGCTTCAGCCACCTTGCTGCCTCTCTATGCTGCCAGCCTCAGTGACCGGCGCATGGGCTTTGGCGGCTCGACTTACCCAGTAGATACCGAGCAAACTGAGGCCGATACCGGCCACTTCTACGCCGTGCACCCGTTCCGCAAAAAACACGGCCCCCATTGCCAGTCCGAAGATGGGCGTCAGAAACGTAAACGCGTTGAGGTGGCTCAGACTTGCCCGCCGCAACAGCGAAAACCAAAGTACAAATGCAGCGGCGGTGCCAAAAACACTCAGGCTCACCAGGTTAATGACAAAAGACACACTCCAGTTGATGGCGCTGACGGTTTCGGTCGACACTGCCAGCACCGTCAGCGGCACCGCGCCAATAAACAGTTGCCAGCCCATCGCCCGGAGAATGTCCACGCGGCCAGCCAGGCGTTTGAGAGCAACATTGCTGACCGCGATTCCCACGGCAGCGAGCAACACAAAAATGATCCCTAGCAACTGAGACTCAGTGCCGGAAAGGCTTGGGGTAGCGATCAGAACGATGCCGGCGAAACCGGTCGCGAGTCCCCATCGCTGCATTACCGTCAGATGTTCATTCAAAAAACTCCAGGCCAGTGCCGCCGCGATCAGGGGCTGGGTGTTGGCAATCACCGTCGCCAGGCCCGGTGATACGCGCTCGCCGCCATAAAACATGCCGAAGAAGCCGAGGCTGGTTGCGGTCAGACCGACAAGCACAATACCGCCCCAAACGGACCGGCCTTCGATTGCGGGGCGCCGCAACAACTGTGCGGCAACGAGCAGCACCAGACCGGACAGGGCCGCGCGAAGCGCGGCAAAAAGCATGGGCGGCGAATCCGCCAGACCGACCTTGATCAAGGGAAAGCACACTGCCCAGAGAAACATCACCAATACGGCACCGGCGGCGATTCCGGGAGAAATACGCGCCGTTCGCGGTTCCATAATTTCATCCATACTGGTCATTCGGATGCCTTCGCCGACGCTTTTGCGTCATGATGACAGCGACACCAGGTGCAGTCGCAATCACTGCGTGGGTGTTCGGCACGCAACAGCGGATTGCCCGGCAGCCACCGCACCACTGCCGCTTTCCAGCGGACCGGTGCATAAATGCTTTGCAACAACAAGCGTGCATCACGACCGGGAATGACGCGATTTATCACGGCCCGCCGCCCCCAGTCGCCAAGCCAGCTGTACAGCCGGCGGTTGAAAAGGCTGGTCTCGTTCAAGCCGCTCAAACGGCTGCGCCAGGCCCGTTCATAGGAATCGGGAGAGCCGTCGCTGCTTCCGGCGAGGTGGCCCGAGACGAGCGCGTAGCGCAGCCCGAAGCCGAACAACGCATCCTGAAATCCGGCGGCTTCCCCCACATACAGGCGATTCCCGAGCACCGCGTTCTCCACGCAATCGAAATTGCCGGTACCGCCGAAACGCTTCGCGGTCTTCCACCGCAAGCCTACAGTTCGCTTGAAAAAATCGATCGTGTTCTCGACATAGCGGCGTTCATCGTGGAAGCCGGAGAAAAGACAGCTAGCCACCGTGCCGCGACCTCGATCGACAAGCAGATAGCTGTAGCCGTCACGGGCAAGGCGAGTGCCGACGGCGGCATAGCAGCCGTCAGCCATGTCCGTCTCGAAGACGTAGCCGGCAGCAATCGCGTCAGCGCGATGCGGTCCCTCGGCAACCACGCCGCCGTCGCGGACATGCCGCTGGCGGCTGCCGAAGCGAATCTCGATGCCCGCATCGAGTGCCTGTCTCTTCAAGCTCATATCCAGCGTCCCGGCCTCGCTGCCGCGACGCACCAGGTAGAAGACAGGCTCAGCGGCACGCACCGTCTGTGCGGCACCGTCGGGATCGAAGCAGACGAACTCATGCACAGGCGTGAACGCGAAGTTCGCCTGAATACCGCAGCGCTCGAGTTCGGACAGCACATCGGTCTCCGATGTCCAATTCTCAAGGCCCTGGAAATCGCCATGAAAGCGTGTACCGACATCCGGGCGTTTCTCGTGCACGAGCACTTCCGCGCCGCTCGCCCGGGCAGCCAGTGCCGCGCTCAACCCGGCGGGCCCGGCGCCTACGATTTCAACTCTGCGCCCGCTCATCGCTGGAGGTCTCTTTACGATCGGGATATTGCACCGGACGAGTGCTTATCTCGGCACGGGTGGCGGCCGACGCAAGCGATTCCTGTAGCCGCGCCAGATCCGGTTCGGTCAGTGTTTCTTGCGCGAGCAGCAGTTTTGCACCGCGCTCCAGGGTTTCCCGGTGTTTTGAAAGAAGCGCCTTGGCGCTCTCGAAAGCAGACTGCACCAGTTTGCGCAGCGCCTCATCGATTCTCTCCGCGGTTTCGTTGCTGACCTCGCGATGTGCCGTTAGGTTCGGTTGGTTACCGAGAAATAACGGGGGTTCGTCCTGGTAGACGACATGGCCCAGGGCCTCGTCCATGCCGTAACGCGTGACCATGCTTCGCGCAATGTCTGTGGCCTTGGCCAAATCGTCGGCCGCACCAGTAGACAAGTGTTCAAAAACCAGATGCTCAGACGCCCGACCACCGAGCAGGACTGCCATTTTGCTAAGCAGTTCTTCGCGCGTCATCAGAAAACGATCCTCGGTCGGCCGCTGAATCGTATAGCCGAGCGCACCGATGCCGCGCGGAATGATCGAAATTTTGTGCACCGGGTCCACATCGGGCAGCAACATGGCTACCAGCGCATGGCCCATCTCGTGGTAGGCGACGACTTCCCGCTCCTTCGGATTGAGCAGGCGGTTTTTCTTCTCGAGACCGGCGACGATTCGTTCAATCGCACAAGTGAAGTCGTCCAGGGTCACCGCATTACCACTGCGGCGTGTCGCGAGCAGCGCCGCCTCGTTGACCAAATTGGCCAGGTCCGCTCCGGTAAACCCGGGGGTCAATGCTGCAACCGCTTCCACGTCAACGTCGGGTGCGAGCTGGACGGTTTTGCGGTGTACGTTAAGGATAGCAGCCCGGCCGATCTTGTCCGGCCGATCAACGAGCAACTGGCGGTCGAAGCGGCCGGCGCGTAGCAGCGCCGGGTCGAGGATCTCCGGACGGTTGGTGGCCGCAAGCAATACCAGCCCCTGGCTGGGATCAAATCCGTCCATCTCGACCAGCAGCTGATTGAGGGTCTGCTCTTTTTCGTCGTGGCCGCCACCTATTCCCTGGACGCCACGCGCGCGCCCAAGCGCATCGAGTTCGTCAATAAAGATGATGGCCGGCGACTTTTTCCGCGCTTGCTCAAATAGATCTCGCACGCGCGCAGCCCCGACGCCGACAAACATCTCGACAAATTCGGAGCCACTGATGGAAAAGAAGGGAACTTTCGCCTCGCCGGCAACGGCCCGGGCAAAAAGCGTCTTCCCCGTTCCGGGCGGCCCGACCAGTAAAATGCCTTTGGGAATGCGGGCACCCAGACGTCCATATTGCTGCGGGTCCAAGAGGAAGCTCACCACTTCCTGCAACTCCTCCTTGGCCTCCTCCACACCGGCGACGTCATCGAAGGTGACCTGCGTGTCTGTCTCGACATAGACCTTGGCTTTACTTTTTCCCACCGACATCATGCCGCCTGAGGGGTTCATGCGGCGCATGGCAAAGGTCCAGATGCCGAAAAACACCGCAATCCACAGCACCATCGAGATCACTGAGCCGAGCCAGCGGTTCTCGCGTCGCCCGGCAAAAGTGACGCCCGAAGCCTCCAGAGCCGCAGTGAGTTCGTCGTCCTGAACGCGTATGGTCACGAAGGCGTGACGGCCCTCACCGGTCCGCTGCAGCGCTTCGATTTTCGCTTGTGGCAACAACGCAATGAGTGCATCGGTGCGCGCCGTGCCGCGAATGTCGACGTCGCTGACACTCAGATTCTCCAGCTTGCCGTCTTTCAGCAGCGTTTTGAAATCGCTGTAAGCCAGATTCTCCGAGTGACTGACCAGGTAGGTCTGCATCCACAACAAAACCAGTACGGCGAGAAAAACGTACCAGATCGAGAATTGTTGTTTCTTATCCATAGCAAACTCCGTAAATGAAGGCCTGGCTAACCTGACTCACCCCACCGCTTGGTGAAGAAGTTGTGGATCGGCACATAGACGATCCCGGCATAGACGCCGTACAGAAAGCTCTCAATCAGGCCCAGTAAGAATCCCCACCAGGTGAGCCATTTGAAGGCTGGCAGGATCTGTTCCAGGAACGCGTGCATGTGCAGGGCCTCTGGCGTCACGAACCCCCACAGCACACACACAACAAAGGACACGGCCGCCCAGGTGCCCAGTGACCAGCAGACGATTTTCCAGTTCAACATGCGAATCTCCTCATCCGTGTTTGTCTCGATCGTGCGATTGCTCATCGTCGTCGCCACCGTGACCCCCGTGACCGCCATGGCCATGAAAGAAGTGCATGCCAACGACCAACAGCAAAATGATCAGAAAAAAGGAATTGCCACTCAGCCAATCCATATCATTTCCTCCTCGTTACGATGACACCGACGTGACGTCGGCGCCTTTTGTCAGATTCACCAGGCGGTCAACACTATCCACCGCCAGGATGCCGGCCATGGCGCCGCACTCGTGTGCACAACTGACGATGGCTGCAACAAGGCCGTCAACCTCGGCCTCGTCCGCATACAGCAAAATGCGGGCGTTTTCCTGCATGAGATCGCGGTGAAAAAAGTTCGGGTGCTCGCCGTAGCCCTGCACGTGCTCGACGGTGATGCCATGCACGCCGCAATGTCGCAAGTGTTTCTCCAGAGGAATCAGTAGGTCGATTGGCACAATGGCCGAGATGCGTTTGATACTCATGATAATTTCTCCTGCATGTCGAGAGCTGCGGTGTACGCTTCAATTAGAGTGCGCACGCCCTCGGCAAGCGTTTGGGTAAGGTCGATGGCATTGCCCGGATGGCGAACGGTGTTGCAGGTGACGATATCGGCCGCGCTCCGGTGACCGTGCCGGTGGCTCGCAGAAAGGTCCGTGTTGGTGCCGTGGTCATTCGATTACCGCACTGACGTGCGAGTTCTTCCGCGATGGAATAAAACCCGGCGTATTGGCCATATAGCTACGATAGCGATCGCCGAATTCCTCGAGCGCTGCCTGTTCCTCACGACGAGCAAGCCGCACATATACATAAACGAGGATTGGGAACATGACGACGGTTGGCAAGGTCGGCCATTGCAGCAGGAAGCCAAACATAATCAGAATGAATGCCGCGTACTGCGGGTGGCGTATCCGCGCATAGACTCCGTCGGCAGCCAGGTCTTGCCGTTGCTGGGCGGCGTGCAGAATTCGCCAGGCCGATGCCAGCAAAATGAAGCCACCGAATATCACTACGTTGCTCATGATGTGCAACGGATCGACATGCGGGTTGATGTTCCAACCGAATAGGGTGTTCCAGAGATGCCCGGCTTCGTGACTGAAGATGTCGGTGCCCGGAAACTTGCTCTGCAGCCATCCCGAGAACAGATATATCGTTAACGGGAAGCCGTACATCTCGGTAAAAAGCGCCAGCACGAATGCGGAGAATGCCCCGAGGCTGCGCCAGTCTTTAGCCGATTTCGGCTTGGTAAAACTGAATGCAAAGATGATGAAGACTGCAGAGTTGATGATCACCAGCGACCACAACCCGTAGGCATTACTGTCTTGCATTATTTGTCCTCCCGGCGATATTGCTCACTGCCGTGACTGCGATGATCAGCATGTCCTCGCTGGTCTCCGTGACCGCCATGTCCGCGATGCATGAAAATGTGCATCACCGGACACAACAACAGGATCAGGAACGGCAGGGCGTAGATAAAATGCGCACGGTGCTCGGTTAACAAAAAATACAGCACAGCACCGATCAATCCGATAGCCGCCAGGCCGTTTGGCGTCAGCCAGAAGTTTTTCGTGGATTGCGCCGTTCCATTACCGCCTGCCATTGTTCGTTTCCTCCTGATGCTCCATAAGCGATTCCATCATGACCTGCATCATGTCGACCCGGCTCTCGAGATCGGTCAGTCGCTGGGCATCGCTCATCTCAACGCGTGGGGGGGGCGATCCCATGCGCCTATACACATGCCACGGTTCGTCCGACTCCATCCCGGGCTCCATGCCGGGATCCATGTGCTCGGCCATGACCTCCCGCATGCGCTCACCACCCATGCCACGCATGAGCCCCATCGCTTCGCGCATGTGCGTCAGGTGGGCGGCCATGAATGCCTCCCGCTTCTTGCGGTCTTTCGTCTTCCTGATGACCGCCATCTCTGCGGCCATCGTGCCCATCAGTTCATCCAGCTTGGCATGCCGCTCGATTCGATCGGCCACCAGCTCCTCCCAGTAATCCTCGCTTGTCGGCGTCGGATTTGCCGGCAATGGATCGATGTCCTGAGTCCGCGCCACTCCTGACAATAGTCCGGCCGTAATTGCGATAACCAACATTGCTTGTCGCACTATCTTTCTGCCTCAGTTTTGTCCAGGGCCTCATTGAGCCCGCCTTATTCCACAATCAACTTGCCGCGGAGCATGCCCATCTGGCAGGCGAACTCGTACTCGCCCGGATCCTGCGGCACGAACTCCACCGCCACCGTTTCGCCGGTCGGGAGCTGCACGCTCTTGTCAAAGTCCGGCAACAACACCATCTCCGAACAGCTCGCGGTTTCTTCGCGCCGAAAGTTCAGTCGTACGGGTTTGCCGTGTTCAACAACCACGACGTCTGGTGTGTAACCGCCTTTCACCAGAATCATGGCTTCCTGATGCCCGGAACTGGTCATCGCCGCCCGTGTGCCTTTGGATTTCTTGAGCCAGAAGAACCACACGATGAATGCGATGAGCGCAAAGCCCAGGGCCGTAACAAAAATGCGATCGGGTGTCATGTCACACCTCCTTTGGGTTGGAAATAACGCAGCCGGTTGGCGTTGGTGACGACGGTGAGCGAGCTGGACGCCATGGCCGCCGCAGCGATCAGGGGCGAGAGCAACAAGCCGGTGAACGGGTACAAAAGCCCCATCGCCACCGGCACGCCGAGGGTGTTGTAAATGAAGGCACCGAACAAGTTTTGCTTCACGTTGCGCATGGTGGCGCGAGAGATTTCCATCGCCGTTACCACACCGTTAAGGCTGCCCTTGATCAAGGTGATATCACTCGCCTCGATTGCCACATCGGTGCCGGTGCCAATGGCCATACCGACATCGGCCTGAGCAAGCGCCGGAGCATCGTTGATGCCATCGCCCACCATGGCCACGACCTTGCCTTCCAGTTGCAACTTCTTGATTTCGTGAGCCTTGTCCTGGGGCAGCACGTCGGCAAGCACACGATCGACACCGACCTGGCGCGCGATGGCCTCAGCCGTGCGCGCGTTGTCGCCAGTTATCATGACGACCTCGAGGCCCAGGTCGTGCAGGGCCTTGATTGCGACCGTCGAATCTTCCTTGATCGTATCAGCGACGGCCACCAGGCCTGCAGCATTGCCGTCAACTCCAATATACATGGGCGTCTTGCCATCGGCGGCGAGCCGCTCCCATTCCGGCAAGAGAGCATCAGCGTCGATGCCGCGGTCACGTAAAAGCTTCGCGTTACCGAGCAACAGCTCGCGACCGCCGACAAGTCCGCTTACGCCGTGTCCGGGGATCGCGGCAAAGTCCGACGTCTCCGGCAACGTCAGGCCGCGAGCGTCGGCGCCACGCACGATGGCTTCGCCCAGGGGGTGCTCCGACCCTTTCTCCAGGGCTGCAGTCAGCGCCAGGAGTTCATCCTCCGGCACATCACCGGCAACAACCACATCGGTAAGCGCCGGCTCACCTTTGGTGATGGTCCCGGTCTTGTCCAACACGATCGCGCTGATGCGTTTCGCGGTTTGCAGGGCATCGCCGGAACGAATCAGGATACCGTTCTCCGCGCCTTTGCCGATACCGACCGTTAACGACGTCGGTGTCGCCAGGCCCAACGCGCAAGGACAGGCGATAATAAGCGTCGTCACCAGGACGATAACGGCGTAGACGACACGAGGTTCGGGCCCCACGTTGTACCAGACCATGACGGCGAGTAAGGCGAGAATCATGACCGTCGGGACAAAGTAGCCGGCGACCTGGTCCACCACGCGCTGAATGGGCGCTTTCGAACCCTGCGCGTCCTGTACCATGCGAATGATGTTGGCAAGCGCGGTATCTTTGCCTACTTTGGTCGCTTCAAACGTGAAACTACCGGTTTTGTTCAGCGTCGCACCGATGACCTCTTCGCCTTCGCGTTTTTCGACCGGTATCGACTCCCCGGTGATCATGGATTCATCGATGCTGCTCAAGCCTTCGACCACAATACCGTCCACCGGGACTTTCTCGCCCGGGCGAACCACAATGTGATCGCCGGTCACCACCTCTTCGATCGGAAGATCGACTTCTTTACCGTCGCGAATGACCCGGGCAGTTTTTGCCTGCAGACCAATAAGCTTCGTGATCGCTTCCGACGTCTTGCCTTTGGCTTTGATTTCGAGCGCCATGCCGAGTACGACGAGTGCGACAACGACATCAGTCACATCCCAGAAAACTTCGGCAAGCGCGTCGCTGGGAAACCAGGCCGGGAATGCGACGGCGGCGGCCGAGTAGAGAAACGCCGCCGTGATGCCGGTGGCGATCAGGGTATGCATATTGGCCGAGCGGTGTTTGAGGCCTGCCCACATGCCGGTGTAAAACTGCGAGCCCGACCAGAGCATCACGGGCAGGGTAACCAGACCGAGCAACGCCCACACCAATCGCCGGGTGCCGCTACCCGCCGGCATCCAGTCGCGTAGCACCGGCACCAGGTCCGGGTAGCTTAAAGCGATCACCGGCAACGACACGATGGCTGCGAACCAGAACTTCTTCATGAGGGCTTGGTACTCGGCCATCTGCTCTTCGGCGCGCCGATCGACGCTGTCTTCGCTCGCCTCCATCGCGGGAGCGAGGGTGTAGCCGCTTTCTTCCACCGCCCGGTTCAGGCCGTCAACGTCAATTAGTGCAGGCCGATACTCGATATCGGCCTCGGCAGTGGCGGCGTTGACTGTCGCTCTGACCACGCCGGGAGTGTTCCTGAGCGCGGTTTCGACCTGGGATACACAGGAGGCGCAGCGCATGCCCTTCACGGCCATGCGCGTCTTGCTCGCGCCGGGGGTAAATCCTTCTTCACGAACCGCCTCTGCGAGCGCGCGAACGCTGATGATGTCAGGGTCGTAATCTACAAATGCGGTCTTTTCCGCAAAGTTGACTCGCGCCCGGCCAACGCCGGCCGCCCGGTGCAAAGCAGATTCGATCCGTGTCGCGCACTGCGCACAGGTCATGTCTTCGATTTTTAGATTAAGCTGCTGCATTCTTGCCTCCGGTGCAGATTGAGTGTTTGGGTTTGGTCGTCCCTGCCAGGTACGTGTTTACTAAATCGGCAGGAGGAGTTCTTTGCGGCGTCAGACATTGTCGACTCCTATCTGGACGGATTCGGGCCCGAGGAAACGATACGGTGGAATGAGCAGGTTGATTGGCGCCGGCACGTTCTTCGTCACACGACCCGCAAAATCGAACAGAGATCCGTGGCATGGACAGAAGTAACCGCCCATCCAGTTATCGCCGTAAGCCGCGGTACCGACCTCGGGCTTGAACGTGGGAACACATCCGAGGTGAGTGCACAACGCCACTACCACCAAAATATCCGGACGAATCGAGCGGGTCGGGTTCTGCGCGTAGGCTGGTTGCTGCGATTCAACGGCGGAGTCCGGATCGCGCAAACGCTCGATCCAGTCATCGTGGGTCATGCGCTCCAACATTTCCGTGGTACGGCGCAGCACCCACACCGGCTTGCCACGCCAGATAACGGTAACCTGCTCACCCGGTTCCAGCCTGCTGAAATTGACGGTAACAGGGCTGCCCAATGCCCGCGCTTTTGCGCTCGGGCCAAGAGACGTCAGGAAAGGTACCGCAGCTAGTCCAACTCCAGCGACGCCGGCGGCTGCCGTGGCGATCGCCAGGAATTTACGGCGGTTATGGTCGGCCGACGTCAATTCGTCGGTGTGATCCGACGCTCCATATGGTGCGTTCGATGTGTCAGGATGTGAGCCTGTTGACGAACTCATCGCAATCTCCTCGTTGCAATCCGAAAAAAAGACGCCGCGTGTTTTCGCACACGTCCGGGAGCTCCGCGGCCGCCGGTACTACTATTACCTTGCAGTCACATACAGGGTATAAGTTGTGTGCAGCACTCAAGTCAAGTCCCTCTCGGACTTTGCCATCGCATCGATCAGATGACACAGGCTCTCATGGTCGGGTGCTTGATCCGGCATACTGTCCCATAGCGTCACCGCTTCCTCCATGAGCGACTGAAGGTGTTTCAGCTCCTCCAGGTGATCGTGGATTTCACCTGCGCGTATCCTGATGATCCTTCGCACCTCGGCACACGGCGATATACCCTGGTCGGCATCACTCAATATGGCTTTCACATCCGCCAGCGTGAAGCCGAGGCACTTGGCACGACGGATAAATCGTAATCGAGAGGTATCTGACTCCGCATACTTGCGGTAGTGATTTTTCGGGTCGCGCCGCGGTTTCAACAGTCCCGCATGAGTGTAGAAGCGCACCACATGTGCCGGTACACCGACTTTCTTTGCCAATTCGTTGACGAGCATTCGACGCATCCAATCGTTATATGGTGCGTTCGTTGTGCCAGGATGTGAGCCTGTTGACGAACTCATCGCAATCTCCTCGTTGCAAACCGAAAAAAGACGCCGCGTGTTTTCGCACACGTCCTGCAACTCTGCGGCTGCCCGTATTACTATTACCTTGCAGTCACATACAGGATACAAGCTGTGTGCAGCACTCAAGTCAAGTCCTTCTCGGACGTTGCCATCGCATCGATCAGATGACACAGGCTCTCATGGTCGGGTGCTTGATCCGGCATACTGTCCCACAGCGTCACCGCCTCCTCCATGAGCGACTGAAGGTGTTTCAGCTCCTCCAGGTGATCGTGGATTTCGCCTGCGCGTATCCTGATGATCCTGCGCACTTCGGCACAGGGCGATATACCCTGGTCGGCATCACTCAATATGGCTTTCACATCCGCTAGCGTAAAGCCGAGGCACTTGGCACGACGGATAAATCGTAATCGAGCGGTATCTGACTCCGCATACTCGCGGTAGTGATTTTTCGGGTCGCGCCGCGGTTTCAACAGTCCCGCATGAGTGTAGAAGCGCACCACATGTGCCGGTACGCCGACTTTCTTTGCCAACTCGTTGACGTGCATTTGACGCATCCAATCGTTCGAGACTATTTTCCGAACTCGGCACGAAGATAAATCACAACTGCCCTGATATCGTCCTCGGTCAAAGTCGGATTGCCGCCATTGGGCGGCATTGGCATAGCCGAGCCCGGAGTCTGAAATCCATCTCTGATGTTCTTGATCAATTCCTCGTCCGATTTCGCAAGTGGTCCATCTGAGGCGGTAAGATCCCGCACACCCGGAATAGCTCCTTCACCGTTTGCACCGTGACAGGCAATACAGGTCTGCGAATAGACAGCCTTACCGGCGGCCGTGTCAGTGGCCACCGCAGTACCATCAGAAGACGCCAGTGCAGGCGCGAACATGACGAATAAAAGCGTTACGAATCTCATATCAATTACTCCCTTGTAAAAACACCAGAACGTCCCGCGCTTCCTGACCTGTCAGGCCTGCACGAACTCTCATGTGAGCAATAGCGGCGCGCCATTGATCGTCGCGCAACTCGTTCGCGGCACGCATGTTATGGCAGCGCGAACAATTGTTGGCCCAGGTCTGCACGCCACGGCTGAATTGCATCGGGTCCGGTTCTGCCGGGTCGGCGGCAACCGCCGGGCGCTGCGTTGCGAGGACGCCGACGCCGAGTGAAACCGCAAGCAGTGCGGCGGCGAATATTTGAAAAAATCTGTTTTTCATTTCCTGTCTCCTTAGTTAATAGCCGTACGCGATTTGTAACAGCAGGCGATCATCGTCGGTTGTTTCATCCGCCAGGCCACTATTGGATTCGTATGCCAGCTTGACCATCGCGCTCGGCGCAAGCAGATAGTTCAGGCCAGCTGCGAATTGCTCCTGGGTGTCATCGGCGTGTGGGGAACTGAAATCCGTATAACGAAGTACGCCTTCCCACTTCGCCTGCCCGAACTTGTAGGCGCCCTGCACGAACCAGGACTCCCACTTGCCGCCTTCGGGCGCAATGCTTGTAGGTTGCGCGTCGACTTCCTGGCTGATGTACTCGCCGCGGAAATCGAAATTTCCCAACCGGTAGCTCGCGTCGACACCCAGCACTGTATAGCCGCGTGTCGGATCATCGCCTGAGATGTCAATACCGTCGTTTTCAACCACGGCAGCATCCCCGAAAGCACCAGAAACCGCGATTTCCAGTTTCGGCATGGGCAGTAGAGACACTCGACCACCGAACACAAATTCGTCGTCAGCATTGCCGGCAAAGCCCTCAGTCTCGATTGCGTGAATCTCACCGTCCTCGCCTACCAGCTTCGGGCCATTACCTACATAGCCGGCGTAGGTAACCTTGCTCTGATCGCCGACAGGTACGCCACCACGCAGCTGCAGGCCAATATCAGCGGACGGTGCCGCACCGTCATGACCGAAACCCGGAGGCACCGACGGCAGTTTGTTGATCCACGAAGGGTGGGTATTCTGACGAAAATTACCAACCGGGCTCAGAAACTTGCCCGCTATAAATATCAGGTTGTCGTTCAGAAACAGGTCGATAGAACTGTATTCAAGCCCGATTTCGGTATCGCCATTTTCGTCGACCTCGAATTCGAGTTCGGCTTCCCACAGGATTTTATCGTTGTACTGATAGTGGAACATCGGATTGAAATTGGCGACGAACGCGGCATTTCCATTCTCGGGGTTAATATAGTCTGCAGACGCGTAGCCGGCCAGGTGCGTCACCGATGCGGTGTTCTTCCATTCGTTCGCCGACTTCTCGGCACGTTGTGCTGCTTGCCTTGCAGCTGCGCTTTCAGCACGAAGCGAATCCAACTCCTGGGCAGACTCACTTTCCCTGGCCTGCTCGAGTTCGGCACGAAGTGCGGCGATCTCTGCGAGCATCGCTTCCGCTTTCGCCTCCAGCGCTTCAATCCGGCTTCCATGCGATTGCGCCTGGGCCGGGCCGGCGGCGATTAACAATATGGCGAACGACGTTGCGGTCGTTTTCCATCGTCGTTTGCTTTTCATATCAATCTCCCTGGTTATCTTAAGCATCAGCCATGCCCGCAGAAGAGGTCGCAGGTGCTCGACTAATCGAGCTTCCACGCCAAATCACGAACAAAGCAGGAATAACAATGAGGGTCAGCACGGTGGCGCTGACCATGCCGCCCACCATGGGGGCGGCAATGCGTCGCATGACCTCCGATCCCGTGCCGCTACCCAGCATAATGGGCAGCAGACCACCGATAATAGCAGCAACTGTAATTATGATGGCGCGTACACGAAGCACCGCGCCTTCGATGACGGCCTGGCGCACATCGTCCATATTCAACGTGCGACCTTCGGCTTCCGCCACACTCGTACGCTGACGGACGGCCTGATTCAAATACACGAGCATGATGACCCCGATTTCGACGGCGACACCGGCAAGTGCGATAAAACCCACGCCAACTGCGACGGAGAGGTCATAATCCAGGAGATAGAGCAGCCAAAACCCGCCGATAAGTGCCATCGGCAGCGTGCCCATGATGATGGCCACTTCGGCGAAACGTCGGAAGTTGAGGTACAGAAGTAGAATGATGATGACGAGTGTCACCGGTCCGACCAGTGCCAGGCGCTCCTTTGCCCGCACCATGTATTCGTACTGACCGGACCAGCTCAAGGAGTATCCCGCGGGTAATTCCACGTGGTCGCTCACAACCTGCTGCGCCTCGGCTACGTAGGAACCAAGATCCCGGCCGGTGATATCGATGTAGGTCCAGCCGTTCAGCCGTGCATTCTCGCTCTTGATGACCGGAGGTCCATCCACGACCTTGACGTCGGCGACGTCGGCCAACGCGATGCGTGCGCCGTTCGGTGTAACAATGGGCAGCAATTTCAACTGCTCGAGCGAGTTCCGCACCCGCTGCGGGTATCGTATGTTCACCGGATAGCGCTCAAGGCCCTCGACGGTCTGCGTGACGTTCATGCCGCCGATGGCGGTGCGCACGATGTCCTGCACGTCGTTGATGTTGAGTCCGAAGCGCGATGCGCGTTTGCGATCAATGTCGATATTGACATAGCGACCGCCCGCAACCCGCTCGGAGTAGACCGAGGCGGTGCCATGTACGGTGGCCAACACGCGCTCGAGGTCCTTGCCGATGCGTTGGATGACGCCGAGATCCGGTCCGGCGACTTTGATGCCCACCGGCGTTTTAATACCGGTGGCAAGCATGTCGATGCGGGTCTTGATCGGCATGACCCAGGCGTTGGTGAGCCCGGGTAACCTGACGATGCGGTCGAACTCGGCGCGCAGTCCCTCCGCCGTCATGCCCTCGCGCCACTCTTCTCGCGGCTTCAACTGAATCACGGTTTCGATCATCGTGAGCGGCGCCGGGTCGGTCGCTGTTTCGGCGCGCCCAATCTTGCCGAACACACTTTTCACTTCCGGCACGGTCCGAATCATCTTGTCGGTCTGTTGCAGAATCTCCCGGGCTTTGTCGATCGACACGCCGGGGTAGGTTGTCGGCATGTACATCAGATCGCCCTCATCGAGCGGCGGCATGAACTCCGAGCCAAGTTGTGTCGCCGGCCACAGGCCGATTACCAGTACGACCGCCGCGCCGAGCAGTGTGGATTTCGGATATCGGATCACGCCGTGGATCACAGGTCGATAGGCCCTGATCAGCAGACGATTGATCGGGTTCTTATGCTCGGGCGTAACCTTGCCGCGAATGAGATAGCCCATGAGCACGGGCAAAAGCGTAATAGACAGCACGGCCGCGGCCGCCATTGCGTACGTCTTGGTATACGCCAGTGGCGCGAAAAGCCGCCCTTCCTGAGCTTCCAGGGTAAACACGGGCAGAAAGCTCAGCGTAATGATAACGAGCGAGAAAAACAGCGGTGCGCCAACTTCGCCTGCCGCATCCGCCATGATTCGCCAGCGATTATCGTCCGTGAGCGGTTCGCGCTCGATGTGTTTATGCACGTTCTCGATCATGACAACCGCCGCCGCAACCATCGCACCGATGGCAATGGCGATGCCGCCGAGCGACATGATGTTGGCGTTGATGCCCTGAAAGTACATGACAATAATTGCGGCCAGTATGCCTACCGGCAGAGTCAGGATCACGGCCAACGCCGATCGCAGGTGAAAAAGAAAGAGGGCACACACCAGTGCAACGACCAGGCTCTCTTCCAGAAGTTTGCCTTGCAGCGTTTCTATCGCGCGCTCGATAAGCGCTGATCGATCGTACGTTGTGACGATCTCGACGCCGTCCGGCAGGCTGCGCTGCAGTTCCTCGAGCCGCTTCTTGACGGCGTCGATGGTTTCGGGGGCATTGCCACCCCAGCGCATGAGGATGACGGCACCAACCACTTCGCCTTCACCATTGAGTTCAGCGATACCACGCCGCATCTGCGGGCCAAGGCGAAGCTCCGCAATATCGGACAGCAGGATGGGCGTGCCGTTGGCGTCGACACCCAGGGGAATGTCGGCCAGGTCGTCGAGGCCTTGCAGGTAGCCCGTGGCGCGCACCATGTACTCCGCTTCACCCATCTCGATCACCGACCCACCGGTCTCCTGGTTGCCGGACTGGATGGCGCGTTTGACCTGCGTGAGCGTCATGCCGAAAGCACGGAGCTTGTCGGGGTCAACCACTACCTGATATTGCTTCACCATACCGCCAATGGTTGCGACTTCCGCCACACCGGGCACTGTCTGCAGTTCGTATTTCAGAAACCAGTCCTGAAGGCTGCGCAATTGCGAGAGATCGTGCTGTCCCGTCCGATCGACCAGCGCGTATTCGAAAATCCAGCCCACCCCGGTTGCATCTGGACCCAACGCCGGCGTGGCATTCGCCGGCAGTTGGCCGGCCACCTGACTCAGGTATTCGAGGACCCTCGATCGTGCCCAGTACAGATCCGTGTCATCTTCGAAGATGATGTATACAAAAGAGTCGCCAAAAAAAGAGTAACCGCGCACCGTGACCGCCTTCGGGACCGCGAGCATCGCGGTGGTTAACGGGTATGTGACCTGGTCCTCCACCACCTGCGGG
>FXBF010000225.1_pt1 | contig 18424 bp, 18 predicted proteins | sample 5335321 | NCBI WGS metagenome assembly FXBF01 (sample SAMEA103928391, study PRJEB20085) | sediment metagenome | isolation source: sediment
CTCCTTGGGTAGGGATGCCCTTTATTATATCACTTAATTATGGGACACTACACTAGTCGTATCTTGAGATCCCAATCTTCACATATATCGAGTTCATGTCGTAGACCGCCGGTTCTGAGGTATAGGTCTTTTGGTAGGAGCATGTCTCTAGGGGTTATTGGCCAAATGAACGTTTACAGGGTTAGTCCGGCTTGTACCGTGAGTTTGGGTTGATCGGAAATCTCAGCGAGCGAATACGTTTCGCTTTGGAATCGTGTTCGAAATGCATCGACAGACGCGCGCTGCGGAGATTCCATTCGGCCAAGATGAAATAACTCGTGTAAGCGAGGGGCAGCTCAATGGTTTCATTAAGCACATCGATACCGCAATGGCCGGGATCCTCGAGAACCTCGCGGGCTTGGCGGATGAAATAGACCCTTGGAACGAAACACCGTTGGCGTTTCACCCTCGGGGCTCGGTAGTCGGTATAGCGAAGCGAACACATATTGAACCACTCGAGGCGCTGGTCAACCTGGCGCAGTGAGGTAAAGGTTTGTGTGTTCCAGAACTTGCGCGCAAAGACGGAATTGTTGCCGTCGATCGAGGCCTGGCAAAACGGTCTGCGGGACACCGAGAAGACCGGGAGGATCCGATGCTGGAGCAATAAGGCCATAAAATGCGACACATAGCGTTTCGCCGAGGTACTGCCCACTGCCCACGATGGCCGCGCAATTGTCTACTTTCATCACCTCCGGGACCTCAAAGCGCTCGAAGAAGCGCTCGCAGGCGGTGAGGAACGCCTCGGTGGTTTCGGCCTCCACGCGTTGGAAATACCGCAGTTTTGGCGCCCGCTTGCCACAAAACCCGACGAAGTGTAGCGGCTCGGTGCGCCCCGTGAGGTATTTGCGAGCGATGAAATCGGCCTCCTCAACCACCCGCTCCCCGAGCCCGTGGTAGACCGTGTGTTCGGGGTAAGCGAGATAGCGCGCCGCGCCTTGGCGTGGAGGCGCCTTGCGCGAGCCCGACAGACCCCGGGTGGCGAGCATGCGCCCAATGGTGCGAAGCGGTGGCGCCGGGCCCTTGGGGTAACGTTGGCGGTAGGCCTGCTGGATCGCGGTGGCGCCGGTGAAAAACTTATGGGGATCGGCCTTGAGTGCCCGATAGAGGCGCTCGATGTGCCGGGCGACCCGCTCATCCCAATGCCGACCCTCACTTTTGGGTCAACCGCGCCAATCGGCCTCGAGGTCTTGCTCATTGACGGGATGATCTGGATAGGAGTATTCAACTCCTAAGCGAGGAAGTATTTGGATGAAAAAAAGTTTCAGGCATGGAGTAGAATTCACTGTGTGCCATGAGTATGCTTTGAAGCAGTGCCGTCCCACTCCTTGGTGCGCCGACAATAAAAACGCCATTCATTGCCTAATGATCCCGAGGGCAAAATTGGGTGAAAACGTGGCATGAGTCCATATGCCTGTTTTCCGTTTAGAAGAAATTAGCATTAATCCGTTTTGTAATATCATAGTAGCGGCAGCAACAGTTGCGACACCGGTTATGCCGTACCGGTCTACCACCAGAACCGCAATGCTAATGTTGAGCACACCGCAAGCAACGCTGATCAACATCATTAATGTCTGGTTCCCCGTCATCAGCAACACCATTCCGCAAGAACCGGCCCATACGTTCACGAGTTGCCCAACACCCAGCAACGCCAAGACAATGGCGCCATCTCGATAATAGTCACCATAGACGATGCCTAAGATAGGTCCACCTAAAAAAACGAAACTAGCGAGAACGAGAAATGCCGGAATCACGGCCACAGTTGCCGATGCTCGTAACGCGTCGCGCAGATCATTTTTCTCGCCTCTGATGTATAGCTCGGCGATTAGCGATGGCACTACGGCATTCACGATCAAGAGCGGCATAGACACTAGCGGGGCGAATCGTGCGGCAGCGCCGTAGATCGCCACGTCGTCCTGCCCCCGGAACATGCCGACGACCCAAAGGTCAGCTTGAGTTAGGGCTACAAGTGTGAGGTTCGTTACCCATATTGGCCAAGCAATTCCAAGCACCGTTCTGGCGGTCAAATCAGACTTCGGCCCTTTCGGATGAAGCTTTGCTCGGAGAAATAGGAAGCCAATAACCGCGTTGGTGGCAGCCGTTACGATAGAGAACGTTATGATTTGGCCTAGATCACTGTATCCTTGTATCGACCACAGCCCGGCAAACAGCAGGGCCGAGAGGGTACTTGTGAGGACTCCGCCAAAGACCGTAGCTAGCCGAATATCATGAAAGCCGCGGAAGCTTTCAGCGACTAGCCCTTGGGTAGCCATGATTGCGACCCATAGAGCCGCAAGGCCCATTATCTTGGCTATTAAATCAGAATCGAACAGATACTCTGCCAGCCATTTTCCGGTACCCATTGCGAGAACCGCGGCCACTACCAATGTCCCCGAAAACCCGAGACCAAGGACCAGACGTACTGATTCCGCCGCTCTTTGTGGCTGTTGCATGCTCAGGGATTCTGCTACTAGCCGCACAACTGTATGGTTCAGCCCGAGCTGCGCTGCTACCGCAAATACGGAAACGAGACTGAAGGTTAGGAAGTAGGCGCCCATCGCGTCGGGCGCCAGCAGTCGCGCCAAAAGAGCGTTAACCACAACCGCAGCGATTGCAGCAATGAGCTTACCGGCTATGGCCCAAACTCCGCCAGAGACAAGACGTTTCCTTATCGAGACCATGGCTATGTTTTGATGGACGATGGTGGTGTCTTAAGCGGACTTATCGTAACCATAAACGTCAAGCTTTAATAAGCAGTGCTTCATATCTTGGTCATTGTCGCTCAGGACTAGCGTCGAGCAGCAGGTTGGATCAGTGTCACTGGGAATTTATTTCGATCTCGAAGGGTTCCATGGCGTTTATTATAGCTCGTTTTACAAAAAAAGATGTCGAGCGCGCCTATTCTGAACTTGGGTCTCATCGCCATAGTGTAAAGTGACCGCGTTTCGCCTACCCCACCGAGTTGACGGTACTTATTGTTGGAGTAGTGAGGAAAACGGCGCGGACGTTTTCCGGTTTAGCGATACTGTGCGTTGCTTTCTGCGACTAACAATAGGTGGACTTGCAATTGCACTAGAGTATCTGGTTCGATAGGACGCGATTGTAAAGACTCTCAAATTCCGTGGCGATGTTCGTCCAGCGATAATGTATTCGCACTCTTTTGTCGGCGTTGGTTGTGAGTCTGGACCGCAAATTCTGATTACTGAGTAAGCTTTCAATGTTAGCTGCAAGTTGATTAGGGTTTCTAGGGTCGATCAGAACACCGGTTCGACCGTCTTGCACTACCTCGCTGATGCCCCCAATGCGGGTCGTGAGCACACACAGCCGGGCGGCGAAGGCCTCGAGGAAAACGACGCCCTGTCCTTCGGTATCGCCGGACGCGGCCATGACAGACGGTCCCACGAAGAGATCCGCGGCAGCGTAGAAATCAGGCAGTTCATTGTTTGAAATTTTCCCCCAGAACGTGATCTTCTCCGATATGCCCAGATGTGCACCCTGGGCCCGCAACGCGGCCTCTTGCTCTCCACCGCCCACGATCCACAGCCTGGTCCTGGCCTGCATACCGGTAGGGAGCAACGAAAACGCCTGTATCAGATCATCGACCCCCTTTTTTTCCACGAGACGGCCGACAAACAGGACGACTCTCTCGTTTGCGGGCAGGTCTTTACGTAATCGTTCCCGGCTCCCCGCCATGAATCGCTCTATGTCGACGCCCATGGGAATGATCTTAGGTTGGGGTACTGCGCTAACGGTCCTGACGGCCTCCGCGCTTGCGCGCGTATTCGAGGTCCACGCGTCACTTCGGCGCAGCGTGAAGCGCTTTATTTTTCCGAGCAGGGTGCCCTGGAGCGCAAAAACATCACCTCCGTGAACGGTTGTTATTACTGGTATTTTCCGGAAAAACTTAACCAGAACGGCGATCGTACCCTGGGGTATTAGCCAGTGCGCATGCAGGATGTCGGGTTGTATTTCCCGCATCAGCCGCAGCAAGGAGTAGGTCATGGAGGTCAGAAAAAACGGGACCTGCACCCACAGTAGTGGATTACGTTTGAGGTTAGGGAGGATTCCCGACCCGTACGCAAGCCGCTGCCGCGTCTCCGGAAAATAACGGAATCGATGCACGGTAACACCTTTTTCTGTCTCCGATCCCGATTCCCGGTCCGCTGGTGCGAGCACGTGCACGTCGAGCCCACGGTTGTACAGGTGTTCGGCAAGGTAGCGCAAGAACACCGACGCCGTATCATCGGCGCTTCGCGGATAACTCGATGCCAGCATCACAATTTTCAATGGAGTTCGCATCCGTGCTGATTGTGCGAATGAGCCATTTGGGAGCCTTACTCGGACAGGAATGCGAGGTAGTGTTATAATAGCGGCTAGCCTGTCTTACGCAATAGCCAGAGGTAGCCTGGGCACAGCGAGTAAGCGAATCTGACTATGAACCTTGCAATTTTTTCTTTCGAGCTTCCAGGTCTGATCATGTACTCAGCATGATACAGGGCCGGATTGTTGATTATTCTAGCTGTGTAGTCGTGTATCTCGAATTTATGCACAAGCTGCTTCAAACCCCAATAGCTAAGATGCCTTTCATAGTAGAATTTGCCGCGGCCCAGTAATCGCAGATAGATATGGGAAAATGGCCTGGGAACGACTGACAAGAGCGGCAGATGATAGTGTGGCTCCATCACTTTGAGTCGATTGTCCGCGGCGAAATAACAAACACCTCCAGGCCTCAATACGCGGTGGACTTCTGACATCAGTTTTGTGGAATCGGGCATATGCTCGTAAATCTGTGCGCAGATTATTACGTCAAAGTCATTGTCGTCAAAGAGCAGGTTCATACCGTCGCCCACCATGAAGCTGAGGTTGGCCTTACTGTGTTGTTTTGTGGCGAAAGAGATCGCAGGCTGATCGATGTCAATTCCGACCACTCTTTCAAAATGGTCGGCGAGTTGGCCGTCTATTATTCCTGTTGACGCGCCAATATCGAGGAGTGAAAGCGAGTGAATATCTTGCGAAAAGAAATCTTTCAGCACGGCGACCATTGTTCGAGCCTTGCGCGCGCGGCCGTGAAGATCGTACATGGCCCCTGCTGACGACTCGGAAAAGTTCTCCTGATATCCTCTTTCCGTAGTCATGATATCTGATATGACGACACCATGTTGGTGGGATGAGTCCGAAGTGCTGTCATCAACGCACCCACGTCGATCTCATTTGGTGCGATCGCAATGGCTTCAGTAATGCCAATGCTGTCGTTGAACATATGGACGGGTCATTATAGGGTATCATGCGGCGGATCGTTCTGATATAACATTCACTATGCTGTCTTCGTCGCATTGCCAGAAACACTCCACGGTAGTAGTTATTTTAGTTTGCTATAAAGCAGATTCGTTACTTGTTCGGACACGAGTCCTATCAGGAACACCAGGAACGACGTTGTTAGTAGCAGAGCACTCATATTCGTGAAGCGCGAATAAAGAAAAAAAGTGTACAAGTAGTAGCCTAGCCCTAAAACAAAGAAGACAGCACTAGTGGGTACGAAAACCTTCAACGGTGAGTATAATGTGCCGACGCGAAAAATGATCAGCAAGAAACGCACGCCATCACGGATGGGCTTGATATGACTCTTCCCCTGTCGGACGCGGGCGCGAATCGGGATATACCCCACTGGATAACCGGCCCGGAAAAAAGACATAGTGATCGTGGTCGGGTACGAAAAGCCGTTCGGCAGCAGATACAAGAACTCTTTGAACTTATCGGCCTTTACCGCACGGAAACCCGAGGTAAGATCTTCGATTTTTCGGCCCACCATCCAGCTGCCCATCCGATTGTAGATCGCGTTTGCACCCCATCTGCCTACGCTTGCATGCGTGCTCGCATGCCGCGCTCCCACGACCATATCGAAGCCTTCGTCCAGCTTCGACAGCAAATCAGGGATATCCGTAGGGTCGTGCTGGCCGTCCGCATCCATGAAAATCAGGGTGCTACCTTGCGCTGCTCGCGCACCGGTCTTCACGGCGGCGCCATTCCCCATGCTGTAGGGATGCGATACGAGCATAACCTGATGCTGTTCACAGACCACGGCTGTTTCATCCGTTGAGCCATCGTTGACGACAACGATCTCGGCATTCGGCAGGATTTCTTTTAGCACGGGAAGCAGCCGCGCCAGACTCTGTGCCTCATTCTTCGCAGGTATTACAACGGAAACATCGCTCATGTGGCCCTCTTTCCCTATCAACGTTGTCTGCAACTATTCATTACAGCTGAATATCCGCGCGGCCGGAGTCTACCTGTTGCCAATCCAGATGCCGGCCCTGACATCTAACCCGAATGTCACCGCTGAGCACGAAACGCACGACTCCAGGGACGGAGGGGGTAGATCGCGTCTGGAACAAGCGATCGAAAGGACGCAGAGAAAAGATAAGTCAAACGGTTTTGGCCTGATCTCAAAGGGGCTGAGGTAGTTGCTTAGCCTTCGGCCTGCTGTACATCTTCCATCTGCTTTTTGCGTTTCTCGATGGTGGCTGCAAACTGCGCGATTTCCTTGTCGCGCGGGTGCAGATTGCCCTGGTTTGCCTTGCGTATCCGGTCCAATGTAAATTCCGCGTTCTCTATTTGTCCCAGCTGCAGAAACACGCTGGCGATTTGAAACAAAGGATGCAAGTATTGCGGATCATCATAGTATGCACGCTCCAGCTCATTGAGGCCGTCAAGTATCTTGTTCTGGGCAATCAGCGTACGGCCGAGCAGGTAATAATAAAAAGAGCGCACTGACGAACGCGGTTTGCTGTCGATCGCCGTTCTCAGCCAGGCTTCCATGGGAGCTTGTAGCCGCGAACAATCTGCAGCGATACAGTTTCCGACGTAGTCGAGGGAAATCTGGGTCAACGGAGTAGATGGCTTCTTGGCAAGAAGCCTTAATGTTTCAGCTTGTACTTGCGGATCGAGAGATTCTCCGAGCCTCATGGCCAGGACCTGCATGTTGATTTTATAGGCGGGTTCTTCCGGTGACAGTACCGCTGCCCGGCGAATGGCGTCCATGGCTTCCCGGTACTGGCCCTGGTCATACAACAAGGAGCTCAACATCGCCTGCGCCCGGGCCGAGCGCGGGTGATGGAGTACTTCATAGCGAGCAAGACTATTGTAATCGGCCCACTGGCTGGCGCGCAGCCATGTCGTCCCTAGGAGGAGCATTACCAGTATGGGATATATGATCCAGAGTTTCTCGTGACCAAGCCGCTGGCTGCCCCAGTCCAATAGATAAACGACCGCCATCAGTATCCCGGCGGTGGCCAAATAGTTCCGGTGCTCGTGCGCAATTTCCAGAGGGATAATCGTCGATTCGAGTATGTGGCCCACGAAAAACCACAATATTCCGATCGTCAGCAGCGGGTGTTTTCTGCGGACGTAAAGCGCGAACACAAGCAGGGCCGCCAGGCCTAGCAGGGACGGTATGGTAGTCCAGGGGCTGAGCAGGGACGTAGAGATGGCGATATCGTCATGATGCAGGCCGAACGCGGATATTCGAGGCAGCAAGATTAGGGACAGATAAAAAAACAAGACCCTTCCTTCGGTCATTACTCGTTCTGACAGGGTAAATGGACGGCCCTTGTAGCCGGGCAGCACGTATTGGACCGCCCATGCTAATAGGAGGCCCGCGGCGACGACCGCGATTGCGATCAGTGTGCGCTTGGCATTGACTGATAACCGCGGCAATCGAGACCATGGAGTTTCGTTGCCGAATAGCATGACTTCGAGCAACAGCACGTACAAAGGCAACAGCGCTGCATTTTCTTTGCTCAATAGCCCGAGCATTCCGAAAGCGGGTACACCAATCCCGATGAGCCAGGCCCCGCCGGCACGCCGGGCGACGATAAGCTCGCGGCCTGCCAGGTAACAAATCAGCGCCAGCAGTGTGAACAGCGCTGACAGGCTGGTCATTCGTTGAACTACGTACAGAACGCTCGTTAAGTTAATGGGATGCACCATCCACAGCAACGCGATGGCGCCGGCCAAGAGATCGTTCTTGTTCAGCCCTCTGATTTGGTCGAGCTTTTCTGGACCGGCCCATCGTATTCGATGCAAGCGCGCAAAGACCAACCGCAATAACCAGAATAACAACAGGCCATTTACGGCGTGGATACCGAGATTGGTTAACTTCAGCGGCGTGGTCTCGGTAAAACTTCCCGCGAAGTAATAATTGAGCGCAAAGCTCATCATGCTGATCGGGCGCAGCAGCGGCCCCGATTGCACTGAGAAGCTGGCTTGCTTCAGGCCCTGGAGGCTGAGCGAATCTAGGCGCAGGTAGGAATTTCTGAGGATATTGCTGCGATCATCGAACACATACGGCCCGGAAATACCCGGCAGGTAAACGGTGGCCGCTAACACGAGCACCAGCCCAAGCAGTGCCAGTGATATACGGCGTGTCATTGTTGTCATGGACGGTTTCGGTTAGGCAAAAAACAAGGGCGGCATTGGCCGCCCTTGCTGCTTACGATAATTTGCCGAGCCGCAAATTTAGTACTTGGGTAGATACTTGAGGGGCAGGCTACCACCGGCAGTCGGCGTCCACTGAAGCGCGGCGCCCTGGCTCTCGGGTGTATAAATGACCGATTGTCCACCCGCATCTCCGAGCTCGTTGATATCCTTCAGATCTACGGTAAGCACGCCGCTAGCGCCCACGGTAACCGCAGACACGTACTTGGCGCTATAGCTGCCGGGGCTGGCCAGACCCAAAGAGGTAGCGGTTACCGGGACCAAGGACAGGCTGCCGATCTCACTGAAGGATACATCGATTGCGGTTCTGGCGGCGCTCGCCATGCTGGCCGCTTCCGAAACCCGTGAGCGAATGGTATAGTCCTGGTAGGCGGGCACTGCGATCGCCGCCAGGATGCCGATGATCGCGACCACGATCATCAATTCGATAAGCGTAAAACCTTGTTGAACCTTCTTCATTTGGAGCCTCCAAAAATCTATGGGTTACAGCGTAATTAATAGGACGCCGCGAAAAAAACCGGCCAAGCATCTGGCTCGGGCCGCGAAAAGCATGTAGGCCCCCCAACTCCATTTAGGGCCGATGCTTTCCGTGACATCCTCGTTTAAAGTCGTAGCAAAACTGTGCCGTGTGTCAAATCCTAACAGCTGGTGCTACGGATGCCATGAAGAAGTGCAGGAACTGTGCCATATACTGCCTCCTGCGGACCGGCGGCAAGCGCTCGGACAAAAAATCTCAATGACTCAAGCGCTTCGAGCATAACGGTCATGGGTGCCGGCGGTCTAGGGCGCGTAAAATGACGCATTACGGCACCTCAGGGGTGCCGCTCCACGTCACATCACAGATTTCTTGCCGCAATTTGGCGACAAACTGTCGGCCCGGGCCGCCGGCCGGACCTACTCGATACCGAGTTTTTCGAGCTTGTAGCGCAGCGCCCGGAAGGTGATGCCCAGCAGCTTGGCCGCCGCGGTCTTGTTGCGGTTGGTCTTGACCAGGGCCTGTTCGATGGCGCCGCGCTCGACTTGCTCCAAATAGTCTTCCAGTGAGCCGTCGGCGGAAAAATCGGGCTGGGTCATGTCGGCGGCCGCCTGCGGATCTTCGCGCAGCTGCAGGTCATCGGCGGAAATCTCCTGGCCGTCACACAGGGTCGAGGCGCGTTCGAGAATATTCTCGAGTTCGCGCACGTTGCCGGGAAAGGCATAGCGCGACAGCGCCTCCAGTGCCTGTTGTGATAAGCGCGGCACGGGCGCTCCCTGGCTCTGCGCGAGGCGTTGGCACAGCGCCTCGGCCAGCAACGGAATGTCCTCCGGACGCCCCCTGAGGCTCGGAACGGGCAGCTCGATCACGTTCAGGCGGTAGTACAGGTCCTGGCGAAATCTTCCTTCTTTCACGAGCGCATGCAGTTTCCTATGAGTAGCGCTGAGAATGCGCACGTCCACGCGGATCTCAGTCTGGGTGCCCACCGGGCGTATCGACTTCTCCTGGATTGCCCGCAGCAACTTGACCTGCATGTGCACCGGCAGATCGCCCACTTCGTCGAGGAACAGCGTACCGCCATCCGCCGCCTTGAACAGGCCCTCCTTGTCCTGCACTGCCCCGGTGAAACTGCCCTTCTTGTGCCCGAAAAACTCGCTTTCCATAAGCTGCTCGGGGATTGCCCCGCAGTTGACCGGGACGAACGGTTTGGCGCCGCGCGGCCCCAGCTCATGGATCAGTCGCGCAGCCAGCTCTTTGCCGGTGCCGGACTCGCCGCTGATGTAGACTGGGGCCTGGCTGCGGGCGAGCTTTTCGATCATCCCGCGCACTTTCTCGATGGCGGCTGATTGACCCAGCAGCTCGCGCGTGCCGATCTGCTCGGACTTCGGCGCTGGCGCCTGGCTCACCTTCAGAGCACTGCGCACGATGCTCCGTAAGTCATTGAGATCAAGGGGTTTAGACACGAAATCGAAGGCGCCGGCCTTGAGCGCGGCGATCGCGGTTTCCATGTTGCCATGGGCTGTAATCACCGCTACCGGTAACTGCGGGTGCTTGTCTTGGATATAGCGTACGAGGTCGATGCCGTTGCCGTCAGGAAGCCGCATGTCGGTAAGACACAGGTCGAACCGAAAGTCGTTCAGCAGCGCGCGCGCCTCGTCGAGGTTGGCCGCCGCGCGCGTCTCGAGGTTCATTCGGCCGAGCGTCAGCTCGAGTAGCTCCCGGATGTCCGGCTCGTCATCAATGACAAGTACTTGTTTTTTATTCATAAGATCCCTAATTCGCTACACTCTTCGGCGCGGGCGAAGATGACATGAAAGCGACTTCCCACGCCTCCGGGCCCCGGAAAGTAGTCCACCGCGGCCCCGTTTCCCTCGCACAGCTCTCGTGCAATATATAGGCCAAGGCCGGTGCCTTTAGGAGTTGTAGTGAAAAAGGGCTCGAAAATCTTGTCGCGGATCTCCTCTGCAACCCCTTTGCCCCAGTCGATGACGTCGAGAAACGGTCGCCCGTCGGAGTTGGTGCCGCACTGGTACTTCACGAGCAGACTGCCGTTGTACGGAGGGCTGTTACGCAGGGCGTTTTGCGACAGATTTCCGACAACCTGGTAGAACTGATCGGGGTCAATGCATACCTGCAATTCGTCCGCCCCATAGACCGCGAACGCTTCCCGCGGCACGCTGAGCGTGTCCGCGAAGTGTTGCATGAACTCCTCAAGCCAGGGCCGCAGCGGCAACTTGACCGGGTTCACCTTGTCACGCCGACTGAGCTGGGTAATATTCTCGACGATGATGTTCATGCGTTGACTTTGCTCCGAGATGATGCGTACGAGACGTGTCTCATCGGAATTTTGCCGCGGGGCCTCGCCTAGCAGTTGGGCGGCGTTGGCGATCGCCCCCAGCGGGTTGCGGATTTCGTGTGCGATGCTCGCCGTCAGTCGCGCCAATGCCGCCATCTTCAGCTGCTGCGCCTGCTGCCTGAGCATGGCCGCATCCTCCAGAAATATCAGGGTCCCGGTGTGGCGCGGCGCTTCTCCCAGCATGATGAATCGCGACAGCAGCGTGTAACCGCTCTCTACCTTCAACGGTGTGCGCATGGGCCGCGTCGGGTTGGCCGCCCACTGCGCCAGCTTGGCGGCCAGCTCTGGCGACACGCTCGACAGCACCGGCCTGCCGGACCCTTGCGGTATTCCGAGAAAGGTCTCAGCAGCCCGGTTCATCATACGAACACGCCCGTCACGGCCACACACGAGTACGCCCGAGTGCAAACGCTGAATCACCAGGGCATTGAGCTGCGTGAGGTTGGCCAAATCTACGCCGCGCCGTTGCGCCAGCGCTTCGGTCGCGCGCAGGCGGGTTGCCAACGTATAGCCAAGCATGGCCGTCGCGAACAGGCCGATACCGAGCATGCCCACCTGCGGATATCCCTGTACCACCTCGTTCATGTTCACTTCTGCCCGGGTCAACCATCCCCACGAGTGCTCGACCAGTGCAGCCAGGGTGGCAAGCGCGGCATAGAAGATCGTAAGCTTTTTGCCTAGCATCAAGCTGCTGGCGGCGACCGCTACCAGCAGCAGCAGGCCCAGTCCGCTGGACAGGCCCCCGCTTGCGTTCATGAGGAGGGTGATCAGGGTGATGTCACCGAATATTTGTACCGTCGCCTGTGTGTCGAAATCAGGCCGGCCGCGGCGAATCGTTATTAGCCCGGTGGCGCCGAGCGCCGTGTAAATCAGGCTGCCGACCAGGAAAAGGTCGGGCGAGGCGACACCAAAAGGGTTTATACGAACCGACATCAACGCCAGAATCGCCGCCGCGCCGGCGACGGTAAGGCGGTAATAGTTGTAAAGCGCCAGGAGTTTCCAGTTTTGCGCGGCGACGGCGGCCTGGCTGGCACCGTCCGCAGGTACCGCGGCGACCATCCTTTTGTCTATAGCGTCCATAACCCTTGAAGTAGCACAGCTTTTGGCTTATGGCAAAAGCGCGAACGTCATCTGTGTGTCGAAATTAACCTCGGGGCCGGGGTTCGCCCCGATCGTTACGGCACCTTAAGACTCCTGACCGAGGGCGACACAGTTCATTGTAATGCTTCGGCAACGTGCTTCTTGCCTCTGGTTGAATCTCATCGCCGTCTACCCGTAAGTATACGATGTCAGTAAGGCGTATGTAGTATGTCGTCTCGCGGGTCCTGGCTCGGATCGGAGCGGACCATGAGATGCCCTGGCTCGAAGTGGTGGCGTTCGACAGCCTGCTCGAACAACCGTGCAGCCAAGTCCCCGCTCTCGTGGTGTGCCAGCATCCAGGCGACCACGTAGCGGCTGAACAGGTCGAGCACCAGGTAGAGGCACATGCCGCCATCACGCCAACGACCTCTCGCAGCTCCGCCGCAGCCATCATCTGCGGTTCTCACTCTCGGGTGAGCCTAGAGACACGCCCAGGACCTCCGACCAGCGCCCCACCTGCACCGAATTGCGCTCGAAGGCACGCCGGATCGGTTTCTGCGGCGTAATGCTCCATGCGGCAAGGGAGCGGCCTACCGTCCACACCGACAGGCGAATCCCATACTCGCGTTCGATCAACTGCGCCACGGCTTCGCGCGTCCACAGGTAAAACGGCAGTTTCAACTGATCCGGTCGCTGGTCTATGATTAGCCGCCGGATCCGCTGCGCCTGTCGTGCATTCAGCCGACCTCCCTTCGGTCGGCCTTGGCGCTTGGCTTTGAGCGAACGCAAACTGCCTTGCCGCGTCTGTTTCATCCATTTGCTCACCGCCCGGCGCGTGACACCAAACAGTCTGGCCGCTTCGACCTGCGTCATGCCCCCCGTACCGCCTTCACCGCCTTATGCCGCAAGTCCTCTTGGGCCGCTGGCGGCAACGAACGGGCATCTGTTCCTTTCATGCCTGCATTATACTGCATGAGAACTATTTATTGCACTGATTAATAACTGCTCCAGCTAAGGCCTTGTTGTGGGGTTATCTTTGCGCTGTCGCCAGATCCCCCCTCGTTTTTTTCAGAGCATAAGCTATACGTAGCAGGCACAATATCGCACGGGATGAAGCGAGAAGCATAGGATGTATAGATTTCTATTGTTACCAATCCTGACAGGCTGCCCGACTGGTTTTACGAGTCATCGAGCAACGTCGATTACGCCATGTACGGCGGTGAGTTTACACAACCCGAGGTATCGATAGATGAACCGTGGTCCCGGGTTGCAATCACTCACGGCAATGGGTTTGGCCGTCATATTGGCGTCCAACATCTTTTTGTTTGCTCCCTTCACTTTGTATGTTGGGAACGCTGACGAATTCAACGTCTCGTTCCCAACGCTCCTGAGCCTTTACTTTCGTCCTGCAATATTCCTCATTGCCGCGCTTGGGTTGGTCGGCGTTATTTTGCCCGCCTCGGTTTTCCGTCGCTACTTGGTTTTCCTAGCTGCAATCAGCGTTCTACTTTGGATCCAGGGCGGTATACTCGTGTGGGAATATGGGTTACTGGATGGTCGGGGCATCGATTGGACAGAGCGTACGTGGCGCGGGTGGTTAGATCTGGGGATCTGGATTAGTGTGATTCTGGCCGCCGTTTTTTTTCACCGACGTCTTGAGAAGCCGATTATCTATACTGCAGTAGTAGCTTTCTCCCTACAGCTAACCTTCAGCGTATTTACGGGGATACAGAGCGCCCCCACGCTGCTTGAGAAATCCGAGGTTAAGACTTCCTCCAGCACGCTACGGGAGATGTACCGGTTCTCCTCCCGTAAGAACGTATTGCAAATCATACTCGACGGATTTCAGTCTGATGTGTTTGAGGAGATCATCAACGACGGTGAGGATGGGAAGCGTCTCGCATCTGGGCTCGAAGGTTTTGTTTTTTTTAAAGAAAACTTGGGTGTGTTCCCGTTTACGCATATGACAGTCCCGGCGCTCCTGAGCGGCAAGATATACCGGAATCATATCCCGAGGGGTCAGTTTCTCAAGGAGACCATCGGCGGCAAGACAATCTTGAACGCTGCCTATAATGCGGGCTACGAGATCGATCTTGCCGCCGAAGGGTCCATGATCCGCATGTACACAATAGGCAGCTACACAAACGCTTACATCGTACCGGCCAATCTTCATGTGACCGCTCGGGAGTACGAGCTAGATGAGTCCGCCAAGCTCCTCGATCTGGCGTTGTTTCGGCTTGCCCCTCATTTCCTGAAAAGGTACGTGTACAACGATCAACTTTGGTTGGTCCAATCTCTTTTGAGCGATTCTAAATACATGCGGCTGGAGTTTTTCGCACATAATGCCTTCCTGCGCTACTTGAAAGAAAACATGTCGGCGGACAGGTCAGCCGCGGTTTACAAGCTGTTCCACTTGAAGTTGAGCCACAATCCTATGGTGGCCAACAAGAACTGCGAATATGCCGGGCGGGTGCTCCCGACCGTGCGAGTGACGGTTAAGACCCAGGCCAAATGCAGTCTAGGCGTCGTCATGAGCTTGCTGGAAAAGATGAAAGAACTCGATATTTATGATGATGCTTTGATCATTCTCATGGCGGATCACGGTGCCTGGGTGCCGCCGGCTGGCCTGATAGGATACGTCCCGCCGGACGGAAAGTCCGTCACCGTGATGGACCCCACGACCGTAGCGATGGCGCTGCCGCTGATGGCGATCAAGCGGCCAGGCGCCAGTGGCTCGCTGCAGATATCCATGGCCCCCAGCTGGATTGTCGACACACCTGCAACTATCGCTTCGGTGCTGGGGTTGAACGAGGAATTCGATAGGCCTTCGGTTTTTGATTTACGACCCGACGAGCCCAGAGAAAGAAGGCATTATAGTTACCGGTACAGTCGCAGTGAATGGACAGCAGACTACCTGAGCCCGCTTCATGAGTTCATCATAAATGGAAGCGTCTTCGATACCAGAGCCTGGCGAACCGGCGATCTGTTCCTCCCGAACGGAGTCGTGCAGGAAAGATCGGTGCGTACCCGTTAGGCAAAGATGTTGACCCGAGAGAATGCATCCACACCGAAACGGTGTCTTGCTTCGGTCTCGTCGAATGCCCAGTAGATGCCGACAACCCAAACGATGCGCATATCGCGTTGATGGGCTCCATTTTTGCCAAGTCCAAAATGAACATCAAAATTTGTGGAGCGTTCGCTGGTAAGCCCCACCTACAAGGGTGCCGTCCTCGGGGCATTGGAGTGTCGCTCTCGTGGACCGTGCCTGCTCATGGGCTCAGGCAAGGCCACAGATCCGAGGCTAGGCATAGGTGCGCTCTTTACCCGAGTTTCCGCCTTTTCTTAGCTGCGATCAAACCAAAACAAGCGCCGATCCGCGGCGGACACGGTCGCGATTTTCATGATTTTCGCCCTCGACTCGAGACGGCGCACAAAAGCCTCTTCGGTATAGCGTTCGAATATATCCTCGCGTAAGCGGAGGAGCTCCTGCACCATAGGATCGGATTTTTGAACAAACTCGATAATGCCCTGGGGCGCCAGATCGACTAGCCAATCGATGACCTGCTCCAGGGGGATGTTTCGCGATATTGCAAGATGATGGACGACGGCAAGTGCTATCACCGCATCGCCGGATGCCCTACTCATCAATCCCGCCCTTTCCGATTCGGCCCAGCCCTGGCTGGGGGTGGGATTCGCGGCATCCAGGAACAGCGGCAAGAAATTTAGGCCATGCTCACGTGCGAAATTGTAAGCCCTGTCCAGCGCGCCGTGGTCGAAATCAAACCCTACGACGAATTCTGCACCGGCATCTAAGGCGGTCTTGGCAAATTCGCCCGTATTGCAGCCGATGTCCCAAAGCATTTGCGGCTTCGTGGCGGCTGCAAACTCCGAGATCAGATCCTTCTTGGCCCGAGCTTCGTTAGCGGAATAGCTGTGCTCCTGATCATAGCGCTGCCACGTCGTTTTCCCAGTGCGGGCAGGTTTAAGCTTTGAAATCCACTCGCGCAAACCTTTGAGCATTCGCTCGAAAGCGGCTGGGGGAAAGTTCATTTTTTTGGCCGAAAGCTCCGCACACGACGAACGGGTCGTGCTCTTTTGGAACGAGGCCTGCATCACGACATGGGTGAACACGTTCCATGATAGCTTAGATTTTAGCGGAAGTAGGCGATTTAGCGCCTCAGTTGAAACGCCTTCGAGGCTGCCCCGGTACCAGATGTTGTGTGGAACTCCCATCAGCGCCCTCAGGAGCAGGGGATTCACGAACTGCTCGCAAAATTGCCTGTGTCCTGTCCAAAACTCTCCCGGTCGATAACGCCGAAAAGACAAACGGTCGATGAATATCGGCCGGCTTCCCTGAAATTGGATGTTATAAGCTGAGGCGTCTGAGAGCGTAACTCCATGCTCCAGCGCCCTGAGGTAGATATCGAGTTGCAACAGCGCAGCCGCCCGCAGGGCCGGGAAGGGCCATTCGTAAGGATAGGAGATGAATGGCAATCTCGGATGCTCGATGACGTAGCGCGCACCTGCACCTGCATCCTCGAGGACCGCAGGGTCCACGAACTGGTCCGGGATCGTCAGGCCATCCGCAACCAACTCATCTATCAGGCCGGTTGACTGGACATACTCGAAGTCGTCCGCAACAATCGGCATGACCGTGCGAAATACCCGGTCACCGAGAAGATACACGCGCCCATTGGGATCCCGATACGACCCGGCGTCAATGCGAGCGGTATTCACTCCTCAGGCGAGTTATCAACGCCAGAATTCTGCTCAGTGGGCTTCTTCGTGGAGAATATAGCGGAAAAGAAAGCTGTGATGCGTTGCCAATAGAGCTTTGCTACGACCACGGCACCTGCAATGCCCGCCAACAGCCCCTGCAGTATGATGCTGCCGGTTCCTGGGTCGAGATAAGCATGTGCCGGAGCTCCGTACAGGAGGCTCGCTACGACCACGAAAACCACCAATAGAGGCGGAGTTTTTTTTAAAGGCGGAGTTTGTTTCATAAACGGCCACTCACCGGGATGTAGACGGATTAACAATCATTTAGCCGCATCAGGCACCTAGCAGCATCAAGCACCGTTGGCAAATCATAGCAAATTTCCGCCCGGACCCAGCTTTCGTTTTTGCCGTGGGCGGCGTATCGGCTTATCCCAGCCAAACCTGACCGTGCCAAAAGGCTTGCCACCTTCACTGCTAGTGTAGTTGGGTTGCAGCCACAATAAGGCGAACCGCGACCGTTTGTCCAGTGGACAAACGCAGCGCGGTGAGCGCCTTTCAGGGACGAAAGGCCGGGCCTTTGAGAGTGTTGCTACTACAGCTCTCAGCCCACCAATGTCCTGCATCCTGGCGAGCCTCATCTTGTCGAAGCGCTGCAGCTTACTCACGATTGAGGGTGTTCGCTTAAGTCGCTGGGCCACGATTGCAACCTCGTCGACGCCTTTCAACCGAGAGCGAAGCGTCGCCTGGAACGTGTTTATTGGGTAGTTGTGACACGAGCGCCAGTTCGTCAGCACATTCACGGCCCAATCGTATTCCCGCGAGCCGGGCCCTTCGATGCTAAGGATGTCCCCCGCACGATTCACCTGATTTCGGGTGTACTCAGGAATGGGCCAAGTCATCGCTCTAGGTACTTTTCTTTGTGCGCCCCGTCGAGGCTGTGCCGTTTGTGCCGTTAGTGCCGTTTATAGGTAGAGGTTTTACGGACGCATTCTTGGTGACGAACACGGGCAGCCGCCGGGCCTGCTACAGATCACCACCTGGCGGGCTTGTGAATGTTAGTGCCAGGTATCGGAGTCGGTAGCTGACAGGCCGCAAGATCAGCCTCTGTGATCCGAATGACTGCACTAGCAAAACGCTTTAATTGTATGGCGGCTGGGCGGAGTGCAGGATCACCGGGAACAACAAGAACTAGGGTCTTCGTGAACTCGTATGGGTGATTTTCGACCATTTTCAGAGTACCGGCAACATGCACGTCAGTATCTTGA
>FXBF010000226.1_pt1 | contig 18400 bp, 28 predicted proteins | sample 5335321 | NCBI WGS metagenome assembly FXBF01 (sample SAMEA103928391, study PRJEB20085) | sediment metagenome | isolation source: sediment
TGGGAAAAGGGCAGGCCACGAAGATTGGCTATATCCAAGGTCAATGACCAACCTTATTTTTAGCGATGAAATTTGAACTGGAATACCGCAACAGCACCTGGTATCTGACCGGGAAAACTATCGCAGGATTCTGGTTGTGGCATAAAGATTTGGAGAAATTGATGGATGGTGTAATCCCGACCATTAACTATTTAATTGACAAAAATCAATTGGATTTGCCATTATTGAATAAATATGGCCCCAGGAGTGTTCCTTCGTAACCAGGGAGCATTCGAGAGTGTCGATGGCGTTAAAAGCGCATCCTGCGATCTCGACACTCAGGGCCACCCTTTTTATGAATAGATTATGGACAGGTGGTTTGTTGAGGCTAAATATACCCTAAGAGAACAGCGTGAAGAGTATTGCGGCTATAAACACGTGGAGACGTTGTATCTGAACGTGATATCGAGAACCTTTGCCGACTTAGCGGTTGGCCCTGTCCACCAAATTGGAGGTAACCATGAAGCTACTACTCACATTCCTACTGACTTTCACCCTGATTACATCGGCCGGCGCCTACCAGATAGGGAACTCATACGCCACCCTAATCAGCTGTACATACGGTCATAACAGCGATTATGGGGTAAGTGGCTACACCGGGACTTACAGGACGTTAGGGGGGAATATTTACCGGATCTGGTTCGGGTCGAGTTATTGCCAGTATTAGCAATCCCTAATTGAGAGTTATCATTGATTTGTTGGCTCATTGTCTGTTTCTGTAGTAAACTCTTTCTTCATCTTTTGGGGCTGAAAATGAAGAAAAACAGAAAGGCAGCTATTCAAGCGATAGAAAGATATTATCTCACTGGGAAACCATGCAAACATGGGCACATATCCAAACGAAATACGGTTGATGGGTCTTGTGTTGAATGCCGAGTTGAAACCAGCGCGTTACAAGCAGAAGAAAGTAAGGCTCTCCGCAAATTGCTTAATGAGTCTGAAAATGGCTAGATCGCGAAATATAAAACCAGGGTTTTTTCAAAATGAGAATTTGGCAGAAATATCAGCGCATGGTCGCTTATTATTTATTGGGCTATGGACACTAGCGGACAAAGATGGTCTTCTGGAATATCGGACAAAACGAATCAATGCTCTACTGTTTCCATACGAGTCAATAAGAATCGAGAAATTACTGGAGGAGCTCGGTATACGTGGATTCATAAAATTTTATGGGGTCGACAACAAAAAATACATACAAATAACAAATTGGGGGAGGCACCAAAATCCTCACAAAAATGAGAAAGAATCTGAATTACCAAAACCAGAATTAATAAATAAAAACAATGATTTAGATAAGAATCTAGAAATTACTGGAAATAGTCGAGAAATTACTGGAGCCGCTCGCGTAATTACACCTGATTCCCTTAACCTGATTCCTGATTCCCTTAACCCTATAAACCCTATGTCGGGCAAGAAGCCCGACGGTGCATTGAAGAACAATTATTTTAAACAGGCAGAAGAAGTCATTGAATTCCTCAATCAGAAAACGGGGAAGAATTTTTGTAGTAGAAACCCGAAAGGGGGTCAAACAGAAAACACTAAAATGATCATTCATCGACTAAAACAGGGCTATACGGTGCAACAAATGAAAACCGTGATAGCCAGAAAATGCAGAGAATGGCAGAAAAAAGAGGAAATGATTGAATTTTTACGGCCCGCCACGTTATTCAATACAAAAAAGTTTGAGTCATATCTAGGAGAATGTACCGAATGAAATGCCCTGATTGCAGCAAGACCCTGAGAAACGAAACAAGGTGCCCGTGTGGTTGGAGAATGTCGCGAGATGAAAACCTTGGCACCTATCCCACCCTTAATGACTTCAAACTCAAATTTGAGGCAAAGATCAAAAAGCACAGAGCAACCTTTACCGTGGATTGGTTTCTCAGCCTGGTCGAACAGCCCCGGCCGGAAGAAGCCCCAAAGGTCGTTATGCGTAAGGACAGTAGCCGGTGGGAATGGCCGTACGAGGACCGGATATTTTATCTATTCAGGAAATACCTGAAATGCGATGAGAAGTTTAAGCGGTATATTATCGCCGCGAGAGAAGATAATATTTTTTGGCGAGGCGACAGCCCGAAGTTTTTCTACATATTTGTTTTGGAAGTAGAACGAATGAGGAAAATTGGTGTCGAGGAATACCGGCAAGAATCATTAACAAAACTGAAAGATTTGAATCTTAGCGCATAGGCAAAAACGATTACACGCAGAAATATTGGAAAGGCGATAACATGAAAGCATCTGATGTAACGGTAGGGATGGAACTGAAAATGATCGATGGCGGAACCTATCGAGTTGTAGACATCAGCGGAAAACAGATCAGTTTAGAAAATACCAGGCTTGTTGCGGATATGGATATTTACATGAGAGACCTGCCGGAAATGTTTATCGATATCGAACCCAATGAACCCAACTCGTGACATCGCAGAAAAGTATCTCCACGGGGAACTCGACCCGGATGGTGTAAGGGAAGCAATCCGGAAACTATCAGGGGATGACGAGGACGAGTACAATAAACTTTTATGTCTGTGCAGATATTACAGCAAGCAACCATCGAGGATTGAATTCAGCAAGAGATATGAGCGAGATAGAGAAACAAATAATCGGTAATGCGGTTTTATATCGGGGCGATTGTCTCAAGATAATGACAGGATTTCAGGACCAGGAATTTGATCTATGTTATGCAGACCCCCCTTTCAATACTGGCGATAAGATTGGTTGGAAAACCAGATCGTACGGAGAAGGGTCGAATGATGATCTATCGGAGGAAAATTACCAGAAGTTTTGTAACGCATGGTTTGCAGAGGCAAGAAGAGTGTCTAAAAAAATAGTTTTCACACCAGGCGTGGGAAATATTGGCAGATATCCTAGTCCACTATGGTGTGTGGTTATCGATAAACCATCTGCTCCATCGTTCCATAAATTCGGAGGTTTTAATTGTTGGGAACCATTATTTGTTTATGATAAACCGCATAAAAAACTTCCCAGAGATGTAGTTAGATTTGATTCACAAAATTTTATTAAGGATGGACGGGAGGAGCATCCATGTCCGGATAATCACAATATGGTTGACTGGATATTAGATACATGGTCCTTGCCTGGGGAGAAAATACTTGACCCTTTTCTTGGTAGTGGAACTTTGGCTGTTTGTGCGACACAAATGAATAGACAAGCAACCGGTATAGAAAAACAAAAAAAGTGGTTTGATCTTAGCTGTGAAAGAACTAAAAATGCGCAACGACAAAAGAGACTATTTGCATGACCATCTGGCAAACCATTAAGGACGCTGAACCATTAATCATTACCGGCACAGCCCTGTTGCTGTTGTTTATCGCCCTGGTCTGTGTTGTTTGCTGGACGAATAGAGGAAAGTAATGGAACAACTTGACCTTGAACTCCCAGACAACCGCCCAATAGCGTGGCCTATCGCTATCATCTTTGTCTTCGTGGGGATTATGATGGGATATTTTTATCATGGGATAACCGGGGATGTCGTGGTGGAGAAACACATTGTCTGTGAACCTCCTGATTCTGTGCCGATGAGTAAAGAACAGCTCAAGGAACACAATATAATGCGGAGACGTGGGATATGATGCTCTATCCAAAGGATATCGATACCGGTCGGAACTGCTGGTGGCCACCGAGGTAACGCACCTCTACGAGGATTTCCTCGCCACTTGTGTCTGCGGCAGTGTAACGTTCCTGCTCCGGGTCGATGATGCCGGGGATCGGTGGGAACATATCATCGGGACCGAGTGTACGGAATGTGGGGACCAGATCGACTGGATCAAGGTGAATAATACGAAATTGGAATCCGCCCGTGACTGATCTCGCTCCGTTCCATCCGTCGCTCGATCAGTATTGTAGGAGATAATTGTTGAAATCAACAAACATGAAAAATCCTCTTGAATCGGAAGGCGAATTTCAGATGAGCCTTTCTAACCCTAATCCAACGAGTAGTAAAACGAAACATGGTCCGGTGTATCGCGTTTCATTTGAACTCACTCAAGACGAATGGCAACAGTTTATGGATTGTGAAACCATGGGAATGGTGATTGAATGTGTTGGCCGAGTAACGCACAGGAATGATCAAGTCGGGACTGCCGAGGATGGATTTTCCTTTGAACAATGCCGTAAACCAGAGAAAGGCCCATACGGCCAGGAAGCTAAGGCGCTAGTACTCTCTGGATTTTTCACGGCGCCTACGGTCTGGAAAGCAATCGGTACGGACGAGGAATTTCGGGAATGGATTCAACAGCAACCGTGTATCGTTTGTAAGGACAAGGACTGGGTGGAGAAACTCGGGGAAGGCCGGTGTGAAGCCGCGCACGTTTTAAGAGCCGGTGGGAAACCATCAAGAAAAGGGAAACGACCAAATGTGCCGGCCTATGCCTGCGTGCCTATGACGCATAAATGTCATAAGGAAATACAGCACCCAAAGGGAGAATTAGCGGCATATATGATGGCATTGGAAATCCGGGGGAAGTTAGACCACGATAATCCACCAGATTTACAGGCAGCCAAGACATGGTTTGACAAAATGAGAATTCAGCACGTCGAGCAATGGGCAAAACAAGAGCTGAAAGCACTGCTAGACTACGAGTCATTGACCGAGATACCACCGTCAGAGTTATACACCTGGGCGACAGAGAACAGTGTCGAGAACTACATGCCGAAAGAATACAGGTCGTTGAGATATGGGTAAAATGCTTGTCAAAGATTTAGAAGGTACAGATTTAGACAAATTGGTGGCTAAAGCAGATAACGTTGTACTAGATGATCAAGGTGTAATGCGTCAGCACCATGGTATCACTGTGTATTATATCCATGAACATACCGACGCAATTCCGTATTCACCGTCTACTAATTGGAATTTAGGCGGCCCAATTATACATAGGGAGGGAATTGATCTTGAGGCTATGGGTTGGGTAGATACAGAAGACAGAAGGGACTGGATGGCAATTCATCCTTTTGGGTCAGAAGGTATTTTAGGTCCTACCCCACTAATAGCCGCTATGCGAGCATACTGCGTATTAAAATTTGGTGAAGAAGTTGGCTAGACGTTCAAAGTACAATGCTACGAAGGTCGATTATGATGGCCATATTTTCGATAGCAAACAAGAATGCGCCCACTATAAGGAACTGAAACTACTGGCAGCTGCCGGCGAGATTACGGCTCTTAAATTACAGCCGGAATACTCGATTGAGATTAACGGACAAAAAATATGCCGGGTGGTATTGGACTTTAGTTACTACGATAATGATGGACATATTCGCGTGGTTGATGTTAAAGGGTATGATAATCCTCTATCGAAATTGAAGAGGAAACTGGTTGAGGCAACGTATGGAATTATTGTGGAAATAGTAAAATGACTGACATCCGGGAGCTGATGGAATTGTGGGTTCGCTGGCGTTGTAGCGGTCATCGCCGGCAGTTGGGATACGGTCCGACCATGATAGGCCGAATGCTCGATGGTATGCCGTCAACGAAATGTACGATATGTAATGGTGCCGGGAAAGTAGCTGGACATCGGGTCGGTGCCTGGGCGGATCATGTTACATGTCCGAATTGTGCCGGGAAAGGAAAGATCAAGGCATTATCGACCATGTATAAGATTAATCCGGTGTGTATTCAGTCGACACATCGGGAAAGTGACGATCCGGTGAGTGAACGAATAGATCAGTTAGTAGCTGGATTAAGCCAAGAGGGAAAAACGCTGAAATACTGGTTCATTCTTTACTACGAATACCTCCGATCAGGAACCCAGGAAATGAAGGCGGCCAAGATGGGTTGGTCACAGCAATATTATTCCCGGTTATTGCAAGAGGCATATGTCATAATTTGTGAGGGATTAGGGCTAAAAAAACGGCTGGGGGGGATAAATATCCATATTTGACTATACGTAGTGTATGTGTATACTAATCACTAGTATCGGAGAAGTGACACACTATAGCCAGCGAAATGATTAACAAAACCCCAATAAATATTGATGCAGCTCTAGATTCTCAGGGATTCAGAGTCGTTTCGTATCGTCGATATTCGGGGGAGATTATTAATATAACTCTATGCGATAGGGGATCGGTACCCAGCGCAATCAGTAGATTAAAGCGGGACGATACAGGGAATCCCTACGGAGATATACAAATAATCGATCAATCGATATGACAGGCATTTGTCTAAATGTAAACGCAGGAAATATTACGAAAAAACCGGAAAATAGTATATTACTACACCCCATGTATTGGCCCGCCACAGCACTCACATACTGAGATTGGTAACCGTTTGAGGATGCGGCTGATCGTGCCTCGATTAATACCGGTCGCTTTCTCCGCCTGGCGTAGACTGTAGTCATCGACCAAAACCAGCCGACATGCCGGGATCGCGTTATGATCCGACATGCCGGCGGCGTTGATGAGTTGATTAAATGCTGTGATGTTCATCGGTAAGGCACTCGACATTTTTTATATTGCCGTAATATTTACCGTCTTCTATGCCCTGTTCAATTGCCAGGCGCACGGCCTGCTCCGATTCGCCGTCAAGTAAAACGGCGGTGTCATCCTCAAACCAAACGCGGTAGCATTTTAATTTCATGTCATATCTCCTTTTAGTCCAGCTTTTATGATCGCATCGTGTATCTCATCATCGCCAAACCCGGTATTTGAGGTGTTTAGCCCGTATGTGTTAATTGCGTATTCTGCTCGACGCAAACCTGTATCAATTTCTACGACTGCTATTGAGTAATATATGCCAAATTCCAGCGTGGAATCGCTTAGCTCGACATCGTCAACTGTCGCCCATTGATCTTCTGCTGGGGTATTTTTGTGCTCCTCGCAATCAAACTCATCCTGCTTTAATTGCGAGACATGCTCCCAGCATGATATTTTGTAATTATCAATAATTATCGGTTTGTCGATTGATGCTGCCGCATCCAAACGGTCTGTGTTAAATTTAATCATTTTTCTCTCCTGCCCCTGGTCCCCGAGGCGCGGGTGGCTGAATTGCCGACATATGGTAATGTTGTTAATGTTGTTAACTACAGATACACAATAGCATGGTTGTAGATCATTGCAACCACTAACAGATAGACGGTATATGAGTAAATTATGATAAACGAATATCCCGCCCTCCCCGAACATCACAAACTAGACGGTAACAATAGCGGGCGCTGTGGCGGGACCTCATTGGAGACGATATGGCAAAAGCAGATTACCCCCACGTAAAACCGGTTATTGTCAGGTGGACTGATGCAATGAGTACCTCAGGATGGTGTCGGGGCGAGGACTCCGACCTGGCATGTACTACAGTCGGAGCTTTGTTGGATAAATCCACGGACAGGGTAAAAATTGCGCTAAATAGTTCCGCGTACGGGCCGGGCCACGTGTTGGAAATCCCGATGTCATGCGTTAAATCAATTAAACGGCTGAAGGAATAAAGGCATTAATATGGCAAATGATGTAAAGGCATATGCGACAGGCAGAGCCGCCTATAATCGATATCGTCAAGGACAGACAGATAAAGGGCAGCCAGTCAAGTCCTACAGTAAATGGAGCCAATCGCCAAAAACCCTGAAAGGGGATGAAACCTACAGGCGCTATGAAAGCGGAAGATACGACTAGATGCCACTGACTGAAAAGGGCAGGAAGATAAAAAAGGCCATGTCGAAACAATACGGCAAAAAGAAGGGCGCCCAAGTATTTTACGCCAGTCAGAATAAGGGTTCAGTTAAAGGCACGCATAAGCGAGGCAGACAATGAAGCAGGCAATAGCTAAAGCCATAAAATGGGTAGCTAGGCTTACTCGTAAAGAGCGGATAGCAATCGGGGTAGTGACGTTAATTGCTATCATTGCTGTAATCCAGGCTTTTCTATAATGGTGATAAAACGCGGGGTTTTCAGATGGGCCTAATACCAGTCAACCCCTGATCGTGGCTCTACAGGGAGATTTGAGGGCCTGAAATAGCAAAGACACACAAAGAGATCAGATATATGGGTAATCGAGGTATTAACACACAAGGTAGTCAGTATACCGACGATGACAGACGGCGAGCGATTGCAGTGTACGTAATGTCTGGTAATGGTGCAGATGTAAGCCGTAAAACGGGGATACCGGAGAGCACGATTTCGGACTGGCAATCTAAGGAGTGGTGGGCCACTTGGCTTGGGGATATTCGGCGGGAAAAAACAGACGAATTAGACGCAATTCAGACCGGTTTAATCCATGCAGCCTACGACCAAATGATGGATAGACTGGCAAATGGTGACCATCGATTGCTAAAAGACGGCACACCGGTTCGCGTCCCAGTCAATTACCGTGACCTATCAGTAGGTGCTGCAATCGCCTATGACAAGCGTGCTCTAGGTCGTGGTGATCCCACGGCCCGGGTTGAGCGACTCACGGTAACAGTGCAACTGGAGCGGCTCAACACCTATTTTAAGCAAGCAACCGCTGATGATCAGATACAAGGTCTGTTAGATAAACGCCCCATTGAGGGCACAATCACTAGTAAGTAAGTATTCACTGACGGGATAGGAGATTCTGCACGTTTCCGGTAGATAGCACATAACTGCGCATAATATGTAGTTATGTCAAATCAAGATAAGCGACGATAGCGACACAAGTTATTTGACACAGCACGGTATAAAGCATGCTTTTTGGAGGGGGTGGGGGGGCAAACATGGCGGCCTTCCGTATATATACAAAGCCCCCTCTGTCATATTGCCACCAAACAAAAGGCATTTAATACCCATACAAACTGTGCCTTTTTTATTGCCCAAGTGCACGTTGAAACCTATTGATAGAACTATCTGCAGAAAACATCTACGGGTTTATGACCCGCGTCCTGTATTCAAGACTTGATAACCCGAAGCCGACACCGCAATTCCACATGGAATTATGGGATCTGTGTTGTTCAGATGCCAAGCAAGTTGCTATTGCCGCGCCTCGGGCTTCCGCCAAATCCACCGCCATTACCTATGCTTATGTTTTAGCAAACCTGCTTTTTCGGGTGAAAGATTACGTCATTATTGTTTCCGATACCGAAGAGCAGGCATCGGAGTTCCTGGGCAATATCAAGATGGAACTCAAGGAAAACGACGCCCTGATTCAGTTGTTTGGCGGGCTGAAGGTCATCAAGGATGCCGTGACTGACTGTATCGTCCAGATGCAAGACGGTCACATGTTCCGAATTTTGGCCAAGGGCGCGGAACAGAAATTACGTGGGCGCCTATGGCGTGGAAAGAGGCCTAATCTCATCATCTGTGACGATCTCGAGGACGAAGAACTTGTCGAGAACCCCGACCGGCGAGCCAAATTCCGCCGCTGGTTTTTCTCCGCCGCTAAACAGGCCTTGTCGGATGATGGCCAGATCCGGGTGGTCGGCACCATTTTGCACGATGATTCCTTGCTTAGCCGTCTTCTAAAAAACAAGACCTGGATATCGGTTCGCTACAAGGCCCATGAAGGCTTTGATGATTTCAGTAATATCCTGTGGCCAGAGCGGTTTCCAGAAGAACGTCTACGCGAGATTCGCCAGGAATTCATTGAAGAGGGCGACCCGGACGGATATTCACAGGAATACCTGAATGACCCGATTGCCGGGGTGACCGGCTATTTCCGTAAAGATGATTTCATCCCCATGAGCGAAGACGATCACAAGAAGCGAATGCGGTTCTATTCCGGGGCGGATTTCGCCATTACCAAGACTGAACGTGCCGACTGGACAGCAATTCCGACTGCGGGTATCGATGAGGACGGCATCTTGTATATAAGAGACATGCGGCGTGGACGCCTGGATTCGCTTGAGATTATCGACGAGATGTTTTCAGTCCAGAAACGCTATGAACCGGAACTATTTGCCGCGGAATCCGGTTCGATAGAAAAAGCGTTAGGTCCGTTTTTACGGGCAGAAATGTTCAAGCGCAACATCTTTATCAATTTATATCCCATGACGCCAACGAAAGATAAACAGGCCCGGGCAAGGTCTCTGCAAGCACGGATGCGTGCCGGCGGGGTGAAGTTCGATAAGGAGGCTGAATGGTTCCCCGCACTACAGGAAGAAATGTTGCGCTTCCCCAAAGGCACCCACGACGACCAGGTCGATGCACTTTCTTGGGTCGGTTTAATGCTAGACCAAATAATCGAGGCCCCGACACAGAAAGAATATGAAGAGGAACTCTATGAAGAAGAATTTTGCTTCCAACCCGTTGGCAGAAGCCCGGTAACAGGATATTGAATTGGAAATCACACCAATAGAATTAAAGGAAATACTGGCTGAAGAATCAAATGTTGCGGAGCTGTTAGACCAGAATTCTCTGGATGAAATCGGCCAACGTGTCGTCTTCGACTACAAAATGGACGAGGACTCACGAGAGATGTGGAAAGACCGCAACCGTGATTCTTTCAAGCTGGCCTTGCAGGTGATGGAAAAAAAGAACTACCCGTGGCCGGAAGCGGCCAATATCAAATTCCCCTTGATGACAATTGCCTGTCTACAGTTCCAATCTCGCGCTTATCCGGCGCTGGTTTCGGGAACCCAGATCGTCAAGCACCGCGTTGTCGGGGAAGATCCCGATCAGTCCAAGCAGCAACGTGCCGACCGCGTTTCCCGCCACATGAGTTTCCAGGTTCTGGAAGAAGATGAGGCATGGGAAGAGGAAATGGACAAGCTTCTGATGACCATGCCGATTGTTGGCAGTGGTTTCAAGAAATCCTATTTCGACCCGGAGAAAGGCCACAATGTCTCCGAGCATGTCATGGCGGAAGACCTGTGTATCCCCTATTACGCCAAGTCACTGGAAACCGCGACCCGGTTGACCCATATCATCCCGCGCTATCCGAATGAAATTCGGGAAAGAGTCGTGGCCGGGTTGTTTCTCGATGTCGACCTGGGCAGGCCGAGACACAGGGATAGACCTGAACACGACGAAGCCAAGGGCATCACGCCGCCGAATCAGGACCAGGATCAGCCGTATACGTTGCTGGAGCAGCATCGGTTTTTGGATCTGGATGGGGATGAGTATGCAGAGCCTTATATCGTTACGGTAGATCTCGATACCTCGAAAATCACGCGCATTATGCCGCGCTTCACGGAAGGCGATATTTACTTCATGGATGATGAGATTATCAAAATCATCCCAGAGCATTATTTCACCAAGTTTCCGTTTATCCCCTCGCCGGATGGCGGGATCTATGATCTGGGGTTCGGTGTGCTACTCGGACCGGTCAATGAAGTGGTCAATACCCTTATTAACCAGTTGGTGGACGCTGGGACGCTTTCCAGTATGCAGGCCGGTTTCATCGGGCGCGGTATCCGGCTGAAAAGTGGCGAACAACGACTCACGCCGGGCGAATGGAAGCGGGTAGACTCTACAGGCGATGATCTTAGAAAACAGATCGTACCCCTCCCTGCCCGGGAACCCTCGAATGTTTTATTCCAGCTGCTGGGGCTTCTGATTGAATATGGCCAACGATTAACGTCCACCACCGACATCATGGTGGGCGAGAGTCCTGGGCAGAATCAACCCGCGACAACATCGCTTGCGGTGATGGAACAGGGGATGAAGGTTTATACCGGTATTTTCAAACGGGTATTCCGTTCCCTGAAAGAAGAATTCCGCAAACTTTATCGACTGAACCAACTGCATCTTGATCCACGGATTTACATTCAAACACTGGATACCGGTGAGACGATGGAGGTCTATCAAGAAGATTATAACGGTGACCCCAAAGATATCCGGCCTGCCGCAGATCCCAATATGGTCTCGGATGCCCAGAAAATGATGAAGGCCGAAGCCCTGAAAGCCTCATCGATATCTATGCCTGGCTACAACATGTATGAGGTCGAGAAGCGTTATCTCGCGGCATTAGGGATCGAGGACATCGAAACTGTGTTCCCGAACCCGCAAGGGGAAAACGCTATCCCGGAACGACCCGATCCCAAAATGGAAATCGAGAAAGGCAAACTTGAGTTAAAGGCGGCTGAGCTCGAGTTAAAGCAAGAGACCGAAGGCCAGCGAATTGAAATAGATCTCGCCCGCGCCATGGCCGAGATTGCAAAGATGGAAGCCGAAGTAGAGGCGATGGTGGCTAAGGCAGAAACCGACGCTGAACGCAATCAAATTGAAAGCGCCAAGGCTGTCTTACAGGCTATGAATGAAAAACTGAAAGCCCAAGAGAAGAAACGTGATAAACCGAAAACAGTATGAAGAATGGCTGGAGAACCCTGTCACCGTCGAGATCTTTAAAGATATTAATAACATTATCAATGAAATCCGCAATGACATTGCTAATTTCGGGCTTTACTCGTTTGATGACCCGCAAAGCACCCATTTACAAATGACCAGGGCGTTTTATGAGATCAGGGGGTTAAGTCGGATATTAGAGATTGAATTTGTTAACCCAAATGAGGAAGAAAATGCCTGAGATAGTAGAAAATATTCCCAGTGATCAGCCTATATTTCCTAACCCATCGGGCATGGTCCCACTGGGCCACAATATATTGATTTATCCCATACCGGTGGAGCGTGAAACAAAAGGCGGTATTATTATCCCAGAGACCAAAGCGGGGCGAGATGACTACGCCCAGTCTGAAGGACTCGTTATTGCGATTGGCCCGATGGCATGGGCAGACTTACATGACGGGACACCATGGGCAAGCGAAGGTGACCGTGTGATTTTTTCAAAGTACGCAGGTAGTCCTTATATGGGCAAAGACGGCAAGCGTTACCGGGTATTGGCTGATCAGGAACTGGTTGTCCGGCTGGAAGGCCATTCCGTCGCCGACCAGATTGAACTTTATTAAATATACCATCCCCTAGCAAGTTTAGCCCCGCCACAGCGGGGCTTTTTTTTGGAGAAATGCAATGCAGGTAGAAAAACCGGAAGAGGAAGAAATCGAAGAGGAAATCGAGGAAGAGGTTAAAGAAGAAAAACAAGAAGAAGAGCCTGAAGAAGAGGAACGTGACTGGGATTCGGAAGCCACCCGTATGGGCTGGGCAGACGAAGATAATTGGCACGGTGACCCAAATGCCTGGGTCGATGCCAAAACATTCGTCGAGAATGGCGAGAAAATTCTTCCCATCGTTCGTGCAGAAAAAAGACGGCTAGAGGAAGAGGTTACTAATTTAAAGCGCAGGGAAAAAGAGCGCGATGAACGATTCGATAAATACCACAAACACCAAACAGCATTACTGGAACTGGAAAAGAAACGTCGTAACACGGCGTTGGCAATGCTCAAGCAACAGAAAAAAGAGGCCATCGATGAAAGCGATGGTGAATTGGTTGTTCGTATCGATGATCAGATCAAGGAACTGGAAGATTTTGAACTGCCCGAACTTGAAGAAACCAAACCAGAAAAAAAACAGGACGATGCAAAAGAACACCCGGACTTCCGTGCCTGGATGAGCGAGAACAGCTGGTATGAAAATGACAGGCGGATGCGGGCAGTGGCCAATGATATTGCTGATGAATTACAGCAATCCGGCACAACGCTTCAAGGACGCCCGTTTCTCGATGCTGTCGCCGAACAAGTAAAAAAAGAATATAGCCATAAATTCCAGGGTACTCGCCGCAGGAAATCGGCGGCGGTTGAAACGGGAACAAGGCCCGTTCCCCGAAAAAAAGAGAAGGGCTACGCAGATCTCCCTGATGACGTGAAAAAAGTCTGTGATGGTTTTGTCGAGGATGGTCTTTATAAAGACTCCGCCGAAGGGCGGAACCAATATGCCAAAGAATACTACGCCCTTGGAGGTGATTAATGCCAAAGAAAGGTGAAAAACTATCCGATGAACAGAAACAAAAAATGCAGGAAGGCCGCAAACGGCTTCAGCAACAAACTACTGAGAGCGTAGCACGACCGAATCCGGTTGCCACGGCCGGCGAACGCGCAGGCCGCCGTAAACGGGCACCGCTTGGCGTACGTCGTTCCAAACTGACCGTTCAATTCCCGATTCCCAACCACCACTTGCATTGGATCAATGATGACAAGACCAGACTGCACGATGCCATACAAGGTGGGTATGAATTTGTAAGCGAAGCAGAAGTAGGGATGATTGGCGATCCTGATATTACTCCCGGCAATGATGACTTAGGCATGAAAGTTTCAAAGACAGTAGGCACCAAAGACGATCATTCGCCAATGGTTGCTTACCTAATGAAAATACCGACAGAGCTATACGAGCAAGACCAGGCAGAGAAACAAGCCGACATCGATGAGAAAGAAAAAGCGATCTATCGTGGTGAACATTCGGAATCAGTAGAGAACAAATATATTCCGGCTGAAGGCATGAAGATCAGTCATACAAATTAACCACAGGAGTATTTTAAATGGCAAATGCAGATCAAGCATTTGGGTTGAAACCTGTCACCTATCTCAATGGATCGCCTTACAACGGTCAGGCACGGATGTATTACGTGCCCTCGTCCGATAGTGCTGGGGCAATCTATATCGGCTCCCCGGTAAAATTGCTCGGGTCCGCAGATAGTGACGGTGTTGCAGACGTGACTCTTGCCTCTTCCGGCGATGCGATTCTTGGCCCTGTTGTCTCTGTTTTACCGGTGACACGGGAAAGCACAATTTATCGTGAAGACAATACGGAACGGTATGTTTTTGTCGCAGACGACCCACAGCTAGTATTCGAGATTCAGGAAGACTCAACCGGCGGGGCACTTGCCGCTGCCGATGTCAGTCTCAACGCACCATGGGCCGGATCTGGCGGTGTTACCGCTACCGGTTTGTCCAGTGTCGAACTGGACAGCAGCCTGGCAGCCGCAACCGCTACCTTGGATTTTTCCATCGTTGGTTTGGCTCGTCGGCCCGATAATGAAATCGGCACCAATGCTGTCTGGTACGTTCGCCTGAATGACCATCAACGTATTAACCAAGTAACAGGTCTCTAAGGAGGGCTAAAAAATGGCTGTTATTACAACCGGTAACCATCCCGCAGCACTTTGGCCCGGAATCAATAAGTTTTTCGGTCGGCAATATGATCAGCATGATGAGGAATATGTTCATCTGTTCGATATCGATACCTCGAAAAAGAACTACGAGGAAGACGTTGAGTTGACCGGATTTGGCCTCGCACCCGTGAAAGACCAGGGAAGCGCGGTCATTTATGATTCTGAGGCCCAGAGTTTTACAAAACGCTACACGCACACCACGTATGCATTGGGTTACATCGTAACCTGGGAAGAGCTTAATGACGTTCTCTATGAGATTGTCTCCAAGCGACGCGCCCGCGCACTAGCATTCTCAATGCGACAAACCGTCGAGAATATTGCTGCCAATGTATACAACCGTGCGTCCAATTCATCCTACACCGGTGGCGACGGTGTTGAGCTATTATCAACGGCTCATACCTCCAATGCCGGAACGTGGTCTAACGCATTGGCCACAGCGGCAGATATTTCTGAGACCGCGCTTGAGGATCTGGTTATCCAGATCATGGGCGCGACCAATCAGAAAGGGCTAAAGATCAGCCTGATGCCGCGTAGCCTGCTTGTGCCACGCCAGTTGTGGTTCGAGTCAAACCGTATCCTGAAATCAACACTTCAGAATGATTCGGCAGAAAATGCCCTCAATGTCTTGAAATCTACCAATGCATTCCCGGAAGGTATCAAGGTAAACCACTATCTGACCGACCCGGATGCTTTTTTCATCCGGGCCAACATACCGTCTAATACCGGTCTGCGCTTTTTCTGGCGTCATAAAACAGATTTCGCCCAAGACAACGATTTCGATACCTCCAATGCGAAGGCGAAATCGGTCTTTCGTATTTCTGTTGGTTGGACGGACCCCAGAGGTCTCTGGGGCTCGCCCGGCGTTTGAGGCTAGACGAGAGCTAGTCCACTAAATAACGTGGGATGAAGTGATCATTTAATGCGAGGCGTGACACCCCTCGCCCCACGTTTTTCATTGTAGGGAGCAGTTCTCATGCTGCCCCCTCTATTTCCTAACAGGAGAATAAAATGGGTATTTCTAGTTATCCCAATGGGTTTGCCCATGGGGTTGTCATTCGTGGCATTCCTTTGTGCCAACTTCATCCGGGAAAGGTCTTTTGGGTCAATAACAGTTCAGTATTAGCTCTGGGCGGTATTGGTGGTTCTGATAGTAATAATGGAACCTACCGTAAACCCTTCAGAACTATTGATTATGCTATTGGCCGTTGCACCGCTGGTCGCGGGGACATTATCGCGGTTATGCCCGGGCATGCAGAGAATATTATTGCTGCCAGCGGTATTACCAGCGATGTTGCCGGTGTCGCCATTGTCGGTCTCGGGGCGGGGACTTTACGCCCTAAGCTGAGCTTTACAACGGCTGTGACGGCAACGCACGTTATTTCTGCCGCCAATTGCAGTTTCTACAATATTCAGTGGGAAGCTAACTTAGCTGATATTACTCAGGGTTTAAATGTATCCGGCGTTAATGGCCTTTCCTGGGAACACTGTTACTTTACCGAAGCAGGGGCAGATCTCAACTTTGTCGATGTAATCGACCTGGCTACTGGTGCCGGTGATATTTCATGGAACCACTGTGTATTCATTGGTAATGATACAGCTAATGATAGTTTCATCACGGGCGTTGCCCATGATGGTTTCTATATTACCGACTGTACTTTCCAGCATAATACAGCGCAAGCCGCTGCTGTCGGCCAGGTTGATTCGACAGGTAATGTTACCAATGCATGGATTAAGGATTCTTTCTTCCGTTCCAATGTAGATGGTGCATTGCACGTTGATTTCAATGGAACAGCCAATTCAGGCGCAGTGTCTAACTGCCATTTCAGTTCTCTTGACGTTGCCGGTGCGGTAGCTGCCGCTGTCGATTTCACGGGTGGCCATGTATTCAATTGTCTTGTGTCGGGTGAAGCCGATTTGAGCGGCATTACTGTTCATGGTCCGTATGTCGATGCTTAATAAACAAAGCCCCGCCTTCCGGCGGGGCTTTTTTCGTTTATACAACGGAGGAAACATAAATGAGACCTCGTGCGTTTGATTTCGATCCTGCTGATGAGTTATTAACCGGCTATGCGTCGAATGTAACCGGCGCCACTTGGGCCTTAACCGCTACCTCATCTGGCGACTCCCTGGCACATCAGGTAAGCATTAGAAACGATACTGCTAACGATCATAGCACAAAAACGGCGGTATTAACCGGGACGGATGCAGATGGTAGGGCACAGACCGAGACTATTAATCTACCAGTCGGTTCTGCCACGGTGGAATCGACCAAGTATTTCCTGACACTAACAACCGTGGTGCCTTCAGCCACGATTGGTGTCGATACCATGGACATTGGCTGGGTGGATGAATTTGCTTCCCAGACCATGCCGCTTGATTCCTACCGGAATATCGGCCCTACCGTTGGTTTGAATGTCACAGGAACAATCAGTCTTACTGTTCAGTTGACTAACAATAACCCGCAGTTACTTGGCGAGACCGCTGGCATACCTGCCGCAAATCAACTGGTAGATCAGGAATCAATGCTCTGGATCGATGATGATAATCTGGCTGCTGTGACGACTGATAGCCATGGCCGGATAAGCGATTGGCCTATGAAGGCTATCAGATTAATTTCTGTTTCTTATTCATCTGGTGCTGAAGTACAGATGACATTTACAAGTGCCTACTCCTAATCAACTGATCAAAATCGATGAAGTATCTTCATCTGTAACCTACATAGGCATTACAAAAAGCGGTAATGCCACATCAGATCCAGTTTGGAAGATTCTCAGAGTTACTACGACTGGCGTCGATAATGATATCGACAGTCCGACAGGAGTTGCTGCGTCTTCGGCGATCTGGGACAACAGAACAACATACACATACGGGTAAATAAAATGAGGAATGACAACGAAGGTTCCTTCTTGGCTTTTATTAATTTTCTGGATAATCGTGAAGGATTTGCAGAGAAATTAAAGCAGTACAAAGAAGCCAAAGACAAGGCAGAAGATGCAATCTCGCGTATGCACGGCCAAATGGGTGAGATACGTGTGCGGGAAGAAACACTACAGCATGATCTTGATGAGATCGAGCCAAGGAAGCAGGAGTTAATCAATAAGGAAAAGGCTCTGAAAAAGGAAGGCGATGGTCTGCAAGATCTCAGGAAAAAGCTGGATGAAAAGAAACAGGATCTGGACGCCCGCGTCAAGGAAAACAGACTGCTAGAGAAGATACTAACTGCCAAGGGAAAAGATTTGGCGCAGGAAAAAATAGTATTGCAGAACATCGAAAAAGGATTGCAGGAAAAGGAAGACAGAATAACTGAGAAAGAAAATAAACTCAGAACTTATTTAGAAAATGCCTAACTAGGCACAATGGCTAAGTTACTTATAGATTTATTAGAAGGAGAGCCGCTTTTATTTAGCA
>FXBF010000227.1_pt1 | contig 18347 bp, 21 predicted proteins | sample 5335321 | NCBI WGS metagenome assembly FXBF01 (sample SAMEA103928391, study PRJEB20085) | sediment metagenome | isolation source: sediment
ATACCGTGGCCAGCGGCGTGACGTCGGCCCACATTATCGACGGTCGCGTCGAGCATGCACTGCTGCTCGAGATCTTCACCGACGTGGGCGTGGGTACTCTGATTAAAGCCTAAGGAAACTTTGATTAATTCAGAGTTTCCGCGGCACAGGGACGTGCCGCCATGTTCAATGGCTGTAAGTCATTGAAAATGAAGGAAAGCGAAAACCGCGTTTTTCGCTTTCCGTGCTCTGATAATTCCTGGACGGAATTATTCAGAGTTCCCCTAATTAGAACCATAGGGTCTCACCACCTCGCGGGGAGTCGCCCGAACCTCTCCGGTGAGCTGGTTTGCCGGGTGGAGGAGATCAAGGCTTGGTGAGTTGTCAATACTTTATCGACTTTACATTTCCGGTCGCTTCAAAGGTCACCTTTCGTTTCTTCTTCCCTTTCTGATAGACCCATACCTCCCGATAGCCGGACCGTCCCGACTGCCGCTGGACACTGTCTGGACGCCCCCACGCCTGAGAGACCATACTCTTCGGCATGCCTACCGCGATTTTTCCGTCGTTGGCCAGTATCTGTAGCCGGTCGCGCTCAACCAGGCTCGACAGTTCACCCTCCAATTTTCGGTACTCTTTCGTCACCTCCCGCCAAGCGCGTTCCTGACGCGCGCGGCATTCAATCGTTCTGCATTCGTCGACCTCAAGCCGCCTGCTCTCCACGGCCTGCGGCGGCGGTGCATCGCTGTAAATGACGCGACCTTCCCCATCGACCGACTTGTAGACGTCGGCGAAGGCGAGAAGGGGAAGAACGGCAAGAAGGAAAGACTGAAAAACGATTGCGTTCCTTATCATGGGTTACCTCCTTTTGTTGCGAGAGATTTTCAGCGCTTGCACAGGCTATCACGAAATTATTTTCGGAAGCAAGCGGAAATATCTTCTCCTCAATTGTAGTTATGACGCATAGTTCTAACTATTCGCCTACCTAGTACACACGGTAAGCTGCACGCCTGTTAGCTTGGCCATTCGGCGGAAAATGTGTTACGTTGATATATTATGACAATTCAATCATTACGTTAGGAGGTAAACAAAATGCCTTCAATTGAAACGCATGTGAAAAAAAGTTTAGAAATAACCGGCAAGGAATATCGTGATATTCATGAGTGGATTGATGACCCTGAACATAAAAATGAGAGGCATGATATAATCAGAATACTCGAATTCGGCAAAATGTTTGAGGAGAAGTACGGGAGAGAAGGGGCGCAAGAATACATTCAGCATATTCATGACGATCTGAATAGCAGATTCGAGCATCTTATTGAGGATGTGGAAAAGATGGTTAAAGAGAACCTTTCTTATTTTGGTGCCAAACAATCATAATGATGAATATAATGATTAGGAGGTGAGAACATGAAATGGGTCACTCGATCCCATGTACATGTAGACAGGGTTGCCTGCCCCTGGCTGATAAAACGCTTTATTGACTCTAGTGCGGAATTAATTTTTGTTCCCAAAAGTCAGGTATCAAAAGTTGCCGATCAAGAAAAGGCTATCTCTTTCGATTCCCCGGGAGCCAAATATGATCATGAAGGTGATCTATGCACCTTTGATGTGCTCATTAGAGAATATGAGCTTACCGATAAGGCTTTATTGCGGCTATCTAAAATCGTAAACGCTGCTGATACAGATAATCTGGATAAAGATCCCATAGCCGCCGGACTGGAGGCAATTGCAGTAGGTTTCGGACTTCGCTTCCCAAACGATGAGGAAAATCTGACATATCAATTTGCCGTTTATGATGCCCTTTACGCCTGGTGCCGGCTACGGGTGACTGGAGAGTAACTTCAACCACGTAAAGGAGCCGGCTAATGGGCGACTCCTTAATTGACGTTGTGTATCGCCGCCTATGGTTTTCTGGTTGCGCAACGCCTCACTTACCCCGGGAGTAAAAAACTGTGCAATCCGCCAAGTGCCTGCCCTACCTGAGGATTACTACACCCCACAGGGCGCCCCGGCGCGCGCAGCGCCATGTGCCCGATTCGATCTCCACACTTCGCTGGCACATCGCACACGCCATCGTTCAGCATCTTGATCGATGTCCATGCGGCGCTAGCGTGGGTGAATATATATGACACAGTAAGATTAACTGGTTGAATAATTGGACAATCTGTATGGTCCCAACGGGCCGTTACAAGGGGATTACAACATCTTATAATGTATGTTACGCTTATATGCTAGCTATCGGGAGGGCAGTATATGAGATCGTCACGGAAGGCTGTGTTGTTTGCCGTGCTAGTAGCGACTGCTGGTTTAGTAGCGTGCGTTTCATCTCGCTACAGTCAGTTGTCGGACAGCGAGAAAGCCCGCTATTTCGGGACACAGCCAGGATACCACATCCTATCACCAAACTTCTCCGTAAAAGTAAGTGGCCGTCGAATGTGGTTCTATCGACTTTATGGAAGCGGTGGACAAGAGCTGATAGGAGTATTTTACCCGCCAAGGTTTGATTTCTCGAATTACGGTGATCGACAAAGCGTCTATGGCATCTCTGAAGACGGGAAACGTTTGCTGTATTTTAATGGACAAGAATTGGCATCAGGAAAGCTCAACAAAGTAACGGGCCTTTATATAAACGATGTGTCTAAAGGTGACAAACTTATAACCCAGGATATTAGTAGCATTACTACCTGTGTCAAATTGCCGAAGAATTTTATGGTCTCCGGCGTGAAAGGAACTACTTTCTACTACTCAACAGAAGGAAAAAAGATATCGGCGAGTGATCGATTGAAAAGACTCTTTGCTCAAGGTAGAGGAAAGGAGGTATGTGGACCGTTGTTTCCTAATTCCGATAGCTAAAACTTGTGGCTCGAGCCGATCGGCAAAGCTGGCGGCTCAGCCTCACGTTGGCTGCCTTAATGATAAGAATCTATCAAGACCACGATCTCAACGAACTGCTTTAGGTTTGGTATCGAGCTTCACGTATTGCGCATCCCTTTCTTGATGAATCGTTTCTGAGCGAAGAGCGGGAAACTATTAAAACGGTCTATCTGCCTAGGGCTGAGACCTGGGCCTATGTCCAGCAAGCAAACGTGGTGGGCTCTATCTCCCTCCTTGGTAATGAGGTGGGCGCCCTCTTCGTTGATCCGACCGTGCAAGGAGAAGGGATTGGCCGTGCCCTTATGGATCACGCTAGCGCATTGCGGGCGCCGTTGGAGGTAGAGGTATTCAAGGCAAATGGGATGGGCCGTCGTTTTTATACTCGATACGGATTTGCGCTAGTGAAGGAGCATGTTCATGAGCAGATGGGGCATCGGTTGCTTCCTCCTGGTTACAATTGGGAATGCAATGTTATCAGTATATTACCTTGATGTCCTTAGAAATATGATTAAGATGTGTATAATGATCAGCTACAGGCGTTATGCGCAATTGTTGTTGGACTAGCATATGATGATAAATAAAAACTCTATTTTAAAACTCTTAGCTGTGGTTTTCCTTTCAGTTAGTCTTTTATCCTGCGCAACCCGCTCTTCTGTCACACGGGGGGAATGGAGTTTTGAGTTAAACGGAGGGTGTATCCCAGGAACGACAGCCGTTTCGGAGCCAGTGATCAGTAATGGTGTAGTCTTCATAGGATCAAGGGATGGTGCGGTGTATGCTATAAATGCAAATACCGGTAAACAGGTATGGCGTTTCCAGACAGGGCGTGACTTATCGACCACCCCAGAAATAGTTCATGCTTCCAAAAGTAGCAGTGCTACAGATATGCTAAATACTTATGCAGAATCTGTTAAAGGCAGATCAAAGGGAAAGCGTTACATATCTGCAACACCCGTTGTCTATAACGATACTGTATATATTGGCTCATGGGATAATAGATTTTATGCGCTAGATGCAGTAACTGGTAAAGAGAAATGGTCTTTTGATGCTCGCGTTCCTATTTTTAAGAAGGCCATAATTGCGGACCAGAAAATAATATTTGTTACGGGTGGTCGTCACCAATTCGGTGACAAGGTTGACGGTCTTGCATATGCCCTCAATCCTGCATCCGGGAAAGTTTTATGGGTATTTGACACGCTACCCGCAGACACCAATAGTAGATGGCGTAGCCATCTACCAGAAGTAAGAAACAATCTGGCTTATGTAGTAAATTGGGATTCAAAAAAATATGAGGAAGGAGTTACTGATACAAGCTACATACATGCCATTGACATTAAGACTGGCAAAGCGCGTTGGAGTGTCAACGTGAATGGTGCGTGGCCGTCACCTCCTACCATTAATGACAGCTATATTTTTCTCATAACCGACACACGAGGTAGCGCAGATACTTCTGTGTTACATGCGATTGACATTTCAAATGGAAAAGAAACATGGAGCTTTGAGGTTGTTGGAGGAAATGATTATTGGAGATCTATGTCTTCTCATAACATGTACACTTCACCCCTGACGCATGAAAACCTTGCTTTCCTTGCAACCGACAGAGATGTTATAGCTATCAACATTAACACAGGGAAAGAACAATGGCGTGTGGGTGACAAATTCGCAGATAAGGAATGGATTAGTGATATTGACCTGGGTCCACTTTTGTATATTACGACAAAAACAACACTTTATGCCCTTAATCCAAAGTCAGGCAGAACGCTATGGTCAAAACGACTTACATACTTGACAAATGTTAGGGTTTGGATTCATCGCGTTATGGATGGGATTGTCTATGCGGCACCTCACCCATATAAGTTAATCGCTATTGATGGTTTGAGTGGAAAAGATTTAGGTACGGTAGTGAGTCCAGGTTTGCTAAATTCTTTATTGGGGAGTGATAATGCGATATGTTCAGGGCCTGTCAGATATGGAAACCAGATTTTTCTATCAACTGAAATGTATTGGGGAATGGGCAAGCCCATCAGCAAAGGACGTCTTTTCAGTGTTGCTGCTCCGAAACTAAACCCTTAGTAAAAGGGGTCAATAGTAAAAGGGGGCGCCCATTAGCCGCATATTCTAGCGAGGCTTCGCCTCAGACCGACGAGTCATGAATCGTTTTGACCATAACTAAGCTATAATCCGAACTATACAAATCCCAAACCGATGCTTGTGGTGCACACGCACAAGTCGCAAATGCGGCCATGAACGTGATTTTATTGCGTTAAGGTGAGTTGGCATTATTGCCGCCACCGCCTCCTCAGGCACCTACCGCGCGCAGCGTACACCCATTAGCATCCGGGTGTTCATCCTTCCAAACGGATGGAGAGGTATTTGTACGCCTAAAGAAAATATTTGACTCATTTGTAAAGATGTTGATGACTCAAGGATTCCTAGTGGGTGTGAAGCCCACCTGGGTAACCGCTAGCCACGTCCCCCGACCAATATCGCTGGTCCAGCTATGCCTGTCATGCCTTCGGTAAGGCCGAGCCTCTGATCATCGACCATTACGTCTATGCAGGTGCTTGATCGTCATCCCTGGGCCCGACAATGGGCCTATCGTGAACTGTTTACGCATCAAATGCCGGAAGTCGATGTCCATCGAATCCGGGAATCCGTTACCTAATAATTACCCGTTAGGCAATGATCGTTTTCGGGAACAGATTGAAAAGGCTTTAGGCAGGCACGTGGGATATAACCAACGCGGGCGTTCCCGGGCCAAGGATGGTGATAAAGAAATTGCTCAAAAATAAATCACTCCGGCCCCTCCGACCTAATCCCTTCTCCCTTCGGGGAAAGCCAGGATGAGGGGAGAATATTGACCGCAACGGTTGCGAAGGACACAAAGGAATTTTTCGTCCTTCCGCTTTCCTCCCGTCGAAATCCTCCTGCCTACTGACGTCTGCCCACTGGCTACTCGCTGCTTGGTTCCCACCTTGACATCCCGATTCAATAGTAGGAATATTTAAATATCGCCTTAGGTTCAATTCCGTATACCGGAAGGGAGGAAGAACAATGGCTCCAACATCTCTATCCAGCAAGTACCGCGCATTACCTCAGCAGCGCTACTGCTCGCCTTGCAGTTTATTTCCCTTCTGCCCTGAATCCAAGAGGCGAGACAATTTCTTGCTTAATTCCCTGCGGGTCTAATTCCCCGCTGCTCGCAGCGTAATGGATTTAGTTTAGGTTTTGATACCCCGACAGCTTGCTGCGGGGTAGTTCATTAAGGAGTGAAATAATGCGCCCCGGAATGTTGAGCCGGGTCCTGAGTCTCATCGAAGACATACGTCAAGTTCCTAGTGGATTATATACCGTATTTGGGGTTTGATAAGGCACCATTTAGGGTATCGACTGTGTAGTACACGGCAGATTGCCGTCCACTCAATGTTAGGCCAAACTACACGCCATGGAGACAAAGTTATGAAGCATGCTCATTATTTGTTCGCGCCAACTGCGCTAATCCTTACCCTATTCTTTTTAGCGGCTACTGCATTTGGTGAGGAATCGAGTCCCTGGAGTTTCCTACCTGCCCGTGTGTTGGAAATCAAAGGAGGAGCCATTGCGTTTCAAAGCGCAGTAATAGTAGATACGAGACGTCTACTAGAGAACCCCATGTTCCAGGACTATCCAACAAAATATATCCTTCCAACAACAAACGAATCTGATTTTCCCATCTGGATAGAAGTTGAATGGCGTGTGCCAGGGGAAGAACCATTTGTGAGTTTCGGAGAACTGAAGCCGAATCACTATGGCGTATTTTACAGGAAGATCAAAGATATCGTGTGGAACACTCCGATTTCGGTAAGAGCCACGATCTATGCCGATGAGAACAAGACTGACCCGCTGGGCACGCGAGATGTCGTACTTCAGTTCCAAGGAGGAAAAGATAAGGAACTTTTCATGCAAACGGCTAAAGAAGTTAACAGAATGGCCACAAAGATAGGGGCCGCGCTACGCGGGAAAGTCGAAATGCCATTACTTCCTGGGTTTCAGGAAATGGACTTATCGAAACCGGTACGGGGCACGGCAGCCGACAAAAAACTCACAGAGGATATCCAGCTGCTCCTTTGGAAAAACCAGTCTCGCCAATATTGGGATTGTACGCATGAAATCTTGGGTGCCCAAAAATTTGTTCCAGGGAAGACTGCGAAGTTCGAAAACTTGACGGCCAAGGACAAGAATCTTATTGAAGAAGGTCTGGCTCGGGGCGACATATCGTTTGAGAAATGGCAAATCAAGAGTTGTGATAACGTCAGCACCTATCTTTTGCTCATGGGAAGTTCTCCAACAGGGGGAACAGACCTGGTGGCAATAAAAATCGAGGAGAATTCACCGAAGTAGCACAGCACTTACTGGCGCTGCTGAAATAATGTGTGGGCCTAAAGGCACTCCACGAGGATCGCCGCAAAAAACGCGGCGACCTGCGAGTTTGGTCGTTAGCCACAGGAGGAGAAACCATGAGGCATCTTTTGTTTCAATATAAGCGCGGCAACCTGCTTCCGTCGCTTGGCGCATTTTTTTCGACCGTTGGACCGCTAGTGCTTGTTGTCGCTTTGTCTGGTTGTGCGACTGCGCCCCCGCACAATCCGTTCCAGATATCCGAAGAGCAGTTCCATACAAAGGTCAAGCATATTGCCTTGGCGCCTATAGCAGTGCCGCCACAGCTCGGAATTTCCGAGTCCGCGAAGCTTCGCTTCGATTCGTTGATTGAGACGAAGCTTCAAGAGGCCGGCTTCGCTACTTTTCCAGCGAAGAACTGGGGCGAGGTATTCGCGCGCATACAGCAGGAGGTAGGCGGCGTCTTTGACCCCCGGACAGGCAAACCGGATGAAACCAAGGTCAAAACGGTGTGGGCCAGGACCGCTGATGAGATCCGCAGTCGGTTTCAGTTTGACGCAGTCCTGCTTCCTCGTGTTCATGTCGTCAAAGCGTACTGGGGATCGAACTGGGCAAGGTGGGATGGCGTTTCGGAAGCGCTCGCCTCAGGACTTGCGGGCATATTCGTGCCGAACGCCTCCGGAACAATGCCGGCCCTATCTCTGGTTGTGTCCATAGGCGGGCCCGACCCCGACGGACCGGTCCAGTACAGGCACCGCGCGGGGATTCAGGTATTGGAAAAGCTTGCGCCGATTACGGAGAGATTTTCCAAGCTGTTCGCCCCTGTCCCTCGGGAGGAGCTTCTTACGAACGACGAGCGCAACCGAGCTGCGGTCGAGATCGCTCTTGGGCCTCTGGTGAAGAAGCCCGAATCCCGCTAAAAGAGCTGATTTGCGGCACAATGGCCGTCCATGTTGTGGCCTATCAACCGCGTGGAGTCAGACGCCGTGAAGCGTTGCACCGTTTCCTGTTGTCTCGGGGCAGGCTAATGGGTGACCCTAGTTAATCATGAGTAGGATCAAGTAAAATATCATAAAACCACAAAGTGTTAGGAGGATAATGATGAGACTATTAATATCCATAAGAAGTGTATTTGTTGCAATTATGTTGGCAGTGGCGGTCGTGGCGTATGCACAGGAGGAAGACGACGCTGTTATGGCCCCTGAAGCGGTAATTAATCTTGGTGGTTGTAAAGGTCTCACCGCAGATGTATTCAAAGCGATGGCGAAAAAAGCCTTGGCAAAGAGGAAATACCAAATAGAAGAAGAAACCGGCAATAGCGTAATCGGAGCCCTAAAAGCCTATAAGGTAGAGATCATCATGGTATCGCCCGAACGAATCGTGGTCCGGTTCAAACCAGGCTACAGCGCTTCGAAAGACCAGTGGCTCCGCAACCTTAAGACGGATCTCTTATGGGAGATCTTTCTCTAAATTAATAACGCGGCAATTAAATAGGCACATACGAGAGCGGCGCCCTCGCCGCGATTTACCGCCCATGCTAAGGTAGATTCGCGGTGAGGGCGCCGCTCCCACAGGTTGGCGTTCTCCGTATTCTGTTGTCGATTTAATAACCATCTTTTGTAATTTAAATCGGTGCTTAACGCGGCGGCGTCGAGGATCAGTTACTGGTTGCGGCCGTAGCCGCCGCCGCCCGGTGTCTCGATGACAAAGATATCGCCAACCGCCATTTCCACCTGATCGCATCCTTGCAGTTCCTGGATCTCACCGGTTCGACGTTGCACCCAATTGCGGCCGGGTTGGCCGGGCTGGCCGCCGTTTAGGCCGAAAGGTGCGACCTGCCGGCGGCTGGAAAGGATGGCGGCGGTCATGGGTTCCAAAAAACGCACTCGTCGTACCACCCCGTTACCGCCCCGATGCAGACCGGCGCCGCCGCTGTTCGGGCGGACGGAGAAACTCTCAAGCAGCACCGGGAAGCGCCATTCCAGCACCTCCGGATCGGTGAGCCGCGAGTTGGTCATATGGGTGTGCACGGCATCGGCGCCGTCGTAGTCCGGGCCGGCGCCGGACCCGCCGCAGACGGTCTCGTAGTATTGCCAGCGGTCATTGCCGAACGTGAAGTTGTTCATGGTCCCCTGGGAGGCGGCCATAGCGCCGAGGGCCCCGTACAAGGCGTCGACCACACACTGCGAGGTCTCGACGTTTCCCGCCACGACGGCGGCGGGGTATTTCGGATTCAACATGCAGCCTTCGGGGATGATAAGCGCTAACGGTTTGAGGCAGCCCGCATTCAGGGGGATGTCGTCGGCGACCAACGTACGGAAGACGTAAAGCACCGCCGCTTTGCACACCGAGGCCGGGGCGTTGAAGTTACTTCGCTGCTGGGGCGAGGTGCCGGTGAAGTCAATGGTAGCGGCGCGCGCCGTTTTGTCGATGCTGACGGTGATTTGAATCACGGCGCCGTCGTCCATGCGGTAGCTGAAGCGGCCGGGCTTGAGGACATCGATGACGCGCCGCACGGATTCCTCGGCGTTATCTTGGACGTGTCCCATGTAGGCGCGCACCGTCGCCAGACCGAAATGGGTGACCATTTTACGCAGCTCCTGCACTCCGCATTCGTTGGCGGCGATCTGGGCTCTGAGATCGGCGAGGTTTTGCCGCGGGTTCCGCGCCGGGTAGTCGCCGGCGGTCAGCAGTGCGCGCATCGCCTGCTCGCGGAAGTGCCCTCGATCCACCAATTTGAAGTTGTCGATAAGCACCCCTTCTTCACTGACCGATGTGCTGTGGGGCGGCATGGAGCCGGGCGTAATACCGCCGATGTCGGCATGGTGGCCGCGGGAGGCGACGTAAAACAGGAGCTGTTTACCGGCGTCGTCAAAAACCGGGCTGATCACGGTCACATCCGGAAGATGGGTCCCGCCGTTGTAGGGGGCGTTATGGACGTAGACGTCGCCCGGAGACATTGTGTTTCGGCAACCGCGGATAACGCTCTGTACGCTGTCGCCCATCGACCCCAGGTGTACCGGCACGTGCGGGGCGTTGGCGATAAGCCGGCCCTCGACGCCGAAGACCGCACAGGAGAAATCAAGGCGCTCCTTTATGTTGACCGAATAACTGGTCTTTTGCAGGATCAATCCCATCTGTTCGGCAATGGACATGAACAACTTGTTGAAGATCTCCAGCATCACCGGGTCGATTGCGGTGCCTACCGCTATCCCCGGTAAGGGCTCGGCCCGGTTAAGGAGCAAATGATTGTGGGTCGTCACCGCGGCCTGCCAGCCGGGTTCGATCACAATGGTGCTGTGGGGTTCAACGATGATGGCCGGGCCAGGAACCAGGTCACCGGGAAGCATTTGTTCGCGGGCGTAGACCTGGGTGTCGTGATAGCTATCATTCGCGTACATGCGGGCGCGGGCGAGCACCGGGATCGGCTCTCTGAATTTTCGGCGCAGACCGCTTTCCGGTTCATCCACCGTCCCGGTGGCGGCAATCAGTTCGACCGACAACGCCTCCACAACGAGAGGCCGGTTCTCGACGATAAAACCAAAGCGTTGGCGATGGGCGGCCTCAAAGCCGGCCACAATGGCCGCGCGCTCGCCGAAATCGACAATGAGCGCGGTATCGGTGCCCTGGTAGCGCAGGTGGACCTTGCGCACGGCGCGGGCCTCGCTGCTGCGAATGTTCTGGCGTCGCAATTCGTCCCCGCCGTCCGCCTTGAGTTCCTGCAAGGACATGGTCAATTCCGGCATGAGCGCATCGCCCAACTCCCGCTCAATGGCGCGCTCACGGATGAGCCGTACCTCGGCCAACCCGATGCCGTAGGCGGATAACACCCCGGCATGCGGATGGATGAAAACGTTTTTGATCCCTAAGGCATCGGCCACCCGACACGCGTGCTGACCGCCGGCGCCGCCGAAACAGCACAGGGTATATTCAGAGACATCGTGGCCCCGCTCCACGGAGATTTTTTTGATCGCACTGGCCATATTTTCCACCGCGACCTCCAGGAATCCGTATGCCACGGCCTCGGGGCTGCGTTTGCCTTCGGTTGCGGCGTTGATCTCGCCGGTGAGCGCGACGAAATTAGTGCGCACGGCTTTCGTATCCAAGGGCAGGTCGCCATCGGGACCAAACAGCTTCGGAAAAAAATCCGGGAGGATACGCCCGAGCATGATATTACAGTCGGTAACCGTGAGCGGTCCGCCGCGCCGGTAGCAAGTGGGCCCGGGGGCCGCCCCCGCGGAATCGGGACCGACCCGAAAGCGGGTCCCATCGAAGTGCAGGATCGAGCCGCCCCCCGCCGCCACGGTGTGGATGTGCATCATGGGCGCGCGGATGCGCACCCCCGCCACCTCGGTTTCAAAGGCGCGTTCGTACTCCCCCGCATAGTGGGATACGTCGGTGGAGGTGCCCCCCATGTCGAAGCCGATGATCTTCTTGAGCCCGGCCATGGCGCTGGTCTTCACCGCGCCCACCACGCCCCCCGCCGGACCGGACAGCATGCTGTCTTTTCCCAGCAACCGGCGGGCCGAGGTCAAACCGCCGTTGGATTGCATGAACAGCAGGCGCGCGTCGCCGAGTTCGCCGGCGGCCTTATCCACGTAGCGGCGCAGGATGGGTGACAGATAGGCGTCGACGACGGTGGTGTCGCCGCGACTGACCAGTTTCATTAACGGGCTCACTTCATGGGATACGGATATCTGGGTAAACCCGACTGCTTGGGCCAGCGTGGCCACCGCCCGCTCATGCTCGGGATAGCGGTAGGCATGCATGAAGACGATGGCGACGGCGCGGATGCCACGGTCGTAGGCCGCTCGCAGGGCCCGGCGGGTGGTGTCCCGGTCAACCGGGGTGAGTTCCTCACCATTGACGCGGTAACGCTCCGCCACCTCAATAACGGACTCGTAGAGTAACGTGGGGAGCACGATGCGACGGGCGAAAATGTCGGGGCGATTCTGGTAGCCGATACGCAGCGCGTCGCCGAAGCCCTGAGTGATGACCAGCACCGTGCGTTCACCCTTGCGCTCCAGCAACGCGTTGGTGGCAACGGTGGTGCCCATCTTGACCGCGTCGATCCGGTCCGCGGGGAGCGGGTTGCCGGCGGCCACACCCAGAATGTCGCGGATACCCTGCAGCGGTGCGTCTTGGTAACGCTCTGGACTAACCGACAGCAGTTTATGCGTGACCAGCCCGCCGTCGGGTTTGCGCGCTATGACGTCAGTAAAGGTTCCGCCGCGGTCGATCCAAAACTCCCAGCCCCTTGTCCGGTTTTGCTGATCGTTCACGTCGAAATAATTGTGATCTCACCGCACTCGGGAAGTGAACCGCGGATTTGCAGGCTAAAGCGCAGGCGATTGCCCCGTGAAAAACCGCCGCCATTTAAATGCTCGGCGTCTCCTTACCGGCAAAGGTGTCCTCATGGTGGGCCTGGCAGGTGATGCAGCGTTTGGCCGTCGGGTAGGCCTCAAGCCGCGCCACATCGATCTCGCCGCTACAGTCGATACAGATTCCGTAGCTGCCGTCGCTGACGCGTAATAGTGTATTCTCGATGTCCGCCATCTCTTCTAGTTGCTTGTTGATAATGGCGATATTCATATCCGTAAAGACATCAACGATGGAATCGTCGCCCGTGTCCCTGACCCGCCCGGCAAGCTCCGCATAGCTTTCCTGCTCCTGTTGGATAAGCTCATTGTGGATTTCGTCACGTAGCTCTTCGCGTCGCGCCTGCAGGCGGTTTTTAAATTCTCTTAGTTGTGTCGTCGTTAGACCGGACATTTTCTTCTCCTTGTTACGCCACACATTATTATAGTGGGCGTTTTCAGCATCCAGCTAGTGGAGCACGTGGATTAGGAAAAATCCACCCCGAGTAGCATAACAGTCACCGTATCGCCGTCGCCATAACCGCTACTGTCCTCGGGCAAGACGATAAAACCGTTGGTCTCACGCAGCGGGGCCAGCATATGTGAACCCTGACCTGCCAGGGTGGCGGCGACGAGATCGCCGTCTCGGACTGTCAATCGGGCGCGTAGAAATTCCATGCGCCCGGCACGTCGTTTAAATCCACCCGCGGCGGTGGCTTTCAGCTCAGGCCGCTGGTAGCGACCGTGGTGCCAGTGGATCAACGCCGGCTCCACGAACAATTTGAACGTCACCAGGCTGGAGACCGGGTTGCCCGGCAGGGCAAAGAAATGGGTTCGTGGTCCAATCCGACCGAACGCCACCGGTTTGCCCGGCTTGATGCGCGCCTTCCAGAAGTGGATCTCGCCGATCTCTGCAAACACCTGCTTAACCAGATCGTAATCGCCTACGGAAACGCCGCCACTGGTGACTATAAAATCGTAATCCGCGGCGTCGTTAAGGAGGTCGCGCAGGGTATCCGGATCATCGTTTACAGTGCCGCCGTTCACGGCCTCTGTCCCCAACTGCTGTAACAGTACCTGGGTCGCGAGTTGGTTTGACTCATAGATCTGCCCGGGTTTCAGTGGAGTTCCCGGCGCCACCAACTCGTCGCCCGTGGCGATGACCAGGGCGCGCGCGCGGCGATACACGGGCACCTCGGCGATCCCCGCGCTGCTGAGCAGCGCCAGGTCAAAGGCGGTCAAACGGCGACCCGGCTGGTACAGGGCGTCGCCGGCGTGAAAATCCTCGCCCCGGCGTCGGATATGGGCGCCGGGCGTGATATTGGCGGGAAAGAGAATACGGTCCTCCTGTTGCTTGATATTTTCCTGGATGACCACCGTGTCCGCGCCCTGGGGCAGCGGCGCGCCGGTAAAGATCCGCATTGTCGTGCCGGGTTGCAGAACCCCAGGGGGATTGCCACAGGATGATTCGCCGTTCAGAGGGAGGGCGAGATCTGCGCCCGCTCGCAGGTCGGCACTGTCGAGGGCGTACCCGTCCATGGCGGAATTGTCGAATGCGGGGTTGTCGACCGCGGCGCGCAGCGCCTGCGCCACGTAGCGCCCGTGGGCGGCTTGCAATGGCACATTTTGGGCGCTGTCGACTTGAATGATTCGGGCCAGGAGTGCGGCCTGCGCCTCCTTCAGCGTCAGCAATGGATTCTTTCCCAACAGACGGTCACTATGTTTTTCATGTTCCTACCTTACCATAGTGGACCAACGGATGGACGGGCCGTAGGTGCATTGCGTGCAACCTACGCCAGCCAAGCAGGGCGCGTCTAGCGGCCCGCCAGACGCCTCATCAACTGCCCCAGCCCAGGGCGGGGCCGGAGGGGTGTTGGGTTAGGCAGGTTGAAGGCGATTGGAGCGGGCAGGCGTTACCTCAACTTCGACATGGCGGCCCAATCGGTTGAGGATTCTCATCAAACGGTCGAGCGTGAAACGTTTAATGTCGGCATTACGGATGCGGACAAAATCAGCCTGGTTAATGCCTGTTATCGCTTCTGCTTTCCTTGTGGAAAGGCCCTGATCATCCAGAACACCGATAATCTCGGCGGCGAGCAGCGCCTTTGCCTGCCTAAGGTCGGCGTCTGGTTCGCCAAGGTCGCGGTAGACATTGCCACTGCCACGAAGCAATTCGATTTTTTCAGCCATCAAAAAATCTACTTCAATCGTTTAAGTCTTTCGCGGATTAGGTCCACTTCCTTTTTGGGAGTCTTGATGCCTTTTGCCGATTTCTTCTGGAAGGCATGGACAACCCAGGGAGGCCGGTACTGTGATCGGTGTACCGACCTCCGTCACTACGAGTGCGGACGGGACTGCAGTCCAGGTGCCCGATGACAATTATTAGCACAACACTGGGATCACCGTCTTCCAAGGCTTCGCTTAAATATTCGGCGGCCACTTCAGGGTCACGCAGATGTCCGCTGTGCGTCATTCTTACATTACGCGCCATAACTATTTTCTCCGCTTGTGATCTTGCCAATACGCTTTGGCCCGCCTGATATCTTTGGATTGTGTCGATTTATCACCGCCACATAATAGCAGATAGGCATTCTGTTCCTCTTTACCGTAATAAACACGATAACCAGGGCCATAGTGGATTCTTAACTCACTCAGACCTTCGCCAATGGGTTCCGAGTCACCGAACAAGCCCAGCTCCATTCGATCCACTTGTAATGATCTTGGCTCTGGCTCGTGCATCACGCAGCGATGCCAGCCACTCGGCGTAGGGACTTTTGCCCTGCCCGTCCGCCCGTGCCGCCGGGTTTGGCGAGCCTGACGAGTAGCGTGAGAAGATGCAGGAACAGGATCAGACCGGTTTTCATTGCGGCCCATCCTACCGGTCTGTCTTGTTAGTACAAGACTGCATTTAGCGGTGGTTTCATGCTACAAATAACAATTCGCCACGCACAGGCACCTAGGAGGCAGTGGGCGCGCGCTTTATACTAATCCCTACAATTTGTGGGATATTATTTTCAGCTTAGAGACCGCTTATGGTTCAGCCTCGATAAAATGAGTATGATCGAAGGGGATCCGCAATCGACGTCAACCAAGAAAAAATAAAAAACGTCCTGGAGCCGATGACCGACAAACGAGTAACTGCGAAAATTATCCACGTCCATTCCGCGCCTGCGTGTGAGACCTGCAGCGTACGCCGGCTGTGCCTGCCTGTTTCTCTGGACAGCAAAGACCTCAATACGGTGAGTCGAATGGTCAAGGCCCATCGCCTGCTCCAGAGCAATGAGTTTATTTATCATATCGGGGATGAATTTCGGTCCCTTTACGCCATTAAGTCGGGCGCGGTAAAGACCTACGGGCTCACCAGCGACGGCAAGGAACAGATTACCGGATTCCATCTTTCCGGTGGATTGGTCGGTATGGACGCAATCAGCGACCATATCCATTGCTGTAACGCGGTGACATTGGAGGAAACCGAGGTATGTGAAATACCGTTTGATCAACTGGAGGTCCTTACTCAAGAGATACCCAGCCTGATGCACGAGCTCACGTGCATTATGAGCAGGGAGATTCATGCCGAAGAGGATATGCTCGTTATGATCGGAAAGATGAGCGCCATGCAGCGCATCGCCTGCTTTCTACAGAATCTCTATCACCGCGAGCGCCAGCGGGGTGGCGGCATCGATAGCATTCGTCTGCCTATGTCGCGGGAGGATGTCGGTAATTATCTTGGGTTGACCCTGGAGACCGTGAGTCGCAAGCTCAGTTCGCTGCAAGACCAAGGCGTCATCCAGATCGAAAAAAGACACATCAAGTTTATCGACATAGCCGCCCTCGGCAGGTTGTGCTCGTCGTAAAAGTGGTAGCTCTCCATTCCAACCCCAACGGTAAGCCAGCGCCTCTTACGGTGAGACTCTAAGAGGCTTTGCCGTTGCAGAGTTTGAAAGTTTCCCGAACCACCATGTTAGCAGTTCTATATTATACCGTTGCCGGTATCGGTCCATATCTTCTATCGAACTGGATTCCCGACCGCATCGAGATAGCGCGCGGCGAACGTTTCGAAAAATTGACAAGCAAAAAATAGCAAGCGATGCAACGTTCAAGGCGGTTCCCGATATCTAGCAAAGTGCCAATAATCCTGACCGGATTTTCCAGATCTCCACAAGCCTACTATCGCTGAATACCGATTTCTTTACATAGTTACCCTCAAGGGAGACTTTCGCATGAGAAGACTGTTTTATTTATCCTTGGCTCTGTTGACGGGCCTGTCGTTGTCCGCCTTCGGTGAGCAAAAGGAGCAAGCGCCCGTCGTTAAAGGCGATACCACGACGAATTCGCCGCCACGGCCGGCGGCCTCGACGCCACCGCCGATGGACCGCAGCCAGGATTTTGCCACGGTGATGCGCGGGGTGAAGCTGTACCGACAGAACTGCGCAAAGTGCCATGGCGCAACCGCCGGAGGCGATCCCAATTGGCGCATGAAACGGCCCGATGGGCGTTTCCCGCCCCCACCGCTCAACGGCACCGGCCATGCCTGGCATCATCCGCTAGACGACCTGAAGCAGACGATTAGGGATGGAACCGTCACGCGCGGCGGCGGCATGCCTGGTTGGGGCGACAAAATGACCGGTGAGGAAATCGAGGCGGTCATCGCATGGATTGTTTCACGGTGGCCCGACGAGATTTACAAACGCTGGCAGAAGGGCCATCGATAGTTGACCTTCCGCGGCGTTTCCCAGGGGAGCATCTATCCTCTGTAGGCGTGGCATCTCGGCGACCCACCCATGGCGTGATTGCGCCTGGAAGGCGCTTCTCCCACCACGGATTGGAATCAATGGTGAATGTTAGAGATTGACTTGGGTGCCGCACATAGCTTATAGACTATTAGCGCGTGGTTAATTACTGATATAGAGGAGGTGTTCCATGAATGCAAATCGGTTCAAAAATCTGATATTGGCGTTTGCCGTATCGACCGTTTTTAGCGTGATGCCTGCAATCGCCGAGACCCAATCCCAAGGCCAGATGACGGACCATATGATGGGTGACAAGCAGTCGGAAAAGATGATGCAGAGCCAGACTCCGGGTTATGGCATGGGTCCGAAGGGTATGATGGGCGGCATGGGCATGATGGGCGGCAAGTGTCCGATGGGGATGATGGGCGGCATGGGACCGTTTTCGAAGTTGGACCTGAAGGACCAGCAGCGTTCCAAGATCGGAAAGATCAGCGATGCACTGCGCAAGAAGAACTTGAACCTGATGGGCAAGATGATGGATGAGATGAGCAAGCTTCGCGACCTGTATGCCGTCGACAAGCGTGATCCCAAGAAAATCGGTGCAATTTATGGAAAGTTTTTTGAACTTAAACGGCAGATGATCGAGGCGACCATCGATGCCCGCAATCGCCAGGAGGCGGTCCTCACCAAGGAACAACGCGAGAAAATGCGGCGCTCGCGCTCGGGTATGATGGGGCATTAACCCGATAATCGAATAGGCAGAAGAAGGTAATTGTGCCATGAAAAAAGTAATCTCCACCCTATTTTTTAGTGGCGCGGCGCTGATGACTGCGCCGGCGTTGTTGGCGGCGCCCAATGTCTATATTCCACTTGGTACGGCCAACGAAGTCCTGATTGTGGACGCCGCCACGGACAAGGCGGTGGGCAGAGTCGGTGAAGTGATCAATCCCCACGGCCTGGCCGTCACCCCGGACGGCAAGGTTCTGGTTGCCGGCAGCAACCAGGAGACGGAAGCGGGACAACGGGG
>FXBF010000228.1_pt1 | contig 18335 bp, 15 predicted proteins | sample 5335321 | NCBI WGS metagenome assembly FXBF01 (sample SAMEA103928391, study PRJEB20085) | sediment metagenome | isolation source: sediment
CATCAATACCATGCGGGTATTGGCAGAGGAAGAAAATCGGCACCATAGTTGGCAGATAATAGGCTGGGTGGGCGTCATCGCCGGATTCCTGATCCTGTCTTATTATAGCGTGGTCGCCGGCTGGGCCATGGCCTATGTCATCAAGGGGTTCAGCGGTGCCTTTAGCGGTCTGGGAGGGAAAGAGATCACCAAACTGTTCGGGGATTTTACCGCCGATCCATACCAGATTTCCTTTTGGCATACCTTATTCATAGTAATGACCATGGTTGTGGTGGCCCGCGGTGTGCGGCATGGTCTGGAGAAGGCGGTGCGTTACCTGATGCCGGCCCTGTTTGTGCTGTTGGTGGTGTTGGTGGGGTATGCCATGAGTACCGAGGGATTTATCAAGGGCGTGAAGTTTCTATTCCAGCCCGATTTCAGCAAATTGAGTGCAAACGGTATGCTGGTGGCGTTGGGGCACGCCTTTTTTACCCTGAGTCTCGGCATGGGGGCGATCATGGTCTATGGTTCGTATCTGCCGAAACATGTCTCGATTGCCCGTACCTCGTTCTATGTCGCCGGTGCCGATACGCTGGTGGCCCTGCTGGCGGGCCTGGCGATTTTTCCACTGGTGTTTACCTACGGTCTACCCAGTGAGAGCGGGCCTGGTCTGATCTTCATGACCCTGCCGATCGCTTTTGGGCAAATGCCGGGCGGCGCCTTGTTGGCCGGGTTATTTTTCCTGCTGCTGGTATTTGCTGCCTGGACATCGTCGATTTCACTGATTGAACCGGCCGTGGCGTGGCTGGTGGAAAACCGGGGCGTAAGACGGGCCACAGCGACACTATGGGCGGGCGTTGCAACCTGGTTGCTCGGTTTTGCCTCTGTGTTCTCGCTCAACATCTGGAAAGACTACAAACCCCTCTCGGGGATGCAGACTTTTAAGGATGCCACCCTGTTTGATTTATTGGACTATTTAACGTCCAACATCATGTTACCGCTTGGGGGTTTGTTTATCGCTATATTCGCTGCTTGGCTGATGGCAAAGAGTTCCACGCGGGATGAACTCAGTATCAATAAGCAACATTATGAACTCTGGCGCTTCCTGGTCCGATTTGTCGCCCCGACGGCAGTGATCGTTATTTTTCTGTCCAAGATTGGATTGTTATAAGATTGTTTGCCGTTTTGGGAACGGGGTAACGTCCAGGGCCTGTATCAGGTTTTCTGTGCTGAAGCTGGCTCGCTAGGGCGGCTGGGTAATTGCAGGCGTTTAATGATTTCCCGTTTCAGGCAGTTTAGCTGATCCTCAGATAAAGGGGCATCCTGCTCCAGGCGGTTGATAAAAAAGATGTCCTCAGCCCGTTCGCCATAGGTTGTGATCTTGGCGGCAGTCAGATTGACATTGCAGGCCTGCAGGGCATGCGCTATCTGGCAGAGGAGACCGGGCCGGTCCTGGGCCTGCACCTCCATGATAGTTGTCGTTTTGCTTGTCGCCGATTGGAACAGGACTTGGGTCTCGATCGGGAAGTGTTTAAGCTGGCGCGGCAGATTGTGCGTAACCATATCTTTACGCAGACGTGGTGAGCGCAGTTGATTCTGCAATGATTGTTGGATATGTGCCAGCTCCATAGGGTTGGTAATTACTTGATCGTTGTGGTCAAGCACGACAAATGTATCAAGGGCATAGTCGGTGCTGGTGGTGTTGATGCGGGCATCGACCACCGATAATGTCAGCTGGCCCAGGCCCTCGGTGATGATTGTGAACAGGTCCTTACGATCTGTGGTGTAGATCAGGATTTCAGTACCGCCTAGGTCATCCTGTTGACGGGTTGCCACCAGGGGCAGGTCGTCCTCAGTCACTGCTGTGATTAATTTGGCATGCCAGACTAAACTCTCAGCGTTATAACGCAGCATGTAGTTATCATGCATTTGCGACCAGAAGGTTTTGACTTTCTCCGGGTCAATCATCTCCATACGTAGTAATTCCAGGGTCCCGTCCTTGACCTCGCGGATGCGGTCCTGTAGATCGAGGCCGCTTTCAAGACCACGGTCGAGCATCCGGCTGGCGGCGGTATAGAGCTCCATTAACAGTTTTTGTTTCCAGGTATTCCAGACCTTGGGGCTGGTCCCACGGATATCAGCGATTGTCAGTAGATAAAGATTATCCAGACGCTCCTGATTACCGACCAGGATGGCGAATTCCTCGACAACCTTCGGGTCCTGAATGTCTTGTCGCTGGGCGACCATGGACATGGCCAAATGGTGACGCACCAGCCAGCCAATGAATTGGGTGTCGTAATTGCTCAGACCATGCAAATTACAGAAGGCGTTGGCATCGTTTTCCCCGAGTTCGGAGTGACTGCCGCCGCGTCCCTTGGCGATATCGTGGAAGAGCGCGGCGAGATAGAGTCGCTCGGGTTTGACCAGCGTCTTCATTAACTGACTGGCGAACGGGAATTCGTGTTCATGCTCAGGCACTGTGAATCGACGCAGATTCCGGATTACAAACAGGATGTGTTCGTCGACGGTGTAGACGTGGAACAAGTCATGCTGCATCTGGCCTATTATCTTGCCGAATGCCGGCAGATAGGCCCCGAGTATGCCGTAATTATTCATCGTTCTCAGGGCATGGGTAATGCCTCGATGTTGTCGGAGGATCTCCATGAACAGGCTGCGGGGGACAATATCCCGGCGAAAAGCGTCATTAATACGATCGAGATTGGCACGGACCAGGCGGATTGTATGGGCCCTGACGCCCTTCAGCGAAGGATCCTGCTCAAGACAGAGAAACAATTCCAGGAGGGCAAAAGGCGAGCGTGCAAAGACCGCTTCATCGCGTACCTCGATGAAGCCATTGATATTCTGGAATCGACGGTTGATCGGTTTGATCTTCGCTTTACCGCGGGTGAGAATGGCTTCCTCAAAATGTTGTAACAAGATCTCATTCAGCAACGACAGGTCCTTGATGGTTCGGTAATACCGTTTCATAAACTGCTCGACGGCCAATGATCCTGGTTTGTCGGTATAACCGGTTTGTAAGGCGATCTCACGTTGATGATCAAACAGCAAACGGTCTTCGCGGCGCATGGCAAGAAAGTGCAGACTATTTCTGACATACCAGAGGAAATTGCGACCACGGATCAGTGTGTGATATTCCTCTTCGGTCAGGAAGCCATGATCGACCAGACCTTTCAGGGAGCTTGTATTGAACTCCCGTTGTGTCACCCAGGTGATCATCTGGATATCACGCAGACCTCCCGGGCCCTCTTTGACATTAGGTTCGAGATTATAGGCGGTATCATCGAAACGCTGATGACGCCGGATCTGTTCGTTACGCTTGGCGGTAAAGAACTTTTTACTAGGCCAGACCTTCGGTGCCGAAGTTTGTATCTGCATAGCCTTGAACAAGGCCTCGTCTCCATGCAGCAGCCGCGCCTCCATGAGATTTGTAGCAACGGTGATGTCTGCCTTTGATTGACGCACGCATTCCTTCAGTGTGCGTACGCTATGGCCTACTTCGAGGCCGATATCCCAGAGGAAATTCAACAACTTTTCTATGAAGTTCTTTATTTGTTCAGTCTGATCTTTTTTGAGGAGTATGAGAAGATCGACATCTGATGCCGGATGTAGCTCACCACGGCCATAACCACCGACAGCGACCAGGGCGATATCGATTTTTCCGGGGACCAGGGATAAATGTTGTTGCCAGGCGCGGCAGAGTATTTCATCGACCAACCAGGCATGCCATGCAACGACAACTGTTGCTCGAGATAGACGATCGTGTATACGGGCAAGCGCCTGTCGGCCCTGCCTAAGCGTATCACGATAAAGCAGTAAGGGATTATCATTATCTGTCAAGACCTGATCGAAGGTCTTGGCATTGAAAACCTCACGTTTGTGGGGTGACATCCTACCGTTCAGAGGTCTTCACCATCGAGACTGGTCAAGACTTCATAAGCTGTGTCAGTGACCAGTACCGTATGTTCCCACTGTGCCGACAGACTGTGGTCAGCCGTGACGACGGTCCAGTTATCCGGCATGAGTTTGACTTCTTTACGACCGGCATTAATCATGGGTTCAATCGTAAAGGTCATCCCGGGTTCGAGCCGCTCTCGGGTACCCGGTTCGCCATAGTGCAACACTTGCGGGTCTTCATGGAAATTGCGACCGATGCCATGGCCGCAATATTCACGGACAACGGAACAATTGTTACTTTCGGCATGTTGTTGGATAGTGTGGCCGATATCGCCAAAATGGGCGCCCGGTTTGATTATTTCGATGCCCTTCAACAAACATTCATGACTAATGCGGCTGATACGTTCAGCCTGTATCGACGGCTTGCCGACAAAAAACATCTTGCTGGTATCGCCATGGTACTCGTCTTTGATAACAGTGATGTCGATATTGACGATATCCCCCTTTTTCAATACTCGGTTACCCGGGATTCCATGGCAGACCTGATGGTTGACAGAGGTGCAGATGGATTTCGGAAAGCCACGGTAGTTTAACGGGGCGGGAATGGCGTCTAACTCCCCGGTGATATAATCGTGACAAATCTGGTCAAGCTCCCTGGTCGTGACACCCGGCTTTACCAGCGGCCGGATCATTGCCAGGACCTGGGCCGCGAGCCGGCCGGCGGTTCGCATCTTTTCGATCTCAGTTTCATTTTTTATTGATATTGCCATATTCCTTAAATTCCAGATAGATTCCTGGCAAAGTCGTCTCTTTTATCAATCTAGGCCTTGATAATCAATCACCTGCTGATTACTCGGCTGAATTCCCATACTCCCAAAAGGGGCCCTCAAGACCATGAAAACATTGTTGAAACCTTGCGGCTATGGTATAAAATCGCGCTTTTTCAAACTAAACCACACACGAGCCGGCACATATATCCGGGTGCCCGGCCACACAAGCGGCAAATAACGGTTGTATGGCAGGGTTGGTATATGGGGCCCGTGGCGGACGAACCCAAATAGGAGAAAACCATGAGTTCAGTCAGCATGCGCCAGATGCTGGAGGCCGGCGTGCACTTCGGCCACCAGACACGTTTCTGGCACCCCAAGATGCGTCCCTTTATTTTCGGCGAGCGCAACAATATCCACATTATCAATCTTGAGAAGACATTGCCGATGTTTAATGAGGCAATGACTTTCCTGAATAAACTGGCAGCTAATCGCGGCAATGTCCTGTTTATCGGCACCAAGCGACAGGCGAGAGATATTATCAAGGAGCAGGCCGAACGTTGCGCCTGTCCCTATGTCAATTTCCGCTGGCTAGGCGGAACCTTGACCAATTACAAGACCGTCAAAAATTCGATCGAACGTCTGAAGAATCTTGAGGCCATGCTTGAGGATGGCAGTCTTGAGAAGATCACTAAAAAAGAAGTACTGTCCATTACCCGAGAGCGCGACAAACTGAATCGCAGTCTCGAAGGTATCAAGAACATGCCGGGTTTGCCGGATGCTGTATTCGTTATCGATGTTGGACACGAATATATTGCTGTTGCCGAGGCAAACAAATTAAATATCCCTGTAATCGCCGTTGTCGATACCAACTGTAAACCCGATGGCGTCGATTATGTAATTCCCGGTAATGATGATGCAGCCAGAGCGATTAAACTTTATGTAAGTAGTGCCGCTGAATCCATCCAGGCTGGCAATGAGGCTGCCGCACTGACACCCCCCGGTGCAGAAGACGATTTTATTGAAGTGGATGAGGAAGCGGAGACAGGAACTAAGGCCAAGGCCAAGCCAAAAACCAAAAAGACCAAAGTGTCTGTCAAGCGCAAGAGTGCAGTCAAGCGCAAGAGTGCAGTCAAGAGCAAGAAGGCAGCAACGACAAAAAAGGAACCCGTTGAATCAAAACCGGCTGACGATGAAAGCGATACGATTGCTGAAGTCGCAAGCGGTGATGCAACTGGCTCTGAAGAGCCCAGCGAATCCTGATCAACAATGTAACCGTGAGAAAAATATAGTCTCCTCATTTTTATTTAACCGTCTGGAAAATATTACACCCAGCTGGAGAGAATGATGTCAATTACTGCAGCAGAAGTTAAAGAGTTAAGAGAACGTACCGGTCTTGGAATGATGGACTGCAAAAAGGCCCTGCAGGAAACTACTGGAGATATGGATGCGGCTATTGATCTGTTGCGGAAGAAAGCAGGCGCCAAGGCCGCTAAGAAGTCCGGACGCACAGCCGCAGATGGTATTATCAGTATCCATCTCAGTGGTGATAAGTCATCTGCAGCAATTGTTGAGGTGAATTCCGAGACTGATTTTGCTGCCAAGCGCGATGAATTCCGTGAATTTGCCAATGAGCTCGCTGCCTATATTGATAAAAATAAACCTGCCGATGTACCAGCTTTGCTGGCATCCAAGCTGGACAGCGGGGCAACAGTAGCGGCCAAGCTCGAGGACCTGGTTGCCAAGCTTGGTGAGAATATGACAGTACGCCGGTTTGAACGCATGGCATCACAGACCGGTAGGTTTGGCAGTTATGTCCACACCGGAGATAAAATCGGTGTCATAGTCGAAATGGAAGGCAGCGATGATGCAATATTGCGCGACATTGCTATGCATATTGCCGCCAGTCAACCAGAGTATGTCAATAAAGATGAAGTACCTGGAGATATTATTAATAAGGAAAAGGAGATCCTAATTGCACAAGCTAGGGACAGCGGCAAGCCGGACGATATTATTGAAAAAATGGTTACTGGTCGTGTCAATAAATTTTTAAATGAGATTACATTGCTTGGCCAGTCTTTTGTTAAAGACCCAGATATTACAATCGAGAAATTGTTGAAAAAAACCGATACAAAAGTGATCAGATTTATGCGTTTTGAGGTCGGTGAAGGAATAGATAAGAGTCAGGAGGATTTTGCTGCCGAAGTCATGGCACAAGTCAAAGGTGGTTAGAGCCGCTAAGAGGAGTCACAGACATGAAGCCGGTATATCGCCGTATACTTATTAAAATAAGTGGCGAAGCGCTGATGGGGCAGGATGATTACGGAATCAACCGCGGCGTCCTGGATATTGTCAGCAAAGATATCTTATCGGCTGTCGCATCTGGTGTGCAGGTTGCCATAGTGATCGGTGGCGGTAACATATTTCGAGGCGTCTCAACATCTGCCGAGGGGATGGACCGTACAACAGCTGATTACATGGGTATGCTGGCTACCATAATAAACGCCATGGCACTGAATGATGCACTTAACCGCAATGGCCAGGCATCCAGGGTCCAGTCTGCATTAAAAATCGATGGTGTTGTTGAATCCTATGAGCGTGCCAGGGCAATTCGGCACCTAGACAAGGGTAGAGTGGTTATTTTCGCCGGCGGAACCGGCAATCCATACTTTACAACTGATACAGCTGCCAGCCTCAGGGCCCTGGAAATTGGGGCAGACGTACTCATGAAGGCCACTAAGGTCGATGGTGTTTATGACAAGGATCCCATGAAACACAATGATGCCAATCGCTACGACAGTCTCAGCTATGATGAAGTATTGGAAAAACGTCTAGCCGTAATGGATGCGACTGCGATCACACTATGCCGTGATAATAACCTGCCGTTGCAGGTATTCAATATCCACAAGCCAAATGGTTTGAATCGAGTTATCTGTGGCGAAGAAGAAGGAACAACAATCAGGAACGGAGGCTGATTATGTCTGCTTCATTAGATGAGATAAAGAAAGGTGCGGAATCCAGAATGGGCAAGTCACTTGATAGTCTAAAGAAGGACCTGGACAAGATCAGGACCGGTCGCGCACATACTGGTTTGCTCGATCATATCCTGGTCGAATATTACGGGACAATGACACCATTAAACCAGGTTGCCAATACTACTGTAGAAGATGCGCGCACATTGCTTGTGACGCCTTGGGAAAAAAATATGGTGGCTGTGATTGATAAGACAATCCGTGAATCTGACTTGGGCCTTAATCCAGCAACAGCAGGGCAGGTAATACGCGTACCTATGCCTCTACTAACAGAAGAAAGAAGGAAAGAGCTGGCAAAACTCGCACGTTCAGAAGGCGAGAACACAAAAGTAGCGATACGTAATATTAGGAGGGATTCTAATAACCATATAAAGGAACTACTGAAGAAAAAAGAGATTTCAGAAGACGATAATAAACGAGCAGAAGATGCTATCCAAAAATTCACTGACAGTTATACAGATGAGATCGATAAAATTATTACCGCCAAAGAGGCGGAGATTATAGAAGTTTAAACATTGTTTGTTACAACTGACCCAGTTTTATATTATTGCCGTTAATAGATGAAGCAGCCCAATAAAAAAGTTACCCGGCATATCGATAGCCAACAAATGTTGCCTACACATATCGCTGTTATTATGGATGGCAATGGCCGCTGGGCTGAACAACGTGGCCTACTACGTATTGCAGGGCACAAAAAAGGCGTTGCAACAGCCAGAGAGCTCATAATTGCTTGTGAAAAGAAGGGAATCAGGAATCTGACATTATTTGCTTTTAGCAGTGAGAACTGGAGAAGGCCGCAAAGAGAAGTCAACTTGCTGATGGATCTGTTTGTCAATGCTATTGATGAAGAAGTCAATCAGCTGCATGAGAAGAATATCCGTTTTAAGGTTATAGGTGATATAGACCGTTTTAATAAGAAACTTAAGGCGCGAATTAAAAAGGCCGAACAATTAACAGAAAATAACACTGCATTGACTTTGAACATTGCGGCGAATTATGGGGGACGCTGGGATATCGCTAACGCTTGCAAGGAATTGCTAGAGGACATAATTAGTGAAAGGCTAATGGTGGCAGATATTAATTCGGAGAGCCTGTCGACGAAACTTAGCATGGCAGATATTCCGGATCCCGATCTGTTTATCCGGACTGGAGGAGAAAATCGTATAAGCAATTTTCTCTTATGGCAATTAGCATATACAGAATTATATTTTACGCCGGTCCTCTGGCCTGATTTCGATTTAAATGAATTGGAGATGGCGCTGTCATCATTTTCAAAAAGACATAGACGCTTTGGCCAGACCGCCGAACAAGTCGAATCAGCGAGCCATGCTTAAATTACGGATTATTACTGCAGTCATCCTGCTTGTTGCTGTTGTTGCCGCACTTTACTTTCTTCCAACACCCTATTTCGCGTTGTTCCTTGGTATTTTTATTGTCTTTGCCGCCTGGGAATGGGCAACATTATGCAATATTGAATCATTATTTGGAAAAGTAACTTATGTCATCAGCATCATCTTTATTGCAATCTTTTTGTATATTGGCCTACCCAGAATTGTCAACGGGCTGTATATAGTTCTAACGATGACAGTTATATGGTGGTTGGCACCACTTCTAGGGATCATTAATCGCGATGTTGATCGAAACGCGGTGTTATTTAGCAATAAGTGGTTAAAATTGATTAGCGGCTACTTGATATTGTTACCCGCATGGTTGGCCTCTATTTTCTTACATGCCGATGATCCAGATTCACCATTGATGTTGTTACTGTTATTTGCCATTGTCTGGCTGGCTGATTCAGCCGCCTATTTAACTGGCAGAAAGTGGGGTAAAACAAAGCTTGCCGCGCATGCTAGTCCAGGTAAGACTGTTGAGGGTTTTTTCGGGGGGATGGTAGCGATCTTACTATTCGCTTTGACTGTCGGGTTTATCAAAGGATTTGGGGTCGCATACTTTATAATCTGGATAACGACGGTTGTTATTACCGGACTTTTTTCCGTTCTGGGCGATCTGACTGAGAGTAAATTCAAGCGAGTAGCTGGTGTTAAGGATAGCGGTAATCTTCTGCCGGGGCATGGCGGAGTGCTGGATCGTATAGATGCCTTAACCGCAGCAGCACCCATATACACTCTGGCTTGGCTATTATTTTTAAAGCCGGGTTCATAGGCAAATTTTGAAGATTTTTATATGACGGACCAAAAAGAAGTTAGACGACAAGGTATCACTGTCCTCGGGTCTACTGGATCAATTGGTGTAAATACACTTGAAGTGGTGGCACTTCATCTTGAACGTTTTCGTGTGATTGCCTTGACTGCGAATACCCAGGCAGATCGTTTATTTGAACAGTGCAAGCAGTTTAAACCAAAGATTGCCGTTCTTAGTGATAGTGAAGCAGCAGAAAATCTGAAAAAGAATGTTAAAGCAGCAGACCTGGATATTGAGGTGTTAACTGGTGTAGACGGTTTACAGAAGGCAGCGATCGATAAGCAAGCAGATATAGTAATGGCAGCCATTGTCGGTGCTGCAGGTTTATTGCCGGCATTAGCTGCTGTCAAATCAGGTAAGCGAGTATTGTTCGCGAACAAAGAACCATTGGTCATGTCTGGCAAAATATTTATTGACGAGGCTATCGCTTCCAAGGCGACACTGTTGCCAATTGATAGCGAACATAACGCTATTTTTCAGTGTATGCCTGATTCATTTCATAGTGGTCAGACGCAGGCAGGAGTAAAAAGGATTATGTTAACTTGCTCGGGTGGTCCATTTCTTGAGACACCGCAAGAGTTATTCGACAGCATTACTCCGGAGCAGGCATGCGCCCACCCGAAATGGAATATGGGCAGGAAAATATCTGTGGATTCTGCCACCTTAATGAACAAGGGACTGGAAGTTATAGAGGCATGTTGGTTGTTTGGTATGGATGCAGAGGACATTGAAGTTGTTATCCATCCACAAAGCGTTATTCATTCCATGGTGGAATATATTGATAGCTCGGTATTAGCGCAATTGGGAAATCCGGATATGCGAATACCAATAGCCCACGCTATGGCTTGGCCGGAACGGATTGAATCAGGTGTGGAACAACTTGATCTGGTTGATATCGCCCAGTTAAATTTCCAGAAACCGGACAAAAATAAATTCCCCTGCCTTGATTTGGCCTACCAGGTAGCAAAGACTGGTGGTACAGCACCGGCAATTCTGAATGCCGCAAATGAGATTGCTGTACAAGCATTTCTAGATAGAGAGATAAAATTTACGGCTATCCCCCAAATTATTGAATATACACTTGAGCAATCAAATAAAAGTGCCAATCTCCTCCTAGAGGAAATATTGAAAAGTGATCGTCAGGCCAGAATTATCGCTAGAGATTGGATTGATACGCATACGGCAGCACGAAAACGGAACAGTCGATGATTGAGACCCTGTATACCATTGGCGGATTTATTGTAGCACTTGGGATACTTATTATTGTTCATGAATTTGGACATTACTGGGTAGCCCAAAAACTAGGCATTCGTGTTCTCCGATTTTCGGTCGGATTCGGTAAGCCAATCTGGAAGCGCTATTTCGGTAAGGATAAAACAGAATTAGTAATAGCAGCCATACCTTTAGGCGGCTATGTCAAGATGCTTGATGAGACTGAAGGGGAGGTTCCAGAAGAAGAACTAGATAGGGCATTTAATCGACAATCAATTATCAAGCGCATGGCTGTAGTACTGGCAGGACCTCTCTTTAATTTTATTTTTGCAGTTATTGCATTCTGGGTAGTGTACATGTTTGGTATATCTGGGCTTAAACCTGTTGTCGGATATGTAAAAGCCGAATCACCAGCCGCCATCGCAGGTTTTCAGAAAGGCGATGAAATAATCACAATTAACAATAAACCAGTACAAACATGGGATCACCGAAGGTTATATATTTTCTATCAAGCCTTGGCAGGTAATGTTCTGTCCTACAAAGTAAGAACCAAGGAGGGACAGTTAGCGTCACGCACCATAGACCTTACTAATCTGGAGGCTCGTAGAATTAATGCCGGATTAATTAGTGGTTATATTGGTCTAGCACCAAGTTTACCTGTTCCTGATGCTGTTGTCGGTGAGGTTATGGAAGGACCCGCAAAGCAGGCAGGTTTGAAATCTGGGGATCGAATTCTCTCAGTTGATGGAACAGATGTAGGCGACTGGGAGTCAATGGCAGTGCTGATCCGCAGCAAACCGGGGAAAGATGTAGTATTGAAGGTCAGACGATCGAATCAAATAATAGGTCTTACTGTTAGGCCAATGCCTGTAACAATCAACAATAAAAAGATAGGTTTAATTCATATCCGACCATTACCTGTAAAACTGTCAGCTGAATATACGACGCAGCTGAAATATAATGCTTTACAGGGTTTGATTGCGAGCATAAATAACACCTGGCTAATGTCTGCACTGACAATACGAATGCTCTATAAAATGATATTACTAGAAGTATCTGCTCGAAACATAAGTGGACCGATAACGATTGCAGAATATGCTGGTAAGACAGCAAGATTTGGCATGAAACAATTTTTGTTGTTTTTGGCTGTTGTAAGCATCAGTTTAGGAGTATTGAATTTATTACCAATCCCCATTCTCGATGGTGGCCATTTTATGTATTACCTCATTGAGGCAGTTAAGGGGAGTCCGGTTTCTGAGGCAGGTCTGAGATTTGGCCAGATTATTGGCCTGACGATTCTGGCTGGTTTGATGCTGCTCGCCTTTTATAATGATTTAACAAGAATATTTAACTAAAAAAATTAATTAGATGATACGTATGTTTAGGCGGGGAATTATCGCAGCTCTATTCTTACTCCTTCCCATTAATATCGCTTTTGCTGTCGAGCGATTTGTTATCCGCGATATTCGTGTAGAGGGATTACAACGCATTAAGGCGGGAACTGTATTTAATTACCTACCAATTAAGGTCGGAGATGAGGTAACACCTGATTCTATTAGAACCGCTATTCGTGCTCTTTTTAAAACAGGATTCTTTAAAGACGTAAGACTAGAACGCGAAGGAAATTTATTAATTGTTTTTGTAACAGAACGGGCTACGATTACGAGTATAGAAATAAATGGTGCTAAAGAAATACCCATCGATGAGCTGAAGAAGAGCCTGAGACATATCGGTCTGGCGGATGGCAGGGTATTTAATCGTTCATTGCTGGAAAAGGTGGAAAATGAATTAAAAAAACAATATTACAGTGTGGGCAAGTATGCTGTACGAATCAAGACAACTGTGACGCCACTAACGAGAAACCGGGTAGGGATTAATATAGATATATCTGAGGGAAAGAAATCTGCAATACAGAGTATCAACCTTGTTGGCAATACTAAATTCATAGATAAGAAGTTACTAAAGCAATTCAAGCTTAAAACTAAATCCAGTTTTGGCATCTTCAAATCAAGATACTTGTACTCAAAACAGAAATTACTCGGAGATATCGAGCGTTTACGCAACTATTATCAAAATAGAGGATATCTGGAGTTTAATGTCGAATCAACGCAGGTAACCATTACACCAGACAAAGAGAATATCTTTGTAACTATCAATATCTCAGAAGGAAAGAAATATACGATATCCGATATCAAATTAGCAGGAAAGTTTGTTTTACCTGAAGAGGAAATCCGGAAATTAATAACTATAAAGAAAGGTGAAGTCTTCTCACGAAAGAAAATAGCAACAATCATCGGGGATATTAATGAGGCGCTTGGTGATGCCGGTTATGCATTTGCCAAAGTGAATGTTCTGCCTAAGAAAGATGAAAAAAAAGGGATTGTTGCATTTACATTCCATATCGACCCTGGGTACAGAGTCTATGTCAGAAGGATAATATTTACTGGTAATGCAGTAACAAGGGATGTCGCTCTGCGTCGTGAAATGAGACAACTCGAGGGCGCGTGGCTATCAGGGAAAAAACTCAGGCGATCTAAAATACGTTTACAGCGGCTTGGATTCTTTGATGCGGTCAATATTAAAACGGAGCGCGTCCCAGGAACGACTGACCAAGTTGATGTTACAGTTTCAGTCAAGGAAAGACAAACTGGGAATATAATATTTTCTATCGGCTACTCTGATGTGGATGGGGCATTAATCAGAGCAAGCGTTTCACAACGCAATCTATTTGGTACAGGTAAATTGTTGAGTGTTGGATTAGATAATAGTCAGTCAACCAAGAATTTCAGCATCCGCTATAATAACCCCTACTATACTCTAGATGGTGTAAGTCGTGGATTTAATATTTATATAACGGAAATCGATTCGGCACGGGCAAATACCGCGGCATATAGCACAAGATCCATAGGCTTAGGCGTATTCTATGGTATCCCAATATCAGAAAAAAGAAAGTTACGTCTAGGATTAGCAGTGGAAAGCCTTGAAATTGAAACGCTAGCTACGAGCGCGCAGGTAGCCAAGGATTTTGTGGTAGTCAATGGGCCAAAAAATGATGTTATTAGAGCAAATATCAGTTGGTCGTACGACACCCTGAATAATGCAATTTTTCCGACGAGGGGGAGTTTACACAAGGTCTCGGCGGAGATCACACTACCCGGTAGTGATTTGGAGTACTATCGGTTGACCTATGAAGCGGGCCGTTTCTGGCCTGTATCGACACGATCGACATTTAGGGTCAGGGGGGAGCTGTCATACGGTAACGGTTATGGGGATACGATGGAACTCCCATTTTATAAGAATTATTATGCCGGCGGCAGCACAACGGTTCGCGGTTACAAGTCCCGTTCGTTGGGACCGAGGGATACTGCCACGCCAAATGACCCAATTGGCGGAAGTAAGCGTATTTTAGGCACGATTGAGTATTTATTCCCGTTGCCGGGGGCCGCGGATGATGACAAAAAGATGAGGTTGAGTCTATTCATTGATGGGGGTATGGTATTTGGGCCAAACGAAGATATGGACCTGGGTAAATTACGATACACTACCGGTTTATCATTGAACTGGTTCACGGCAGTAGGGCCACTTAGGTTAAGTTTTTCGACTCCGTTGAATGAAGAGCCAGGCGATAATACAGAATCATTCCAGTTTTCACTTGGCATACCTTTTAGATAACAAGCATTGGTTGGTTAGATATTTAATGTTAAGAAATCGAGTATTCATTCTTGTTTCCCTGCTGGTTTTTCTTACTGGTCTGTCTGGTTTTAGTAACGCAGCAGGGTTAAAGATAGGCTACGTTAATATTTCGAAAGTAATTAATCAGGCACCGCAGGCGGAAAGCGCAAAAAAGAAGCTGAAGGCGGAATTTGAACCAAGAGATAAGGAATTGGTAGCAAAACGCAATGAGATAAAAAAACTTCAACAGGAACTCGAAAAGAATTCACAAATACTCAAACCATCGGAACGTCGTGCAAAAGAGAGAGAAATAATCAGAAAAAAAAGGGAACTAAGGCGTGCTACTCAGGAGTTCAATGAAGATTTTAATATAAGAAGGAATGAGGAATTAGCTGTCCTGCAGAAGATTGTAAAGAAGGCAATCTATAATATTGCCCGGATTGAAAAATTTGACTTGATTGTGCATGAAGGGGTAACGATCTATTTTAGCAAAAAAATTGATATTACTAATAGAGTCTTAAGAAAGCTTGGTAAAAAGTAACAAGAATGTCAGTAACGCTCGCTGATCTGGCAAACTATTTTGAATGTCACATAAAAGGTGATCATAACAAGGTTATAAAAGCCGTTTCCACACTAAATATTGCCGGTCCATCGGATATTGCCTACCTCTCAGATAAGACATTATTAAAATACCTCAAGACGACAAAGGCGGGTGCATTAATCATTAGCAAAGATCTTGCTAATGATTATAGTGGAAACGCGCTCATTGTAGATAATCCACGCCTTGTCTTTGCCAAAGTAGCCACCTTTCTTCAGCCCGTGAACGCTATACATTCTGGTGTCGATCCCGGCGCTGTTATAGCTAAAGGTATCAAGATTCCAGAATCTGTTTTTATTGGACAGAATGTTGTTATAGAAGAAGATGTAGTTATTAATGAGAATATCCATGTCGATGCAAATTGTTATATCGGCAGAGATTCGATACTTGGCGAGAGTACAAAGATATATTCCGGCGTAAATATCTACCCGGGGACCAAGATAGGTAGCCACTGTATTATTCACTCCGGGGCTGTAATAGGGAGCGATGGATTTGGTTATGTAGAAGACCAGGGGGAGTGGGTAAAGGTGCCACAATTAGGTAATGTTACAATAGGCAATAATGTAGAAATAGGTGCCAATACAACTATCGATCGGGGTTCTCTGACAGGTACAGTGATTGGGGATGGTGTAAAATTGGATAATCAAATCCAGATTGCCCATAATGTCCACATTGGCGATAACACTGCTATTGCAGCTTGTGTGGGTATAGCGGGAAGTACACAGATCGGTAAACATTGTACAATTGGTGGGCGAGCGACCATACTTGGCCATCTTCAAATTACAGATAATACTCATATAACAGCGGCATCATTAGTTAGTGCCTCTATTACAGAACCAGGAAAGTATTCATCAAGTCTGCCTGTACAAAAATCCAATAAGTGGAATAGGAATCTGGTTAGGCTACATAAATTGGACGAACTAATTAAGCAGCTGCTTAAGGGAAATAAGTAATAAAAACATAAGGGGTATGCAAATTGAACAAACTGGATATCCATGAGGTGTTAAAGCATCTACCACATCGTTATCCATTCTTGCTGATAGACCGAGTACTTGATTATAAAAAGAATGAATCACTGTCTGCAATCAAGAATGTAACCATTAATGAACCTTTTTTTCAGGGTCATTTCAAGCATTTTCCCGTTATGCCTGGGGTGTTAATTCTTGAAGCGATGGCGCAAGCCTGCGCCATATTATCATTTAAGAGTCTTGATACATTTCCAGGTGATGATGCTGTTTATTATTTCGTTGGAATAGACAAAGCAAGATTCAAGCGCCCCGTTGAACCCGGTGACCAGCTACTGATTCAGGTGTCGGTATTGAGGATAATGAAGGGGATCTGGCGCTTCAAATGTGAAGCATCAGTTGAAGAAAGCCTATGTTGTAGCGCTGATATTATGTGTACCTATAAGGAAATTAATGATTGATAAGCACGCCATTATCCATCCAGACGCTAAAGTCGGAGAAGGTACTAATATTGGCCCTTATACAATAATAGGTAAAGGGGTACAGTTAGGAAAAAATAACTGGATTGGGCCACATGTAGTTATAAATGGACCGACAGTTATAGGAGATGATAATAAGATTTATCAGTTCACATCTTTAGGAGAAGGCCCGCAACATATCGATTATATAGATGAGCCAACAAAATTAGTTATCGGCAATGGGAATATAATACGTGAATACTGCACATTCAATCGTGGTAGCCCGGTAGGAAGGGGATCTACAGAGATTGGCAATAATAATTTCTTCATGGCATACGTGCACATTGCCCATGACTGCTCTGTCGGAAATAATACAATATTTGCAAATTGTGCAAGCCTAGCTGGGCATGTAAGTGTGGGGAATTACGCCATACTGGGTGGTTTTACAGTGATGCATCAATTTTGTCGGATTGGTGAGCATAGTATTACCGCCCTAGGCACAATTAGCCTTAAAGATATTCCGTCTTTTATAATAGCTGCTGGTAATCCAGCAAAGCCCCATGGCTTGAATATTAAAGGCCTAAAACGCAGAGATTTTCCGTCTGCAAGTATTGAAAGTCTAAGAAAGGCTTATAAAGTGCTGTATCGATCAGGTACCGGATTTAAAGAAGCAATAAATAATCTAGAGAAGCAAGGCAATAAGACTGATCATTTGATAAGATTAATCGACTTTCTGAAGATTTCAGATAGAGGCATTATCCGCTAAAAAATATGGAGCAGAGTAAGATTAGAATCGGTATTGTTGCCGGTGAAGTCTCTGGCGACCTGTTGGGTGCTGGCTTAATTAAGGAACTTAAAAAACTGATACCAAATGTCGTATTTGAGGGGATATGTGGAAATAATATGATGCGGGAGGGATGTATCAGTTTATTCCCCATGGAAAAGCTCTCAATAATAGGTATTGTCGAAGCATTCGTTAAACTTAAGTATTTCCAGATTACTTCTATTCGTAAAAAACTGCTTCGACATTATCTAAATACAAAGCCAGATATTTTTATCGGGATCGATGTGCCTGATTTTAATCTTGAATTGGAACGGCAATTAAAAAAGACTGGTATAAAAACTGTCCACTATGTAAGTCCGACAGTATGGGCGTGGCGGAGTTATCGGATAAAGAAGATCAAAAAAGCTGTTGGTCATATGCTCGTATTATTTCCTTTTGAGGAAGAGTTTTATCATAAAAATGACATACCGGTTACATACATTGGACATCCATTAGCAGATAAATTATCAAAACTACCTACCAAAGCACAAGCTAGAGCAGAGATTGGAGTTGATGCAGGAATTAGATTAATAGCCTTGTTGCCAGGAAGCCGCAAGAATGAGCTGAAACATCATTCAGAGATATTTATTAACTCAGCCAAATGGCTCTATGATAGAGATAATACTTTAGCATTTATTGTGCCCATAGAAGGCGAGGCTAATAAGAAAATATTTAACTCTACAATTCATAAAATAAATGCAGAGTATTTGCC
>FXBF010000229.1_pt1 | contig 18331 bp, 14 predicted proteins | sample 5335321 | NCBI WGS metagenome assembly FXBF01 (sample SAMEA103928391, study PRJEB20085) | sediment metagenome | isolation source: sediment
CGCACCGCCTCTGAGGTTTCGTCGACCTCCACGTCAGCCCAGCGCACGGCTTGGCCAGCGGCCATCGCGTTCTTTAGTTTGACGCCGCGGGCGAGGCCAATTGGTAGAGCCCCGAGGGCGAGCGAATCGGCGGCTGGCATCAGGCGCCCCCACACGGTGTAACCACCCTCACCATCAAGTATCTCGCCCGCCGCAAGATCTTTCTTGGCGGTAGCCACTGCATCGCCGGCGAAACCCTGTGCGCTACCCGTTGCCTCACCACGCAGCGCAATTGACGCGATACTGATACCAAGCTCGAGACCGATGAGATGGTAGGGCCGATACAATGCTGAGTAACGCCCGCTGTCATCCGTCACCAGTCCGTACTCGCGGAAGCACTGGGCGGCGTAGTCCGACGGCGCCTCGAAGGTGACATAAACGCCCCAACGCAGATCGCGCTCCATGTCGTTACCATCACGCTGTTGCGAAGACACCACCTCGACCATGCCCTTTCGCGCCAGTATGCCGCCATGCGTTTCGGGTTTGAGCACCTGTGGCAGTGCGTCAACGCTGCATGGCGGGAACTGCAGGCCCTGCGACGGTGGGGCGAGCCCGGTCGCGTTGGCCACGGCCGCCATCTCGATCGCCGACTTGGTGCCATCGAGGAAGGAGTTGAACATCTTCGCGTTCATGCCGCCGCTCGCCGCCTGCTCGGGCGTCAAGCCGTAATACTGCCACACGGTGTCGGGCGTGGAGGCGTGGTACTGCGGCAGGTACTTGGTGCCCTTGCCGGCGCAGACCACCTCGAACCCGGCAGCGCGCGCCCAGTCGACCAGCTCCGCGATAAGCGCAGGTTGGTCCCCGTAAGCCATCGAGTAGACTACGCCGGCGTCGCGTGCGCGTCGGGCGAGCAACGGTCCCGCCAGCACGTCGGCCTCGACATTGACCATGACGATATGCCGCCTGGCCTCGATCGCGGCCAGCGCGTGACGGATGCCGGCCACGGGGTCACCGGTGCAATCGATCACGACCTCCATGCCGTCGGCGTTGATAAGCGCCGCCGCCTCCTCGGTCAAATGAACCGACCCCCGCTTTCGGGCCTGCTCGAAAGAGCGCGCCGCGATCTGCTCATCCGGCCAGCCCGTGCGCAGCAGCGCTGCGCGTGCGCGTCCCAGATCGAGATCGCATACGGCCATGATGTGGAGGCCGGGCGTGCGCCTGGCTTGCGCCAGGAACATGGAGGCGAACTTGCCGGCGCCGATGATTCCGGTCCGGACCGGAGCCGGGCGTCGTTCGCATAACAGCCGGTAAAGGTTCATGTTCCATTCCCGTTACAGGCAGGAAACGCGAAGTTTAGCCTCGCCGCCACATGCACACCAGCGCCCGCCAGGGCGCGCCGGAGACTGGCAGCAGTGGCGGGCGTGAGCAGGGGCCGCCGGCGTCATCAGGACCCGCGCAACTAGGATAACGCGTCGCGCGCGCCGCCGGGGGCACCCTGGATCGCCGCAGCGCCGGCGCTGCCTTACGGTGCGCTATCGTTCGGCGGGGGACCGAACAGGCTTTCGAACACGCGCCAGTGCAGGTTGCCGTGATCCACGCAGTGTGTGAAGCAGTGATCGGACCGCGGGAGCGTGTGGAATATATAAGGAGTAGCCAACCCGCGTGCATTGGCCAGCGCCTTCAGGCGGCGTATCCAGCGTCTGCCACGCTCCAGTCGTGTCGCGCCTTGGTCCCGGTCAATGCGGTGGGATTGATTAAGGGCCGCATCGCGTTCGGTGTCCCACTCGCCGACAACAACGGTGGCGGGAATTCGCAGAAACGCGTCGAGCTCGAACTGTAAGTTCGGCAGGACCGGCACAGATTTCATGCCAAGCGGGTAGGGCTTCTCGGAATCGGGCTGTGTGTACCAACCGGCCGCGCCGATCACCATGGCGGTGACGCGCTGCGGGTATGCCATGGCATAGCGATGCACGAACTGTCCGCCACCGGAGTAGCCGAACAGGTACACGTTGCGGGTGCTGGCGGCGGTTAGCTGCTCGACCTCCGTAAGGATTCGCCCCAACGCGCGGTCCGCGCGTTTGCCGCGTCCACTTCGCCCGAGACGCTGATAGTCCGGGTAGCTGCCGGTGTCGAACAGCGGCGCAACCACGACGACGCGATAGCGCTCGGCCAAGCAGGCAAAGCGACGTTCGATCTCTTCCGCCCCCCGTGTGACACCGTGCACCGTCACCAGCAGCGGTGCGTCATTGGCGGCGCCACTACGCGGAACATAGAGGAAGTAACGCTGGGTGCTGTCCGCACTCAGCGTACGCGCCAGCACCACTCCGCTTGGCAGGCGCCATCGTTTGTTCACGTCAGGGAATTGTCCGCTACGTCCGACTGTTGTATCCATGATTGCCGCATCCTTTCGCACGTTGGTTGATTCGCGCAAGACCTCGCCCTACGAGGCGAGCGGCAGTGCGCCCGCGTAGAGCTTGGCAGTCGGACCGTCAGCACGCAGTAGCACCTGCGGGTCACCTTTCTCTTGAAGCCGGCCCTTGTCGAGATACCACACGACATCAGCGCGTGCGAGCTGATCTGGGCGATGTGTTACCAGCAACACCGTACCGCTGAAAGCCGACAGCACGCGCTCCAATGCCAGGCGTGCCGCCGGATCGAGATTGGCGTCGGCCTCGTCCAACAAGAGCAGGCGCGGGTTACCGACGATGGCGCGAGCCAGACTGATACGCTGGCGTTGACCGAGCGAAAGGTTCGTCGCACCTTGGGTCAGACGTGTTGCGGCGTGTTGCGGCAGCTCGTCGATGAGGCTGTCGATGCCGCATAGCTCGGTGGCGCGCGCGATTTCCTGTGCCGGCGCATGCGGGCAACGGTAGCGTAGATTTTTCTCGATGGTGCCACGCAGTAGCGGCAGATCGGGACTCACCATGCCGACCATGCGCCGCAGTGTGCGCAGCCGCAGCGTGGCAATGTCAACACCGTCAACCCGTACCTCGCCTTCATCGGGGTCGATCAGGTGTGCCGCCAGGGCTATCAGGGTCGACTTGCCGGCGCCATTAGGGCCGACAATTGCGATGAGCTTGCGTGGCCCGGCCACCGCGCTGAAATTCTGTAGTGCGCCGTTGATACTCACATCGCGAAACTCCAGCTCGCCGGCACCCCCGGCCGGCAACGGTCGCACGGTTTGACGCGGCACCGTGAGTGTCTGCGTCGCCAGAAGCTGCTTGACTTTTTCGCGCGACACCCGCGCCCCGTGCCAGTACTCGTGAACGCGTCCGAGATCGCGCAGCGGCGGCACCAGCAGCGCAACGACGCTCATCGCCGCGACGACCGCGCCCGCCGTGGCCTGGCCTGAGGCCACCTCGCCTGCACCGACGATCAAGGCGCCACCCGCTGCGATTGCCGTCGTCGCTTCAGTCACCGCACGCAGCCGGCCCATGATCGCCGCGCGCGCTACCATCGCCGCCTTTAATCGCTGGCTCTGGCGCGCCAGGCGCTCGCGCCGGCCCTGGCCGAATAGCTGCACTACCGCCATGGAGGCGATCTTCTCGGCCGCGTTGGCGGCCAGGTGTGACCGGCGTCGGCGTGCCTCTCGCACGGCATGCTGCATGCGCTTGCCAACGACCAGACTTATGGCCGCACCGGTCGCCAGCACTATCGCAACCGTCAATGCCAGCACCCGGTTGATGATCGCGAGCGCCAGCAAGGCGCCGGCCGTCGTGACGCCGGCGACCACGAGCCGCGCGAGCCCGAGACTGACCCACTGTCGCAATGCCGCCAGGTCGCCGGTGAAGCGCAGCAAGGTGCTACCGTGGCTGCGCCTCTGAATCACCCGAGGCGCCAGCGCCGTCAAGCGATTGAACAGGGCCACGCGCACGGCGCATACATAGTCCTGTCCCAACGACTCCGCGTCGATGCGTTCACGCATCCGCAGCCAGGCGATGACGGCGGCCATGCCGAGCAGCCCGGCACCGATGCCCAGCAGTAACGCCAGCGTCCCGCTCGCTGGGTTCGTGATCAAGCGATCGAAGGCAGCTTGCACCAGCAACGCGGTGCCGATCGTTGCCCCACTCTGGGCGCCGCCGTTGCTAACCAGCCGCACGAGCAACCGTAGGCGAACACCTGTGAATAACCGCGGGAGCCTCATCTCGTGGCCCCGGCAGCGCGCGTCCACGGTGGTGACTGCATTGCCAGTTGCGCGGCCATGCCCGGGTCCGATAACTCATGCCGGCCCAGTACGGGCAGCTCCACACCTTGTTCCGCTTCGCGCACCGCCAGCGGCGACGCGGTAAACGTACCACTGACGGCCAGCACATTGATGTCGTGACGCCGTAGCCAGTGCACGCCGGCAGCCGCGCCCATCGCATCGTTCGCCGCAAACACGACTCCGTCGACGTTGTCGCTGAAGCAGGGCGAACGCAGCAGCGCCGCGGTTTCCTGCTGGAGCAGACCGTCGGCGATTTCCAGCACAATGGCCTGCATCTCGAGCGCGCTCAAATAGCCGGTCAGGGTGGTAAGGATGTCCTCGGTTTGCCGGGCGCCGACACAGTACGTCGACGCAAAGCCGGCGTCGGTGAAATCGACCGCCTCATGCGCGCCCGCATCGTGCATCATCCACACATCGCCACCCGCCCCAGTGCCGGTGACCTTGGCTGTACCGACGCGTAGACCGGAGCGTGTGAGCCCTCGGACCAGGTGTGCCGCGGACGTCGTTTTGCCAGCGTTCATCGAAGTGCCGACGACCGCTATGGTGAACGGCCGTGCCCGCGTGACCGGCGGCGTGCGCACAGCGTAGTCACGCAAGTTGAGATAATGGCCACGGGCGTCTGCCAGCAACCCAAGCGGTGGGAGCGCCGTCGCTGGTTTCAGGCGGGAATGCTTGCACAGCACGCGTGCGGCCACGCCACCCGCGGCCACCAGGTGGCAGGCCTCGAGGCTGTTCGGCACCACCGCCTCGAACTGATCGGGTGCGTAGCGATTTCCGTAACACACCACGACCTCGTCGCCGACATAGAGCGTTGCGCGTCGGCCGCTATCGAGCTCGAGCCGTGTGTGCTGTCCGATGTCGGTGACGCGCGCGAGCACCAGGTCACCGGGGCGCGGTCTTATCGCTCCGGTCACGAGGGTGCGGATCCGATCGCGCGGCGCACGGCGCACGGTGTAGGCAAACTTGGCGGCCTGCAGGCGTTCGGCGCTAAGCGCTGTTATCTGCCCGGGCTGCGGGCAGCTGCGGGGGTTGGGAACAATGGCCAGTTCCTGCGGTTTGCGAGTCATGTTGGGACGTCCTCTTGTCGACCGATCTGCGGGCTGCTGGTGCTGCGACCGCAGCCGCAATGGTTTATTGATCGTATAATATTTGGGAATATATTCCCAAATATTACTGGACCCGATTATAGGATCGGGTGCGGCGGCCGGTCAAGGATTCCCTCAAAAAAATAATTACTTTAATAAATAGCAAGTTAGAGAGATGTACAATGACAGCTCGGTTTTAGCGGGCATCGGCGGAGATAAAGGCGAGGAGAATGGCGATATTTACGGTCGGGGGTGGATAAGGCGTGGCCGAGGAAACCGCTTTGCGTTTGCCTGGCCTCCAGCTGCTAATGGAAAAAGCCGGGCGGGACGTGGTCGATCAGCGCAGGACCTTGTTAATCGTCACTTCCACGGTGTCGTCGGCGGAACCGAGCTCGATGATGTCCGTGCGGCCCTCGAGGTCCCCGCTTTGCGGCGCTGCCTGACCGCTCTTGGAGATGCGGGCGCCGATGACCACCTGCTGGAATCGCGACAGCTTCATGGCCGGCACCATGGCCATGGAGTCATCCAGGGTCACGGTAACGGGGAGCCCTTTTACCTGCTGGCGCACGATGGCCAGCGGCATCTTCGGCCCCTGCGCTGCCTGCGCGAAAATAAACACGGTGTCGTCCGGCGTCACCTGTTGGGCCAACGCGGGATCGAGCGCCACCCGCACGCTGAGGCTCGCCGGCAGTGCGGCGTTTTTTTCTGCTGGTGCGCTCGCGGGCGCAGCGGCACGCCCGTCGTCACTGGCCTGCATGTCGACATTGTCGATCTGGGCAATATATTTTTGCAGCAACTGCGCCTCCTGGCTATCGGCCGGCGCCATCTGCAGCAGGCGCGTCCAGTATGCCTTCGCCTGCGGGCCGTCGCCGCGCTGGACGGCCGCTACCCCCATGAGCCACAGCGCCTTGCGATTGTCGCTCTGGAGCTCGAGCGCGCGCGCGGCCAGCCGCGTCGCTTCACCGTCAAGTCGATTGCCGTTGGCGAATGCGAGCGCCTCGGCGTAGTCGGCCAGCAGCTGCGGTTCGTCGCCGCGGAGCTGGTACGCCCTGGCGTACGCCAGCACCGACTCGCCGTATCGTTCCAGCACTATGTATGATCTTCCCAGTAGCATCCAGCCCTCAGCGTTGTCGGGTTCCTGTTCCAGCCGTGCGCGCAGCGCCGCCACCATGTCCTCGACCGAGCCGGGCGCCAGCTGCTCCGGTGCCTGCGCGAGCGTGCCCGGCGCCCCTTTGAGCACGTGGGTCTCTCCGTACATGAGGTACAATCCGGTCGCGACCAGCGGGACGGCCAACGCGATCACCACCACCGTCCACGTGTTGCCGCGGGTGGACGCCGCCGCTGTTGCCTTGTCGTCCTTGCCCCCCATGTCCTCGAGCAAGTTCCGCTCGAGCTCCTGGCGCGCCAGCTTGCGTTCCTGTTCATCGAGCGCGCCATCGTTGACCTCCGTCTCGAGCTCGGCCAGTCGCTCCTTGTAAATGGCGACGTTCATGTCTTTGCGCGCGTGCACGGGCGCACGCTGGCGCCGACCTGTTAGGGTGGGAAGTACAATCGCAAGCGCCACGGCGATCATTACTGCGGCTGCCGACCAGAAGACAATCACGAGCGGCCGCCCTCCGTCGGTTCGCCCCCCAGCAGCTCGGCCACGCGTCGCCGTTCTTCCTTGCTGAGCCTGGCGGTTCGTTGCGCGGCACGCCGGCGTGCGAGCCGGTAGATCACCGCACCGCCGAACACCAACAGCAACGTCGGTCCCGACCAGAGCAGATAGGTAATCGGTTTAAAGGGCGGGCGGTAGAGCACGAAGTCGCCGTAACGGTCCGTCATGAACGAGATGACTTCCTTGTCGCTGGCGCCCGCGCTCATCATCTTGTAGATCTCGGTGCGCATATCCTGGGCCAGATCGGCATTCGACTCGGCCAGTGTCTGGTTCTGGCACACCAGGCATCGTAGTCCCGTGAGAAGGTCTTTGTAGCGTTTCTGCAGGACCGGATCGGAGAAATTGTAGGGAACGTCGTTGGGCACGCCCACAGCGGGGTACGCGAGTAACGCGGCCAGCAGTGTCAACGCCGCAACTCGCTTGAAACGCTTGACTGCTCTAGCAGGCTGCTGAAAAATTATTTTCCGCAGCCTGCTAGAGCGGTGCACGGATGCACCGCGTATTTTTCGAACACGTAAGTGTTTGAGAAATGGAGCAGAGCAAAAACCGCGCTTTTTCCTCTGCGAGCTGAAAAAGCCAGGGATGGTTTTTTTCAGTATCCTGTTATCTATCGATGCACGGGCCATACAAACTCCTCTCGCTTTCCTTTCAGTGCCGGCCCCCGACGGAGCGCCCCCGTCAGGGTTTGCTCGCCGCCGCGCCCGCCGGCAATGCGGCGCCGGTCTCGCGCGTACGAACGCGCGCGGCGCGGCGGTAGCGCCGGTCCGTAATCGCAAGCACGCCCCCGAGGGCCAGCAGCAGAGCCCCGAACCAGATCCAGCGCACGAAGGGGTTGTAATAAAAGCGCACGGTCCATGCGCCGTCCTTCAGTGGGTCGCCCAGCGCCACGTACAGGTCGCGGATAAAGCCCGGCTCGATAGCCGCTTCAGTCATGGGCTGAGTCTTCACACGGTAAGTGCGTTTTTGCGGCCGCAGCACGGTGACCGGTTTACCGCCCTTGGATATGCGGAACTCGGCCTCCATGGCCTCATAGTTCGGCCCCTGGACCTCGCGTACGCCCACGAATTGGAAGGTGTAACCACCGACCTCATCAGTGTCGCCCGGCACCATGCTGCGATACACGTTGCCGCTGTACGCACTTGCAACCGCGACGCCGATTATCATGAGGGCCACGCCTATATGGGCCACGGTCATGCCATAAAACGAACGGGACTGGCTGCGCAAGGCGGCCCACGGATTCCTTTTTTTCATCAGCGGCGCCCGCAGGCTTTCCACCGTGCCCAGTATTACCCAGGCCGCCAGCCCAACACTCAGACCGACGTTCAAGGCCTTTGTGCCCTCCAGCGTCGCGAACAGCAGCACCGCCAAGACCGCGCTGCCCAGGGCCGCATAACGCACGTGCGGCCACAATCTCGTTAGCTGGTCACGCCGCCAGCGTAACAGTGGGCCAGGGCCCAAAGCCAGTGCGACCAGAACTGCGATCGGAATGAACACGGTATTGAAATACGGCGGACCCACGGATATCTTGCCCAACCCCAAGGCATCGATGAGCAGCGGATAGATCGTTCCCAGCAGCACGGTCGCCATGGCGACTAGGAGCAGCACATTGTTGCTGAGAAGCAGATTCTCGCGCGATACAAGCTCGTACTTGCTGCTGCTCAGCGCGCCGGGGGCACGCCAGGCGTACAGCATCAACGAACCACCGATTACGATGGCGAGGAATGTCAGAACGAACAGACCACGTCCCGGGCTGGTGGCAAACGCGTGTACCGAGGTCAGCACGCCGGAGCGCACGAGGAACGTCCCCAGCAGGCTCATGGAAAATGTGGTGACGGCGAGCAGTACGGTCCAGCTCTTGAATGCGCCACGCTTCTCCGTGGCCGCCAGCGAATGGATCAGCGCGGTGCCGACGAGCCACGGCATGAAGGAGGCGTTCTCGACCGGATCCCAGAACCACCAGCCACCCCAGCCGAGCTCGTAGTAGGCCCACCAGCTGCCGAGCAAGATGCCAAGCGTGAGAAACACCCACGCGACCGTGGTCCACGGGCGCGACCAGCGCGCCCAGGCGGCGTCCAGGTGACCGCCGAGCAGGGCCGCGATGGCGAACCCGAAGGCCACAACAAACCCTACATAGCCCATGTACAGCAAGGGCGGGTGTAGGACCAGACCGATATCCTGCAGCAGCGGGTTGAGGTCGGCGCCGTCGGCCGGTACCGGAAACAACCGGTCGAACGGATTCGAGGTCAACAGCATGAACAAGAGAAAACCTATGCTGACCAGCCCCATGACGCCTAGCACGCGCGCCAAGAACGCCTGCGGAAGGCCGCGGCTGAACACCGTCACCGCCACTGTCCAGAACCCGAGGATGAGGCTCCACAACAGCAGCGATCCCTCATGACCGCCCCATACGCCGCTGACGCGGTATATAAGAGGCAACGCGGAATTGGAGTTATTCGCCACGTAAGCGAGCGAAAAATCGTTGATGACGAAAGAGTAGGTCAGCGCGGCGAACGACAGCGACAAGAACACTAACTGCCCCCACGCCGCCGGTTTCGCGACCGCCATCCAGGCCGGGATACCGCGCGCCGCGCCCACGATGGGACATACGCTCTGTATAACGGCGAGACAAAGCGCGAGAATCAAAGCGAAGTGGCCCAGTTCCGCAATCATGTGCTTGTTCCTCCTGCGCGACCCCGGCCGCGGTGGTGCCGGGATAGGGTGAATACGGCGAAATGCCCGCGTCGATAAAATCACTCCGTCGAGCCGCTGCGGGCGCCGCCCGCAAGATATCATGAATCCAACCGCTGCTGCCAGATTAGGCAACACGCCGCGGGTGTTGCCCATCGTTAAGATTGCCCTCGAGGCGCCAGGTTCAATCGGTCCGTGCAGCCTGCCGGGACGCACTATGTCGGGGCGGGTGTGCGGCCGATTCTTGTGCCGCTAATACGCTATCGAAAAACAGGGTTTTTCAATAATCTGTTAGGATGGTTCATCGCCGGCGCGTCGCCACGGCGCGGCAGACCGCATGATATCACGTGGCGGGGCTGTCCCAGGCGTGTTATTGCTCCCGGGTTTGACCTAAGTCAAGAACTCGGTCCCCAGCTTCGGATATGGTGCGCGCCTCGGTGCTCCGTTGCACGGGGCCGACAGAGATAAATAGGCCACGGGCAGCCCCCGGTCACGCACACGGGTGGCCCGCCCGCGGGCCGTGTTGTGTGTAAGAGATGAGTCGATCGGACGCAGGGCTCGAGCTGGTGTGCCCGGCGGGAAGCCTGCCGGCCTTGAAGGCCGCTGTCGACGCCGGCGCCGACGCGGTCTACATCGGCTTGCGCGATGGCACCAACGCGCGCAACTTCCCCGGCCTCAATTTTGATGAGTCCGAAGCCCGCGCCGGCCTGCGTTACGCCCATGAGCGGGGTGTGCGCGTGTTCCTGGCGGTCAATACTTTCCCCGGGGCCGCGCAATGGGACAGCTGCTGCCGTGCGGTGGATCAAGCGGCAGACCTCACAGTCGATGCGCTGATCATCGCCGACGCCGGGCTGATGCGCTACGCGGCGCGGAAATATCCGGACCTGCGTCTGCATCTGTCCGTGCAGAGCTCTTCGACGAACCACGAGGCGATCGAGTTTTTTGCCAGCCACTTCGGTATCAAGCGTGTGGTGCTACCGCGGGTGTTGTCGCTGCAGCAGGTACGCCGGATTATCGAGCGGGTGAACGTAGAGGTGGAGGTGTTCGGTTTCGGTAGCCTGTGCGTGATGGTGGAAGGTCGGTGTGCGTTGTCATCGTATGTGACCGGCGACTCGCCGAACATGAGCGGAGTGTGCTCACCGGCTAAGGCGGTGCGCTGGGAAGAGGGGGCGTCGGGGCGCGAGTCGCGTCTTAACGGCGTATTGATCGACGTCTACCCGCCGAACCGGCCTGCCGGTTACCCGACGTTGTGCAAAGGGCGTTTTGAGGTCGGCGGGCACGTGTTCTATGCGCTCGAGGAACCCACCAGCCTCAACGTGCTGCCGATCCTGCCGCAGCTGCTCAAGGCCGGTGTGGCCGCGATCAAGGTAGAGGGACGTCAGCGAAGCCCGGCCTATGTGGCAGAAGTAACGCGCACGCTGCGCGCGGCGCTCGATGAATGCCGGGCAGACCCGGATAGCTTTGTTCCCGCGCCGCAATGGATTGCGCGACTCGAGAAGGTTGCCGAAGGGCGTTGTCATACGCTTGGCGCTTATTACCGGCCGTGGCAATAGTCAGATGCAAGTGAACAGGTACAAGATGGAAGCAAGAACCCGAGCACAGCTCGCGCGCCGGCGCTCGTGACCCCGAGCCCATGAAACTCGCGTTGGGACCGTTGCTCTACTTATGGGACCGGCAAGCGGTTGCGGATTTCTATGACCGCGTGTGCGGCGCCCCCGTCGACATTGTCTACCTTGGCGAAACGGTGTGTTCCAAGCGCCGCGCCCTTGGGTTGGGCGATTGGCTCAGACTGGCGGACATGCTGGTGAATGCCGGCAAGGACGTGGTGCTGTCGACGCTGGCTCTGGTCGAGGCCGAGTCCGAGCTCAGCACCATGCGCCGCATAACGGAGAACGGCCGCTTTCTGGTCGAGGCCAACGATATGGGCGCGGTAAATATGTTGAGCGCGCGTTGGCCGTTCGTCATCGGGCCTCATGTCAACGCATACAACAGCGAAACCCTGAACCTGCTCGTCGAGGCCGGGGCACGGCGCTGGGTTGCGCCGGTGGAGCTCGACCGGGCCGCGCTGCGGGCCATGCAACGTCAGCCCCCCCCGGGCCTGGAGACCGAGGTATTTGCGTTCGGGCGTTTACCGCTGGCGTTTTCGGCGCGCTGCTTTACCGCGCGCGCGCACAACGTGTCCAAGGACGAGTGTGACTTCCGTTGCGTCGATTATCCGGACGGGACGCCGATGCTGACACAGGAGGGTGACGCATTTCTTGTGATCAACGGAATCCAGGTGCAGTCGGGCAGGACCCACAGCCTCATCGGCGAGATCGCCGAGCTCAGGGATCTCGATGTCGAGGTGGTGCGGGTGTCGCCGCAGTCGCAGGGGACGTTCGAGATCATCGATGTTTTCCGCGAGGTGCTCGACGGGCGCATGCACGCCGGGCCGGCGATGGAAACGTTGACGCCGTTTATGTCCGTCGGGCCCTGTGACGGCTACTGGCACGGCTTGCCCGGGCTGAGCTGGGCACGGGGTGGTTGACCCAGGGTGCTCGGTTCAGGACGTAGTGCGCCAGGCGGCCGACCTTGGACCCGATCGGTGCGCCCAGCACGGCACTGAAATGCGACTCCCAGTCATACTCCAGCGCGTCGAGCAGATTTTTTACATGCAAACCGGTCTCGGTGTCGCCCTCGATGCAGAGCCTGCGGTTGAAGAAGAGCGTGTCCGGGTCTTCGCGCCGCGTAGCGAGCAGCCAGAAATCCTCAAGACAGCCACGGATGGTTACGTCCGCGTGCACTGGCGGGGCGGGTTGCAGACCACCGTCGGCGATCAGAAAATACAGCCGGCTCGGCGCATCGGTGATGTGGATGCACACGATCTTGCCCTCGAGCTCGCACAGACGTGCGGCGAGCCGCTGACCGCGCAGCAGATGCGACACGATCCGCGCCAACACCGCACAATGGACGATGTCCGGAACCAGACGCCACGGCACAACGAGCACGTTGAGTAAGGTGCGCATGACCACATCCAGTAGTTCGGGACGCCTACTTGATCAGATTGCGCCGCGCCGATCAATGACCTGGGTCACGCGGCCGTGTTTTCCATGACTACGGTGCGAGCGTGCCATGAGCTTTAACGACTTGCGGGCTTTCCTGGCCCGCCTGGAAAGCCTGGGCGAGTTCAAACGGGTCACGCCAAGGGTCGACCCTTACCTGGAGATCACCGAGATCTGTCAACGCACGCTGCGGGCCGCCGGCCCGGCGCTGCTGTTCGAGAACCCGAAAGGTTCGCGTATGCCGCTGCTGGGCAACTTGTTTGGCACCACGCGCCGGGTGGCGATGGCAATCGGCCGTGAGTCCAGCGCCGAGCTGCGTGAGCTCGGGCGCCTGCTGGCCTTCCTCAAGGAGCCGCGCCTGCCGCGGGGTGTGGGTGAGGTGCTCGAGACACTGCCCGCGCTGCGCAAGCTGCTGCACGTACCGCCGCGGACATTGCGCGAGGCGCCGTGCCAGGAGAACGTTATCACCGGTGCCGATATCGACCTGGCGCAGATGCCGATCCAAACCTGCTGGCCGGAAGATGCGGGACCGCTCATCAGCTTCGGCCTGGTGGTGACCCGCGGCCCCTATAAGGACAGGCAAAACATCGGCATCTACCGCCAGCAGCTGATCGCGCCCAACAAAGTGATCATGCGTTGGCTCGCGCACCGCGGCGGCGCGATCGATTACCGCGAGTGGCAGGAGGTGCATTCGGGTGAGCGCTTTCCGCTGGCCGTGGTCATCGGTGCCGATCCCGCGACGCTGTTGGCCGCGGTCACGCCGATCCCGGACACCCTTTCCGAGCACCAGTTTGCCGGCCTGCTGCGCGGCGCCAGGAGCGAGGTGGTGCAATGCCGGACCAGCAGCTTGCAGGTGCCGGCGTCAGCCGAGCTGGTGCTCGAGGGTTTTATTACGCCGGGCGAGGAGGCGCTCGAGGGGCCGTTCGGCGATCACACCGGCTATTACAATGCGCAGGCGCGTTTCCCGGTGTTCACGGTCGAATGTGTCACCCACCGGCATCGTCCGATTTACCACAGCGCCTACATGGGGCGCGCGCCGTACGACGAACCGTCGATTCTGGCGATGGCCCTGAACGAGGTGTTTATTCCGATCCTGCAGAAACCGTTTCCGGAGATCGTCGATTTTTACCTGCCACCCGAGGCGTGCTCTTACCGCATCGCGGTGGTCAGCATCAAGAAACGCTACCTGGGTCACGCCCGGCGGATCATGTTTGCGGTCTGGTCATACCTGCGGCAGTTCACCTATACCAAGTTCGTGATCGTAACCGATGACGATATCGACATCCGTGACTGGAAGGAAGTGATCTGGGCAGTGAGCACGCGCGTGGACCCGGCACGCGATACGGTGATCGTGGAGAACACCCCCATCGACTATCTCGACTTCGCGAGCCCGGTCGCCGGGCTCGGATCGAAGATGGGGTTAGACGCGACACACAAGTGGCCCGGCGAGACCTCGCGCACATGGGGCCGGCCGATCGTTATGCGCGAGAATATCGTCAAACGCGTGGATGCGTTGTGGGAGCATCTCGGCATAGACGCCGCTGGCCCCGGGGCCTAGCGCTAATACTAATACTAAGCTCACACCAGAGAGCGCAGAGATCGCAGAGAAAACAAATCCTTAAACACCGCCCGGGGTAACCGCCCTGCGGGGCAAAGTGTGACACCGTAGCCCCTTTGCGATCAGGCCAAAACCGCTTGAATCTTCGTTTCTCTGCGTCCTATGAGTGCTCCGTGGTGACATTCGGGTGAGCAGGCCGCTGAAAAACTACTTTCGGTATCCTGCTAGCACCGCGCCCCCGGATTGTGCCCGAAGCCGTTTTCGTAGAACGCGGGGCTGGCGGCGGCGAGGCCACCGCGTTTGGCTATTGCTGATTCGTCGCCTTTTGTAGTAAGGTGAATCACCGCAAACTGTGATCTGGATCACATTATTCGTACTGCGTCGCATGGGCGCTTGGAGTATCTTCCGCTTGAGGAAAAACCAGCACGCACCGCGAGGAACCTGCACCGGCCGCAACCGCCAATGACCAGCCCTGTCCGTTTGTTGCTCATCAATCCACGGTTTCCGGAGAGCTTCTGGAGCTTCCGCTGGGCGCTCGATCGCGTGCTTTGCGGCAAGCGCACGCTCAATCCGCCGCTCGGGCTGGCTACCGTGGCGGCGCTGTGCCCGCCGCACTGGCAGGTGGAGATCGTCGACGAGAACGTCGAACGCGTGCCGCTGAACCCCGAGGCCGACATCATCGGCATCTGTGGCATGGCCGTCCAGTATCCGCGCCAGCGCCAGCTGCTCGAGTATTACCGCACGCGCGGCTATTACGTGGTTACCGGCGGCAGCTACGCCTCGTTGTGCCCCGAGCGCTACCACGACCTCGCTGACACCGTGGTTGCCGGCGAGGCCGAGTACATCTGGCCGCAGTTCTGTCGTGACTTCGAGCGCCGCGCGCCGCGCGCGTTCTATCAGGAGACCGGTGTCGTCGATCTGGCGGACTCGCCGGTGCCGCGCTTCGAGCTCTTGCGGCTCGATCTCTATACGGCCGTGAGCATGCAGTTTTCGCGCGGCTGCCCGTATCGCTGCGAGTTTTGCGACATCATCGTCATGTTCGGCCGCCGGCCACGCACCAAGAGCCCGGCGCAGATCGAGGAAGAGCTCGAGCGCCTGCGGGCGCTCGACGTGCGCAACGTGTTTTTCGTCGACGACAACTTGATCGGCCACCGGCCGAAGGCGAAGGCGTTGTTGCGCCATATAGCCGCATACCAACAGCAGCACCGGCACCAGTTTCTGTTCGGGACCGAGGCGTCCTTGAACGTGGCCGACGACGACCAGCTGTTGCAGGCGTTTCGCGCGGCCAACTTCGGCTGGCTCTTTATCGGTATCGAGTCGCCCGACGAGGCGAGCCTCAAGGAAACCGGCAAGACCCAGAACATGCAGCGCGACATGCTGGGCGGGGTGCAAAAGATCTATCGGCACGGGATCGACGTGCTCGCCGGGTTCATCATCGGCTTCGACAACGACACGCTGGAGAGCTTCGAGCGCCAGCACCGCTTCATTCTCGCCTCGGGGATCCAGGTGGCGATGATCGGGCTGCTAAAGGCGCTGCCGCGCACGCCGCTCTACGAACGGCTGCAACGGGAGGGGCGCCTGATCGCCGACGCCGACGATGCCGACAACACCAAGCCGGGCACGAACCTGCTGCCCAAGCGCATGGACTACGACGCCATGGTGCAGGCTTACAAGGTGCTCTACTGGCGGCTGTCGCGCGACCGCGACATCGCCCAGCGCATCCGCAACAAGGCCCGCCACCTTGGCGACCCCGTGTACCAGGGGGAGTATACGCGCCGCCAGCGCCTGGCGATCGTGGCGCGGCTGCTCCGCCGCGGCGTGTTGCCCGGCGGCCCGCTGCGCTGGTGGCGGTTCGCGCGCACGCTCGCTTGCTGCCGTCCGCGCGCCTGGCCCCAGGTCGTCGCCGACTGGACCGCCGGGCTGGCCATGCGCGATTACATCGAGCGCCACTTCGAGCTGGATCCCGCGCGCGAGAAGCGCCTGGCCCAGACCACGCTCGCGTTCGTGCGCAGCACCTTCGCCGGGTGCCTGCAGCGCGGCGACCTGGAGATCTCGCTCGGGCTCGGCAAGACCATGACGCGGCTGGCGGTCACCGTGCGCGGCATGGTGGATCCGCGATTCTATTCGCACGCCGGGCGCCGCATCGACAGGCTGCTGCGCAAGACGGCGGCCACGCTATCGTTGCAGATCGACGAGTTTTCCGATACGCAGCTGCGTCATCTCGACCGCCTGCTGCGGCGCCTGTCGCGTCACGGCGACCGCGTATCACTGCGCCTGAGTCACAACTTACAAGCGCTGCTGACCATCGACCTGTCGCTGTTCCAGGTCGTGCTCGACCCCCCCGGCGCCGCGCCGTCCGCCGGCCGGCAGTAGCGCGCTGACCGCGGCCGCCCGCGTCTTTTCGCCCCGGCACCCCCACGAAATCACCCCATCTCCGTTCTTTGTGATCCAGATCACACGCGCTTCCGGCAATAAGTGACCCGGATCACATCCGGGTGCGGGATCGCCGTGAGCTTCGGTAACCAGGGCCTGATAGAGGCCGCCTACCGCAGCAGCTGGAACATCGGCCAGGGCAAGTTCGCGGTCTGCCGCCGGTTTCACCGACACCGGCGATCGCACCAAGGGCGCGGCGGCGGTCGGGACCACTCCTGCGGTCGTCAACGCCAATCGCCAGCGCACCATGGTGTCGGCGTCCTACTTGATGGGCATGGGCCTGAACTTCACCCTTTCCTACAGCACCAATGACCCGGAGGCGGCCGGTGGTGTCGGTCCGGCCCCGTCGAAGCAGTCGCTCACCTACTTCAAGGTCGGCTGGAAGAAGGGCAAGAACGCGGTCGCGCTGTCCCTCGGTGAGGCGAAGAACCAGGGTCCTGGGACATCCGAGGCGACCGCAACCGCGCTGTCCTATGTGTACAAGCCGGCGAAGAACGTCGAGCTCTATGCCGCTTACCGGCAGCAGGACTCCGACGTCAGCGGCCTGAGTAAGGTGTCGGCGCTCCATCTCGGCAGCCGCATCAAGTGGAAGTGATGCCGCGTTAGCCGGGCGGCGCTTGCGCGCCGCCCGCGACCGGCAAGAATTGTTAAGAAAAGAGTTGTTGTAGGTAGGCCGGCACGACTGGCCACTGGTACAGGGCCTATACCCGAAACGGTATAGGCCCGTTTTCTATGCCGCAGGGGTCGAAAGGGGTCCGGGTTAGAGCGGTTAACGGTTGCCGCGTCGGTGTACGGTCAGGCGTCGGTGCAGGGGTTGGCCAGCGCCTGCAGCCGGTCGAGGTCGTGGATGCGGATGTTCCGGCGCTGCACCGTCAACAGCCCTTCTTCCTGGAAGCGCGTAAACAGGCGGCTCACGGTCTCGCGGGCGAGACCCAGGTAGTTGGCGATGTCGTCGCGCGGCATGCTCAGGTTGAACTCGCGTTCGGAAAAACCGCGCTGCTTGAAGCGCGCGCACAGCGTAAACAGGAAGGTCGCCAGGCGTTCCATGGCGCTCTTCTTGCCGAGCAGCAGCAACATCGCATGATCGGTCGCGACCTCGCGACCGATCAGCCGCAGCAGCTGGCGCGGCAGCCGCGGCAGCAGCTGGCACATGTTCTCGAGCTGGAACACGGGCAGCTCGCAAATATGCGTCGCCTCCATCGCTACCGCGGAGCAGGTGTGGCGCTCGTCCTCGAGACCGTCGAGCGCGAGCAGCTCGCCCGGCAGGTGAAAGTCCAGGATTTGTTCGCTGCCGGCCTCGGTCGATAAATACGATTTGAGCGAACCGGAGCGCACCGCGTAGAGCGAGAAGCAGCCGTCGCCCGCCCGAAATACGTGCTCGCCACGCGCGAGCAGGCGGTGGCGCAGTACCACGCGATCGAGCCGATCGATCTCCGTCGAGTCGAGCCCGTGCGGCAGGCACAAGCCGCCGAGCGCACAGTCCTTGCACGAGACGTTCGCTCTGGACGATTCAGATACGCGGCTTGCTTCGGCCATCGGTCATGCCTCTAAGAAAACCATGCCTATTGGACCAGTATTTTTCCCTGCAATCAACATGCTCTGGCATGCCTGTCGGCCGCCTTGCCGAGCGTTGTCGTCACTGGCGGGTGGAGCGGCACAACAGCGGTTTTTGCGTCTATCGTGCAC